>Ga0153965_1000135_pt1 | contig 13673 bp, 9 predicted proteins | sample TSFL049MetaG_FD_104707 | JGI IMG/M metagenome (GOLD analysis project Ga0153965, IMG submission 104707) | Attine ant fungus gardens microbial communities from Florida, USA - TSFL049 MetaG | ecosystem: Host-associated > Fungi > Mycelium > Unclassified | place: USA: Florida, Paynes | collected... | reverse complement strand
GCGTCACTTTTACTATTGATAATTACATAATTATATAATAGAATTGAAATAGAAATATTATGAATGAGAAAACCAATAAATGAAATAGAAATAGAATGAGATGATGAAGCACACACTATTATGCAGGTAGCCCAAAGGCTACCCCCACAATACTATGGTTAGACTATCATCCAACGGATGGGATCTCTAATCTAGACAGCTCCTTAAGAGATAACTGTCACTCCTTTGCGTGTACCAACTCACAATGGAGTGCAGCATGAGGTTTATACCAAGAAAAGGACAAGTATTCTACTAGATACCACCCGTTTACGAGGTCAGGTCTCAGTGATAACACCCAGGCTTGGTGCTACACTTCCACCTACAGTCCCTAACTGACTGCAAAGTTCCCTTAAGCCAAGGGCCCGGCTATGTATGGAGGTAATTACTAATCGTGATAATCAGCGACCGAGAGTTGATTGAGAGTGAGATAAAGATTGAGCAGGGTCCAAGACAGATAGTGCTTGCAATGTAGAATCGAGTTCTAATATCAGAGAGCCAAACTCTGTGCCAGAATTAAGCCAACTGCTCTTTGTTCAGCATTTGACAAAGAGAACTCGATAAAGTTCCCATTGGATTTTCTACTCTACTTATACAAATGTCTGACCCTAACCTTACACTAAAGTCCTGCACTTCCATATGAGTCACTTTTATCTCATGCATCCATCGATAAGAAAAATAAAAGAAAAGAAAAGAAATATAAATAATAACTTAGTCGATTTGCCAAGTCATGACACTAATGCAGAAACATTGTCTGTGCTACTCAAGAGACTTTAATTCCCAGTCAGACTGGCCTTTGCTATGACTATTAATAAGTCTCAAAAACAGTCAGTGAAACATGTGGGAGTTAATTTGCAAACATTAGTATCTTTCTATGAACAACTTTATGTGGTCTTTTCAAGAATATACTTCATCTCTTAACTTTTTTCAGAGCAAAGCCAAGAGAGTAGAAAAACACTTAATGTAGTATATAAAGAAGTATTCAATAGTATTAAATTATAGATTATATATGTATTTAACAATAGACTTGAGATTGATTTTTCTTATAATTTGAGAGATGGAGAAATAAGTCAAAATAGGAGACTGTTGGAGAAAGAGAGCATAGTAACCTTTCATAAATAACACTATTTACTATTTTGCAGACTGTTATAGAAAGAAAGCATAGTAAACTAACTTGAACACAATCTTAATAATACAGAATAAGTAAAGGGATTAAGCTAAGCTAGAGACCTAGATGAAAATCTCATAATAATGATCCATAGAATGATTATGTCAGCAATAATGATTATCTAGTGGATGGCTATGCTAGGGAACCAAATACTTCTTTCACTCTTACTTCCATTACTAATAGTAGTACCTAAGCATAGAATAACAAATTCCAATACTATAAATACAGACATAAAAATAGACTCTAGCAACCTTGAATGTACCCTCAAAAGGCCTGCTAACACTATTGTCAATATATAATGCAGCTAACCAATGTTATAAGTAAGTACAAAAGAGCCTCATAGCTCTTTTTTCTCTCTCATAGACTTATCCCAAGCCTATGACACTAGTAGTTCTTCTTTCAACTTCTCACTCCCAGCATCACAGCTAGCATATGTTAGCAATGAGAGAGCACTTAACTCTACTCCAACTTACAATAATATCTCCATAGAACCCTCTCTCTCAGCTATTATTCTGTATAGCACTAATGTTCTAGCTGATCCTAATCTATGGGATAGTGATTTCAGCACCAACAAATTCCTTCAAAGTGATATTTGCAATATAGCTTACTTGCTCCTATATATGGTCTTTTTCCTCAAGAAGAGAAATCTCAAAGGTTGTAATAGCAATAACATCTCTTAACTGGATATCTTTAGCAAATCAGCATGGACCTTTATCTCTGCTATTTTTGAATCTAACTGGAATCAGCTCAATACAGTGGAAAAAACCTTTATCTGAGATAAAATCATATTGCAGTTTGTCCAAAACAAACCTCCTTGTCCACATCCAAAGAACTCTAATACTAACTCTATCAAGAGGGTCTCTTTTCTGATTCCCTCATGTTCCACTAAGAAGCAACTTAATAGGGGTCAAAACTACTCTACTGAAAAAAACAATAGTAATACAAATACATTCCCAGTCAAACCATTTGCTTAAGTCATAACATTAGCAACCAACATCCTCAAGCTTAAGAAAGCCTTCCCAGTATTACCTGACAAAAAATAATACAAATTCATAACATGACCTTTTCTAAACTAACCAACAAAGGTAAAAAATCCAAATTACTACTAAAGGCCCCTTTAGAAAACAGGCTATCATTTTCCTTTTTGAACAGCATGTTGAGATGGTTATGAGAGATGCTAGTACTCATATCAGCCTTATGAATGGGTTATTAAAAAATATTAAATCAACTACATGCACTGAATATATCTGTTCTTTCTCAGGCAGTATTTCTATCATTACCAATAATATCCCAGTACCTAGTAATCTCACTATCATTGAGCAACACTTCAAGTCAATTGAAGGCATTAATAACAACAATATTTCAGCCTCCTACTTTCTCTAATCCAAATTTTACCTCAAAATCATAGATATCCTGTATATTCAGCCCAGTAGTAAGGCAATCATGAGCAAAGAGATTATTAACCTCATCAAGTATACTAAAATTTTCAAGAACATCTCTTTAGCATCAAAACTGAGAGTTATCAAAGTATTCCCCAAATCAAACATAGTTATTATCTAGCTAGATATATGGGATTCTTAGAATGGGTCCAAAGCTAAGCTTTTAATTAACTACTCCTTCAACTATGGCCAATATATCACTACTATCAGAGACACCAATATAAGCCCTAGTGTCCCACAATGTCACAACCATTGAAAATAGAACTACTTTACATTTTTATATAAAGCTCATGGCTCAAAATGCCAGAAATACAATGGCTCTTATAAACTCAAATACCATAAAGACATGGTATAGTGTTGTAAAGCTAATCCTAAAACTAACCTACCTAGACTTGAAACAAGATAGGGAGAACCATGTCCTTATACCTTCAAGTGTATTATGTTATAACTTAGCAAAACAACTAAGTCATTATTTATATTTCTTTTCTTTTGGACTTATTACATATAAAAAGTATAGAAAAGTGTTATATCATAAATGTCACATAGTCACAGTCACATGAAATAGAATGTCACAGTGTCATGTCATATAACCAAGTCATATAAGGAGTATGGGAAAATAGTGCACAAACTATGTAGTAGTTGTATAAGTAATATACATGAAATAAATAAGAACTCTATTAAGTTCTCCTTGTCAACTTGGACTTAAAGGGTAATTAAGTCATCTAGGCTAAGTCACTAAATATTACCTGCAAAGGAGATCACATAGCCAATAATAACAAATGTTTGTTCTGTTTCAATTGTGAATAGCATATAAAAAAAGCTCAAGTCTTAAAAATCAAAGCTAATCCAACTTGCCTAACTATAGATAACAATAACCAATGACTAAGCACAACCTTTACATATATTCCTAGAATGTTAGAAAAAACAAAATTCTTACCAATTTTATTCTAGAAATATAGAAAAATCTCTTAGATATAATATTTATTTAAGAATTTCCTAAGTTTCTCTTATGTTATATTCTGAGCTATACTAACCCCAATAATGACCTAGTATATAGTACTTTATATTATTTTGAATAGACATTTTTTATCCAAAATAACTTATTTAAGAAAAACTATTCTCAAGTCATTACCTATATTAACAAATGTCTATTATGCTATTATGCCACCAGTAAATATAGTATGAAATACAAATTATACCCCTGAATTTCACTATTAGAACCTACTCTAAAGATCTCTTACAAGTTCTAAACATAATCTAAACCTAAGATTGGGTACTTCTATTAGATAGTTGTTGAGCTATTATATACTAAAATAGTATATACCTTGGAAGACAAGACTAATAAGCTAGCATAAAACAAACTATTAATGTTAATACTCTAGAACTTAGAAATTCAAGAATATCTTTGGTATAATTTTAATCTAGAGCAAACTTAGACTAATATGATACCAAGACAATAGATCAAAAGTCTATCAGTGACCAGTGATCCTATTACTACTAGACTCAGTTAAAAAGTAAACTGTTATGAGGAGCTCAAAAAGCAAATAACTTTTTATACATTTGAATAGTTAGTTTGTAATTTCAAGACATATAATGGGATTGAACTATAAATAACATGGAAAATTTAGGTAAACTATACCACATGACTAGATCATATAATTGTAGGATATTACAGAAGAATATGTGACTACAAGACTTTAGTGCATAGATCATATGGAAATAGTATTAGTATATAAAATACAATAGAGAACTTCATTGAGTTCTTCTCTTATCTATATCTACTGTAGGAGTTCTAAGTTGTCAAGACTTACATGTAAGAAAGCTAAACTCCAAGCTAGAATAAAGCCAACTGCTCTTTGTTCAGTAATTAACAAAGAAAACTCAACAGAGTTCCCATTAGATTCTCTACACTATTTATACATGAAGAGTAACCCTAACCCTTCCTTTTATCCCACACTTCCCTATGAGTCACTTTCCTCTCATGTGTCCATCAATAAGAAAATAAAAGAAAAGAAAAATAATAATCAGAAACTAAAAGAAATGAAAATGAAAAGAAATATTAAATAATGACTTAGCCATTTTGCCAAGTCATGACATTGCACTAACATGAACATACCATCAAACAACAAACTTATTGATGATGTTTGTACATATTGGCACATATTTCTAGATTGTATTTAGAGTAAAAGAAAGCCAGTTCAAAGATTAGAGGATATTAGGCAGGAGTAAAGTATAGAGGTGGAGCAAGATCACATAGTCATGGCCAACAAGTATAAAGAACAGGAAGGTAACATCTGTCCACATGGTGACATCATGGAGGAGAAACTAGAAGAAGTTTCTTTTTTTATTCATTTTTAATTGAGTTTCCAATATTTGTAATATTCTAATATATTTCTCAGAGTAGAGATTAATAGAGGAGCCTTCTTGGTCCTTACCTTTATCTTAGAAGCTCTTGAGGTTGTAAATGTGATTCTCTTGAGTATGTAAGAATAAGGAGTAATCTTGGTAAGAGGTTGAGTTAGTCAAAGTTTTTATTATATATCTCTATTCTTTCAAGAGGCAAGATACAGTAGTTGCTCAGATAACCTTCTATGGAGTAGCAGGCTTGAAAAGCCTGGCTAATCATTGACTCAGACTGTATTACATCCATAAGATTAGTTGTGGAAGTATAAATGAGAGCTTGATTGAGTATGATAAGGCCTAAGAGTAGTTTACTGACTATTTTGCTAGTGAGCTTATTATGGTGTGTAAAGGTAGATATTGTAGGGACACTATGTGAGGAGGATCTAGATTGAATTTACAATCATTTTATCTATTTTTATATTACAAATAAGCTACACTTTATATTTTAATTTCTTTTTGATATCTCTATTTTCTTCTTTTCCCCACAAACCCTTTAGTATGCAATTGAGGACTGTTACTGCCTTTTCTATTTGCTTATTAACTTCTCTTTTGCTCCTTTTAATCCTTAAGATTTTCCCTTTGCTCTGATTTTATAAACCATTGCAATATTAATATTCTTGTATTCCACAACAGCCAGAACATCAATTTCATAATCAACATTTACTTTGATAGAGATTAGGACCTAAACTTTCACTATTACTTACCCCATACTAAGGACCTTCTTACTATTGCTAATAGTTTAGGATTAGAACTTGAACTTCTTTAAACCTAGGTCCTAAAAGATATGCAAACAACTCATATGATTTTAACTCCATTCTAGATTTGGTTTTTATAACATCTAATAACTCAGTTTTGGCAAATACACCCTCTTTTCCAAGTTATAAAAATCATTCAATCATGTTCTACTTGTCATTGAAATAGATATAAAAGAAAAAAACATTGATATTACTATTCAATTTATTAAAAAGAACAGCAATAAGAAGGTCAATAAGAAATGAGAATAAAGATGAGCAAGGTTCAAGGCAGACAGTGCTTGCAAAGTAGAATCGAGTTTTAGTATAAAACTTTAGCCAAGATGACTTAAGCCCACTCCAAGTCCAAGTTAACAAGGAGAACTCAATGGAGTTTCTATTGGATTTTCTATACTACTTATACAACTACTACATGGTTTGTGCACTACTTTCCTATACTTATCATGTGACCCATCATGTAACATTGTGATTTCCTATTCATGTGACTATGACTGTATGATACTTATGACATGACACTTTCTTATACTCTCTCCTGTGTAGTAAGTCCAAAAGAAAAGAAAAGAAAAAGGAAATATAAATAATGATTTAGCCATTTTGCCAAGTTATAACACTACTCTTCTCTTAAGTTTCCTTGTCCTAAGGATTTTTACAACTTATAATATGGGTCAACTATGTTATCTATTTCTTTCTCATCTTCTTCTGTCCATTCTTTAATTTCTGAGTTCTTTTGCTTGATTTCTTCTTTCTCTTTGATTGTCTCTAAGATTTGTCTTCTTTTTCCTCCTTTCTATTACTTCCAATTCTGTTCTAACCTTCTCCAATATTCTTTGTTATATCTCTTATCTGATCACCCAAATAATTTCTTTGCTATAAACCTTTTTGGTAGTTCTTTCCTTCTAAACGTTCTCTCTTCTCTTTCTTGCCCTCTTATATCTTCTATATCTTACCAGTATTCCTTTTTAAATTCTTCTACTATCTCTTTTGTATTTTCTAAGTTCTCTTTTCTTTCCTAAGTATTTGACTCTGCTGTGAATTCTTTCCATCTTACCAAATTACTTGTCTTTTTCTCTTATTCACAGCTTATTTAGAATCCTTTCTACTTCTCACTTTTTTACCCTTCTATTATTACTGGAGCTGGTTGCTCCCTTTTCTGTCCTTCTACTTGCCTTACATATCTTTGTATTCTACTAACATTGACTACTGGATGTATTTTAATAGTATTAGATAGCTCTAATTCAACTGTGTTAGATGATACAATCTTTTTTACTTTGTAAGGACCAACAAATCTCTTTGTCAACTTTTTTGTTCTCTTTCTGATTATTTGATATTTCAAGTCCTTAGTACTAAGCATAACTAAGTCCTCTACTTTATGATTGTTAACTTCTGCTCTCTTCCTATTTGCATATCTTTTCATTTCCTCTTATGCTTTCTTTAGCACTACTTTTACTTTCTCTTGTATTTCTCTTATCTTCTCAACAAATTTCTTTGCTTCTTTGTATTTCCCCTTCTTTATTTCCTCAAATCCCATCCTAGGATCTTGCCCATAATTTGCCTTAAAAAATGTTATTTGAGTACTCAAGTGTACTTTATTATTATATACAAATTCCACTATTCCCAACTATTTAGGCTATTGCTCCTACCTATGATCAATGAATATTCTCAAGTATTACTCTAACTCTTGGTTTACCCTTCCTATCTATCTATCTATCTGTGGGTAAAATATTGTTAACAATTTACTTTCAATTCCTCACATTCTATTTAACTTTGTCAAGGATAGAATTATGGAAGATGGAGAAGCAAAGTAATAAATAAAAGTACTCTCCAGAAACAGAGTAATATACTATATCAGAAAAGAATACTACTTAACAATAGTATAAACTTCAAAGAAAGACTCCAATGAAAAGTAAAAGATGTTAGAGTAGAGTATGACTTTGATGAATGACCTTGGCTTTAACTTATGTGTTGCATCCCAGTCTCCAGTCATGAGGTGATCATGTATTTCAGAGTGAAGGGAATTTGTCAGAGAAGAGGTCCTAAGGAAGTGAACTTAGAAATCCAGAGTAGACAAGAAGAGGGTTAGGACTAGATAATGTTAATTTACAAACTGAGGAATTACACTGTAACTACACAGTACTTATAGAAAGTCTGGAATAGAAGGAGAGTAGTCTACTATGTTATCCTACTATTATTATTTTTTAGGAGAATTATTAGGAGAAATAAATTACATAATTATCATTTTTCCAGAATATGACACTTTCTCTAGAATTACTATCCTCTTTTCTCTTCCAACTTTTCTTTCTTGCTTATTCTACTATACAAGGGTAGATATCTCATTATTTTGACTTCTCTTGTCTCCTAATTGATTTTTGGGTTATGTGCCTATAACTAAGGCATTCCCAATATCACTTTTGTTTTTTCCAAATTGCACATGTCTATCTTCATTCTTTCCACATGGCCTTTATAGTATATATTTGTCTCTACTTAATATATAATAGCTCTCCCAGTGTTGTTTGTTCTATTGACATTTCTGACCATTATTGGCCTCTCTAGTTTTTACAGCCTAAACCCATATTTTGCTGCTGTCCTTTTATCTATAAACATCCCTGTTGCACTACTATCCAAGAGCACTTTCACTGTGATCCCTTCATAGATATTTATCTTTTCTATCCCAATACTTAATTATACTTCTCTTAGCATTTTGAAGGTTTGCCTGACCTTCCTTTGCTTATCTCCCTCTTTTGCTGTGTCTTCCAGAGCTCTTGCCTGTGTGCTGCTCTACTATGCTTTTCCCTCTTTGGGGTATGCTACTTTCCTCTCCTTCCTTTTTTGGCATCTACACTATTTCTACCTGTTTGAGATCACCCTCTATTCTCTATTTTCCTTCATATGGTATCTTTTCTGTTTGCACCTTTCACATTTCACATATAATACTATTACCTCCTCTGTATACTACCCTAGCTCTAACAGACATGCCTCATCTGGGATGCCCTCTCCATAGTGCTTTTGTGCTTTCTATTGTAGGACATACACTAGACTTTTTCTTTACTTCTTTTGCTATACTTCTTATGGCCTGGTCACATATGCTGTTTCCTCTACTACTTGCATCTTCCTTTTTCCCTTCCAAAGAGAACACTTCCTGCACTTGTGCTCTTTCTTTCCACATTTGAAATACTCTACTTCCACTGTTTCTCGTCTCCTTACTATCCTTTCTTTTATCCCATATTGATTGCATTACTCTACTTGACAATACCTCAAATTTATTCTGAGAGACTGATTTTCTCTTTTCTTCTTCTTTTTGATTCTTGCAGTTTCAGGCCAGGTGCCTGAACTTCTTGCAACACCAACAGATTTTTCTCTTTTGTCCTTTCAATTCTGCTCTTAATTTAGCAAGGGTATGCTTTTTTTGAGTATAGTGCTCATGAGATTATTATATTGTTATTGAGACATTGTGCTGATATGGAGATAATGTTGAGTCTTGCTTATATACTTCTATGTCTATTGGGGTGTAAGATCTTCACCTAGCCAGATGCCTAATGCCCTACTAACTATTGCTTTAATAATAGGGTTATACAATCACCTTAAGGAGAGGATCCCTACTCTAAACAACTTTCTAGAAATAACCATCACTCCTCTGCATGTACCACTCATAATGGAGCATAGCACAAGGTTTATACTAAAAAACAGTAACTAATAACACCACCCAGTTGTAAGGTCAGGTTTAGAACATGATGCCTGGGTTTAGTACCATATCTTTACCTGCAGTCCCTAACTGACTGCAAAGTCCCCTTAAACCAAGGGCCTAGCTATATATGGAGATGGCTGATGATTGTAATGATCACTGGCTGAGAGTAAATAGAAAATGAGAATAAAGATAAGCAAGATCCAAGGCAAATAGTGCTTGCAAAGTGGAATTGAGTTTTAGTATAAGACTCTAGCTAAGACAACTTAAGCCCACTCCAAGTCCAAGTTGACAAGGAGAACTCAATGGAGTTCCTATTGGATTTTTTATACTACTTATACAACTACTATATAGTCTATGCACTACTTTCCCACATTCATCATATGACCTATCATGTGACATCAATGTGATATAACATTGTGATTTCCTATCATGTGACTGTGATTGTGTGACACTTATGACATGATACTTTCCTATACTCTCTCTTGTATAGTAAGTTTAAAAGCAAAGAAAAGAAAAAGGAAATATAAATAATGACTTAGCCATTTTGCCAAGTTATGACACAAATGCAATATAAAACACCTTGATACCTTGTCTATCACAAACTAGGAAAACCTACAAGGGTATGTTAATTAGCTAGCATATATCTTCAATAAAGCTTGGACAAAACATGTTAAACTAAGATATATCACAAAATACTCTAAGGAGTGGTGAAACTAGGATTATACTAATAACCTTAGTAGCTATCATAAAATACACAAAATCACCTCATTAAACAAAAGACCCTGGGATCTCATGAACTAGGTTAAGAAAAAATCCCTCTCTGCTATTGAGACTATTATGCTTAAGGGCCAATCATACAACATACTCAACTTTCTATAAAATACACTACACAGCTCATACAATTCAGTAGAAAATTGTAGAATCAATACTAGATTTCTAGATGAGCTATCTTAACTTAACAATATCAAATGGCCACTGTTCACCAACCAAGAGTTCAAAGATGCTATAACTAAGTACTCTTAGCAAGATAGTTCATATTACTAACATATATATTTGTTAGAATTCTAGCTTTTCCACCTCAAGGAAGCCATATTAGTTGTTATATCCAAATCCAATAAGAACTTTTACAATACCCCCAAATTATTTCATTCCATTGTCCTATTTAATACTATAGGCAAAATTATTAAAAAAGTTATCAGTAATTGTTTACAGTTTTACATTGAAGGAGAATATATTTGAATATTTGTGCAGTGCATTACTCAAGATGCTGAGATTCAGAGACAAAAACTAAGTATATTAAGGAAGTGAGAAAATAGAATACACACCTGAGATTTAGAGACAAAGACTGAATCTCAGGGATACAAAGTAACTATCTAAATACCAGATTGTAAGTATGCACATATTTATCATAGAATGTAAAAACTCCAACACAGTGGAGTACTTGTAGTTAGAAGAGATCAAAAGTGAGTAAGCAGATGATTAAGAAAATTTTCAGGAGACATAGCAAATATTATAACACTCCCAACTATGGTTCCTTAATACTCTCACTCATTATAACATCAGTCTGGTGGAAGTATACCCAGTTGGGCACAAAATTTCTCAAAGGCTTTTCTAGAGAGAGCCTTAGTAAAAACATCTATGAGTATATTCTTAGTAAACACATAATTGAGTTTGATTTCTTGGCGTTTAATTTTCTTGCATATAAAATGATACTTGATGTTAATATGCTTGGCTCAAGAATGAGATACCAGGTTGTTTGCAAGTACAATACATTCTAAGTTGTCTGCATATATGATTGTAGCTTAAGTTGGAGGAAAGTCGAGTTTAGTTAAAAGAGTGTGAAGTCATACAGTCTCCTTGGTGGCATTCGTAGATACAATATACTTAGTCTCCACAGAAGAAGTCACTACCATATTTTGTTTCTTGGAGGACCAGGCAATTGAACTGTCTGTAATATCGAATATAAATCTGCTGGTTAACCTGCAATTGCTTGTATCTTGAGCTCAGTTGGAGTCAGACTAGCCTACTAAGTCAAAGAAACCTTTTTTTTATCTCCCTAGTACCAAACAGTAGTCAGCAGTGTCCTTTAAGTATCTTAGAATGTGCTTAGTGGCCTCTAAATAAGCCACACTAGGATTGGCTCCAAATTGTGTAACAAGACCAACAGTGTATTGCATCCCTTCTTTTCCTTTAACTACTACCATGGTTAAATCAAATATTCAGAATAAATCATCTGCTACCAATGCTCGTCCCCCTGGCCCCCAGGCTACTCCTACTAGTATTGGTGAGTCTCTAGACTCACTCAACCTTATTTCTTGTGCCAGCTCTAGGGCTGGTAAACACATTTATCCCAGAGAATGCTCTTGTGCTTATCACACTGTTAGACGCTCCTCCAGGAGTGTCTCAGCTGCTGAGATCTCTAGGAATACATCTCCTGAGCTCTTTTCTTCCTCTGAGGAAAAGGAAAGTGAAGAGGAGGAGGTTAGCCCTAGTCTCAGAATACCTACTGCCTCTAGGATCATTACAGGTAAGCTCTCTCATAAAATTACCCCTCTCTAGCTCCCTGCTGCTCCCTCTCCCTCTGTTCCTAAAGAGAGAACACATTCTATGAGTTGGGATGACCAAGTTTTTGCTGAGAAGAGTAGGGGCCTTGCCTTTGGGGTGACTTCTGTTCCCCAGGCCCCTTTGTCAACCAGTTTGATGCCTCATGGCCCAAACCATGGAATAGCTGAGTCATCCTCCCAAGTGGAGGGTAGCAGTGCAGTGGCAGGCACCTGTGATATGAGAGGTGACTATGACACATTAGTCATTCGTGACAGTGACAGTTTACCTTAGGTGTCACAACCCGTGATAAGTGACATTATCACACATGATGTCATATATGATTGTGACTTATGGGATGGTGAACACCATGTTACATTCTTGTCTAGTTACTTTGGCTATTTAGAAAATGATGCCAAAGTCCTTGTGTTGTCTGTATTGCACATTGTACACTTCATCCAGAAATATCCTATTGGAAGCCATCCCATTGAACAGTTTCCTCCTATCTTAGAAGCAGGTTCCATTATGTGGCACCTGTTCTAAACTGTATTTGCAGCAGGGTAAGATTATTTTAAGGTCTCACCTCAGCCTAATTCTCCTTCACTTGTAGAGGCTATGAGGACTCTCTATGGTCCTAACTTACCCCAGGAGCCATCTCTAGATAATGAGATGGCAGTTGATCAACCAGCAGTAGAGGAAGCTCCCTTCACTACTGTTACTAACAAAAAGAGTAAGGGCAAGGGCAAAGTTTCTCCCTCTACTAACCTCTCTACACCTTCCCAGAACGTGCCTACTCCTACTCCAGTGGTGTTGAGAGCACCTCCTCCACCTTCACCAGCCAAGATGGCTACCGCTAAGCCCACCCCCGCGAAGGTGGCCACCAAACCCCAGGTGCCCAAGCAGGCTCCTAAGTCCTTTGCCCAAGCGGCTCGCAGTAGAAACCCCCAGTCCACTCCAAGGTTTGCTCCAGCCTCTGCTCACCCAGAGTATGAGAGCCTTCTTCGTCTTCGTAATATGTTTCCCGACCTTCCTATGGAGAAGGTCCTAGCCATGCACCAATCTGGCTTTGGTGCTAGTGCCTCTCCAAACAGGGGAGATGCAGTTCATTCTGGTGCCTCAAGGGCATCCAAGATGACAACGCATGGGCCTACTAGGCACCAAGTGTTGATTCCACTTGACACTCCCACTACAGAGGTCGTTGTGGCAAATGCTGTTACTGCAGTTGAGTCCTGTAATAGGGGCTTGGTTGAGGCTCACTCCAAACTTAGAGTTGAGTCAGTGCGCAAGGCATGGGATAGAATATCCATGTCTACTAACTTTGTTGCATCAGCAGCAGAGTTGGAGGTGATCAAGCAGTGGCTTAAGAAAGTCGCTGGCTTGGCTGCTAGTACTGTGGTAGAGCCTCGTCTGCCGCAGTCCAAGTCCTTTCTGAAGATTTTGGGTGTTCTCTACTGGGGCAACAACTCTTTGCTTCCTATTACACAGGCTCAAGTTGAGTCTGTGATTGCTAACACTCCTATTTTTGAAGGAGTGGTACTTGCTTCTCGCCCTCGCATTATGAAGGCGTCTCCAAGCTCAGACATGTCTGTGATTTGGATTGACATTTGGGACTCTCAGAAGGGTTCCAAGGGCAAGACCCTTATTAACCGCTC
>Ga0153965_1000134_pt1 | contig 13693 bp, 15 predicted proteins | sample TSFL049MetaG_FD_104707 | JGI IMG/M metagenome (GOLD analysis project Ga0153965, IMG submission 104707) | Attine ant fungus gardens microbial communities from Florida, USA - TSFL049 MetaG | ecosystem: Host-associated > Fungi > Mycelium > Unclassified | place: USA: Florida, Paynes | collected... | reverse complement strand
GGGGGGGTATATTATCTAATATCTAAATTTACTTAATAATTTAATATTTTTCTTTAAATTTTTTAATCAAAATTCTAAATTTACTTAATAATTTAATCAATAAACTAAATTTACTTAATAATTTAATATTTTTCTTTAAATTTTTTAATAATTTTTTATTTAACATTTTATTTTTAGATAGAAATTTGTTTTTATACTACTTCTTTTCAATATTTTTCATGTTTTACCGAATATCAACCCTACAAAATTAGAGATAGGGAACCTCCAAAACTCCCTGTGCAAGTAACACAGGAAGGAACAAAGAATATAATAAAAAAGTTTATATTAATGAGCTATAATAAAATTATAGGTTTATTAACTATATTTTTGAGATATTTTTGTCAATAAAGCTTTAATAGATTTGTATAGTATATTTAATAATCTAATTAATTTAATTTTTAATTTATTGATAAATTTATAGGTAATTGTATTTTTAGTTAGTAATTTATTATCTATATTTTGTTCTTTTTTAGATGGAATATAAGGAACTATAGCTTTAAAGTTAATATCGTAATGATTGTTTATATCAATTATAGGAGATTTTAACCCTTGTAGATTTATTGATCTATTAACAATATTAATATTTAACTCTTTCCATAAAACCTGGAAAGATAAAGCGTCACATTTAACCGAATCACCAGCTAATAATAATTTGAATTTATCATAATTTAAAGATGCGGGTTTTACCCCGCTCGATTTAATTACTTCTTGATTTGTTATAGTTTTTAAAGCGTATAATTTTTTTCTAATAAATATACCTTCTTCAATTTGATGTTCCAGTTTCATTTGTCCTAATTCTTTACCAATAAAACAGTCAGGTAATTTTTTAGTTAAAATAACACTATCAGTATCACTCATAATACAAGGGTTACCAGGGATATTCTTAAATTTATTAATAGAAATTCTAGCGTAAGCAGATATAGCAGCAGATATTTGAACAGCTGATGGTACTCCTCTTTTTTTAAAAAGAGTTTTATCGGTAATTTTTTTAGGATCAGAATCGTTATCTTTAAGTAGTTTTCTTAGTGATTCAGGTATTTTACTACTATATTTAATTAATACTTTACCATTATCTAAATCAGCAAACATAGAGTAATTATATTTATTTGTAATCTTCTTACTATCCTCTTTATTAACGATTTTTATATTTGATGTAATATCCTTCATCCCGAATTTCCCGTATAAAGAGTTTAATAATAATTTACTTAAAGTTTTTTCCACGGGATCGATAGTAGTCTTTTTAATATTATAAATAGTCTCAACATAATTTTTGAATAGGTCTTTACCTCTTTCAAATTTATAGCCATATTGAATCTTCATGGAATAACCATCTTTAATAGCTTCTTTCATTTCTTCCGAGAAAATCATTCTTTTAAAAGTACCTCTAGGACAAAATACCTCATCATTTTTCTCATCTCTATTTTGAATATATGGTACTCTTAATCTATTATAATCGGGAGCCGTAATTTCCCCATACACAAAACCAAAGTAATTATTTAAATCTGTATCATTACTGAAAGTCGGATTCCCAATAGGCATGTCGTTCAACATGGCGAAAGGGTATTGGGAATTCATATCATAGTAGAAAGCTTTATTAATTTTATTAACACAAACATTAACGTTTCCTCCAAAATAAGCTGATCTAATATCTTTTTCAACAATACCTCTAATCATTTTAATTTTATCTTCAGAAGTATTAGAATAGAAATTTGTCGTGAAAATAGCTACGGCGAGTTTAGGTGCTGTTACAAATTTTGTAATGTTTAATGAGTATAAATTAAAAATTTTCTCATTAAACTTAATCATAACTTCTAATAAACCTAGAACATCCTTTTCTAAATAATTTAAACATTCGTCTTTCAAATTCCAATTATTTTTTTTAATATTTTCATACAATTTCAAAGGCATATTTTTAAAGTATTTATGAAGTGGTGTTTGGCCAATATAAAATAATCTTTTATCATTAACAAAATTATGAGGAAATATCCCTTTTTTATGAATTATCTCAAAAGATTTACACAATGAATCTAAAGAACCATTCAGCATTTGTATCGAATCTAACACTTTAAATTTACAATTCTTTTTTGTATTCTTAAAAGTTATTGACAGTATTTTATTGTCTTTCCATTTAGGAATAATCTCTATATCATCAAGTAAAATACAAGCTTTAATTAAGAAGACCGAATCAAATCTACCTAAGTTATGCGCATAGAAAGTATAACCGTTTATATCTAAGTTATTCGCTAAATCAGATATAATATTTTTAACAACATCTAAGCTATTTTCATCTTTCTCAATATAATAAAATTTCTTAGTCTTATTAAAATCATTAATGGCCCAACCAGCAGCGTACACATTTTGCAGACCCAACCCTTCCTCACCGAAAGTTTCAAAATCGATAGATCCAATTTTAGTGTCTAGTTCATCATGAATGTTATCATCAGGGTAATCTAAGAAATTATAGTTAGCTTCTGTTTTAAAAATAGAACCTTGATGATTGAAGTAATAATTAATACCATTTTTATTTCTAATGAAACCAAAGTCCTTTTTAGTATCAGTTCATGTAGTGATAATATGTTTATCATCATAAGTATTTAAATTTTTAACTTTAATAAAATTAGTATCATTAATCCCTTTATGAAGCAGAATAGATTCATTATTGTTAATTTTATAAGATGTAACTAAACCGTTAATAATAATAGGATCACCATAATTATTCATAAGAATATTGTTATAATTATCATTAATAGTTAATCTTTTTATGATTAAATCATCAATATTAGATCTTTTTTTAGATAAATTATTTTCAATAGTTTTAGTAATAATACTAATTTCATCATTTTTAACATTAAAATCTTTTATATCTAATCAAACTCTATACATTAACACAAATTCGGCATTAAAATTACCCACAGAATATTTATTATTCGCTGAATTCATAGCATCCTGAAAGTTTTTAGCTAAGATGTTAATATTTACGAATTTATTAATTTTAAATGAATCAGATATTGTAATACTTTGAGTGAAACCAGTATCGTCGTCAATCCATCTCACAACAGGTAATAATGTATAAGTTTTTTTATCCTCTAAATTAGATGTAAAGTTTTCTATTTTTTTTAACAATAAAGGATAATTATCAATTAACTCAATTAAAAAACCTAAAGATAGAACATTCTTATACGACATGTAACCACCTCCAGTTAATTTAGTTAAGTCTTTATTGAATTTATTAATAGTATTAGCTGATTTAGAATAATTAAATCTATTTAAAGGACGTCTGATATGTGAAAATAAAGGAACAAAGAAATATGAAATAATTATATCTTGTGAAAAATAAGTATTTAAATCAAAGGATAGAAAGAGGAAAGGATTAAAAATATCGTAATAAAAAAGGTGATATAAATCAAATAAATAAGCCAATAAAAGAAAACGAACAGGTGCCCAAATCATACCCAAAATAAAGAAATTAAAATTTAAGTTAATAAGTCTCTCTAAATATGACTTGTATACAAAAGCATAATATCTCGCAATGCCTGATCCAATAACTGAATATCCCAAGTAAATACATACTCCGGCATCTAATACAACAATATTAGAAATTGTATAAATCTCTTTTTTCAGATTAAGAGTAACAATCAAAGATAATAAAGGTAGGGCCATAGCCACTAATAAAAAAAAATAAATAATTTTCATTTAAGGAGTAGAGTATTCGAAACTCTGTGTGTAAATTAAATTTACTGCTAAACCACTCAGCTAACCCCTTTAAAAAATAACAGGAATTAAAAGCAAACAAACAAAACAAAAAACACAAAAACAAAAAACACAAAAATACAAAAGGTAATTTAAGTAAAAAGTGGATTTATTAATAACCCAATTAACTTCTAATAGCTAATATTAGGAATAAATTTATACCAATTAAGGCAAAAAGGATTATTAAGCATAATATAACTTCAATAATAATTCAAATATATGAATATTTCTCAAAATATTTAAAAATCCATTTAAATTTAGGGAATTTACTATCTAAGTCATATTTATATCTTAAAATTATAACAGTTAAATTAGCAACAACATTAGAAAAAGCAAATAAAACTAATAAAGATAATATAAAAAATGAAACAGCTAAATTATGTATATCATTAAATATGTTTTCTGAATCTGAGGAAGGAGGAAGGTTTTTAATGTCTAAATTATTTAAAATAAATGGTAGTAAAAATGAATATTGTTTAACAGAAAAATAAGTATCTAAAGTTTCTCTTAATTTAAAAAAATTAAAATTTTGTAATATCTTAATAAACATTATATTTTATATATTTATTTATTAGTATTAGAAGAATTAGAACCATTATTACCATTATTACCTTTATTACCATCATTAGTGTTATTACCATTATTACCATTATTACCTTTATTACCTTTAATCCTATCATATATGTTTAATCCAGCTTCTGCACCACCAATTATAGTAGCACCCGTAGCAAGACCTTTAACAATTTTTTCGATCAAAATTTTACCAGAAGAATAATGAATACCTAATACAACAACTGTTATAATACTAAAAAATAAAATAAAAATTAATATAAAGTAAGTAAGTGAAATTGCATCAGTTGAATATAAATTTTGTGTTAACATCTTTGTTTTATAAAAATAGTTTCATAACAATCTATCTTAAAACTTATAGGATATATTTAAATATTACACCTGTAAAAGTTTCATTAGGTTCGATATATTATATATATTTTTGTTTATATATTTAAAATATATTACGGCTTAAGTAGCAGTTTCAATATACATAAATAGATTATTAAAAGACAAACTTTGTAAAGTGATATCGTAAATATAAATAATCCAAAATCGAACAAACAATTAAAATATAATAATTTTAACTCGGACTAGACTAGCTTAAAATATATTATTCTATAATTATTATAAATAATTTATATCTTAATACATTATTCTTATATATAAAATTTAAACGTAAATGATACAGGATGGGGTGAAGGAGGAGAATTTTGACAACTGAATTACTCTTATCTAAAATTATATTTACTATACTAATTAGTTAAATAAGGAGTTTAAGGTAATCTCTTGAATGAGATAATTTTATAATTTACTTATTTGTTAATTTTTTATTTTATTAATGTAGTATTCGATTGATTATTTAAAGGGGAAAAATGTATAAAGATATTAATAGCATCACCATAATTATTCATAGTTACATTAGTATAATTATCAGTAAGAATTAAGAATTGATATTTGAATCATTAACAATATATTTATTAGTTTTGTTTTTTATTTTGGTAATTTAAGTGTTAAGAAAAAGGAAAGAAATAAGTATAGCGTAAAATGTGGGAAGGATAAATTTGCAATTGAGGAGTTTTAAAGAATCTAAGAAAAATCTTAAAAAAAATATTTCATATAATCCTATATTATTATAATAAACATGATCTGGTATACAACAACTGTCTGCGTTAACAATATAAATGGATGGTGGTGTAAAGAGAAAATTAATAAGTTATATTTCTAACAACCTGAATGAAAAAGGTCAAGAATTTTATAATTAAGGTAAGAAAATATAATAAAATTATAAATAAATAGACAGTATTCCAATAAAATATGAAATTATCAAAAATGATTAAGTTAAATAGAAAATTAATTAAAAAGACAGTTCTGATTATTCTTATATAAATTCCAAAAGTGGAGTAGGGGAAGAAGATAAGGATTTCTATATTAAAATAAATTAAAAAAAGTATCATAGTTATTCAAAAGATTTTACTATAAAAAATACAGATAACACCAAGTGAATTCTGTAAGTTGAATACAATAAAATATAAGGTATTAACACAAATGCCATTATTAAAAGATGTTAGTGATTATTTAAATTCATTAGTCAAAAATAATATATAATTATACTTACCAGTAGTATGAATAACTCCAGCTAATTTAAAAATTAAAATTAAGTACAATATAAATCTATTAAGAGAAGAAGTACATTACTTAAAGGATGTAAGCGTTTAACAATCAATTACCTACAAATTAACTAAATAAAAAATCAAATAAGAATAAGGAATAAGGGTAAATTAATTACAAAGATGAATAGCAACTATTAATTAAAAAGATAAAGAAGAAATTAAATCTATTTGTACAATTAATGAATGGTATGGTATAAAAGGAAGATACAATAATGTAAATGTTAATTAAATGTGCATTTATTGAAATCTAATACGAAATAAAATTATTTACTAACAATGCCTGATAGTATCCAGACTCAAGTATTAATTTATAGTGAGATTGAATTATTTCAGGATGATAATGGAAAAGAGTTACATCTAATTATAAATAAAAATAGATCTACCTAAAATTCCATAAGCATTTGCATTTATTGCATTTCGTGATTATTTCAAAAATAATTATTTCCTATTTTAATCAATAATAATGATAAATAGGTTAATAGGTTACATGATAAGATTATCTTCGAGATGAGAAGAGTTGATTTAAGTTACAATTTAAATTTTCTTATTATTAAGCCGAAGTTTACTTACTTTCTTACCTCTTTTCTTATTTTCTTTCTTTACCTTTAAATTTCTATCTTTAGTCTTTTCTTTACTCATTTCTTTATTTATATGGATTTCTTTATGCGGATGTGTCTTTAGATAGGGAAGAATTTTTATCTTTACCAGATTTCATATAAGCATAAGCATCTTTATGCGAAGTATCACAAATGTTATTTAATGGTATAACATGGATAGGCGGAATATTTTATATTAGAATCATCTACTTGATCAAGTTAGTTAGGTGGAGAATTTAATTTTAATCTTAATCATCTACTGGGTTTATCAATTCCATTTAATTTTCTATTGCTAACATTAATCTTCAATGAAGAGCAATCTAAATTGAAGGAATTAAATTCAACTTCTATTGAATCACCTTTAGCTAAATTTAATAAATCATCATATGTAAGATTAATTGCATTAATACCACTAGGTTTTATAATTACTCGATTTTTCTTCTGTTTTAATAGCATATAACATCTTATTATAGGTATTCCCTCTAGTAATTTATGTAAAATTATTATCTGTCCAAGTTCACGTCCAACTAAATTTCAATTATTAGGGAACTCTTTTTGAAGAATGACAGTATCTGTATCACTATAATAACAAGTATTACCAGGAATAATCATAAGTTTATTTAAACAATCTAACATAGCCAGTTATAGGAGGAGGTATATACACAGGGGTGTCAGTTTAAAGTGTCCTTTTTTTTATCTAATTCCTCATTACTTAAGTTATCTCTATATAACACTCTTAAAATTTAATTAATTCTTGAAGAATATTTAATAATAACATAATCATCATTTAAATCATAATTATAAAATTTAGTTAAACTTACAGGTTCATTTCTTTTCATAATTTTATTTTGATTAGTAATATCTTTTTTGTCCAAATTTTCCATATAATGAATTTAAAGCATAGTTAGCAATTAAATTTTATACTGGGTTATTACTCTATTTCTTTAATTTAAATAACTCAATGACATATTCAACGAAGGTTTCGAATCGATATCCCCATAACAAATAAAATTATAACCCTCTATTTAATAGCATCTTTAATTTCTTCAGTTCATATTAGACGTGATAATTTATATCATGGAGAGTCAGTCGTACCGTCTTTTCTTTTTATAATGCGAGTTGAAAGACGGAGATGATAATGAAGTGAGATTATTCCATTAGTAAATCCTAATGATCCATCGTGAACATGAGTGGTAATTAAAATCATAAATGAATAGGGTCGGAAAAGGATAACTGAAAGATATCTGTTAAGTTAAAACATGGTCAAGGACATGGTGGGTCGTGAACAAGGGGGGGATCAGCATCTGAGTCGGAGTCCAGAAGGGCCATGTGTTAAAGTATCTACCTAAGAAGATGATTAAAATTTTATCCAGTGTGGAGGAAGGTAAGCCGTTAATACTCTGTTGTATATAAAAGAAGGGGAGGATATAGGAAATATAATGGAAGATAATCGAATAAGTATAAAGGGTTGTTAATTGCAGCAGGATAAGAAAAAGCAGGGAAGATGCGAAGGTCCAAAGGAGGAAAAATTTAAAGCGAAGAGAGTAAGATTAGTGATGAAATAGGACAGAGGTGAACTATAAAGCGTAATGCGGAAGGGGTCATATCTGATTTAGGGAAAAATAATGTGCAAATAGCGAATGGGGAGCGGTAACATGAGCGATAGAATCTTGAAAATGGAAAAATTCAAATCGATATAATGATGAGATGGACAGCGTGGTCAACGTAATTATTAGTAAGGTGAAGGAATAAATAACCTACCCATTTACTTTCCTTATGAACCCAGGTTGGTTATTTTTTTTTGAATGTTACTTTAATAGAGAGATTTGAACAGAGAAGATTTTCTTTTGAAGAGGTTATTTTACTTTTTCACCAGGATACAAAGAGACTTTTATTTTAATTGGTTCATATTATTGTGATATTTGGTGTTTACTATTAGGTTGACTTGCTAAAAGATTAGTTTTAATTGGAATAAATTGAGGTAATAGAATTTTTAGTTCTCGAGGTATTAGAAAATTAAGAGGAATATCTAATAACCTTTTTTTCCTTTTTTAATATGTTAATTTACATAAATAAAATGAATTTAAATAATAATTTAAACACTAATAATACTAAAGATAATAAAAATATTATTAATATTGATTATATGAATGCCTACTATTTTTGCTTGCTTTGGTAGAAGTTTTGATTGTAAACATAAAATGTCAGGTAAAATTCATTTAACTAGTTCAATAATTGGTGGAGTAAATACTATGACAGAATTTTTAGAGATATTATATAGTAATTTAAGAGAAGCTAAACGTAGACAGTATGATTTTATGTATACAAGTTTGAAATATAAGGGAGCTGGAGTATATGCTAAATATATTTTTATTGTTAATAGAGAAGAAAATATACAAAATTATGTTTTAGACATGAAAAAAAATATAATGGAAGAAAATTTAGAAAAATATGAAGAGATGATAAGTTCTGGAACTATTGTAGATAAAATAGAAGAAAAACGGTTTTTATTTGGTTTTAAATCAAAAGATATTACTGTAGTTTTTATATCTTTACACGAGTTAATAGCTAATCTACAATTAAGTGATGAAAGTTTATTTAAAAATATTTTTGGTAAATTTGAAGATGTAAAGAAAGATCCTGAGGCTATTTTTAATAATAGTTTGTTTATTTTTAGAGATTATCATTGGTGGTTTATTGTTCTAATGTTTAAGATAAAAAATGTTAATATTAGCGGTGGAAGGGGCAATAGAAGACATCTTATTAATTCTGTTGAGATACAATTAATAAATTTCCTTAATATATTTGGTTTCAATACAATCTTTGAACCTTTGGATAAAATACTGAATAAAGGGTATTTAAATAAATGGACAAATCTATTCTTAAGTAATAAAATTCCATTGAATGAAATAGAAAAGATTAAAAAATTTAAAGGAAAATTAAATAAACAAAAATTAATTGAAATTCAACAAATGATAAATAATGAAGAAATAATTGATAATAATGATAAGGTATATTATAAATTTCTAATTGAAAATATTTTATATTGTAATAATTATTTGATAGTATGAATAAATGAATGGTTTTATAACGAATTAGAAAAAGTTAAAGGTCTTGCAGTAAGAGCTGAAAATCAAATGGAACAAGATAAGTTAGTAAGTGAGTATTACAAACTAAATGAAAGGCAAGAGAATTTCAATGAAGAAGTTTATAACTTAACTCCTAATGAATTAAACGATATATTTGAATATTTAAATAATCTTAATAATTCTAAATCAGCTTTACCTAAATTTAATCTGTTTCCTTTTTATTCAAAATAATTGAAAAAGTTAGTGAGAAAAGAAAAGTATCACCGGCTCACTCCAGAAAAAAAAAATAAATTTTAATCGAATGGTTCTTTCTTAACAAAAAGCGATAATCTTAACTAATTTAGTGTATCTGCACATAGATCATCAAAAAAAGTTTTAAAGAGTTGGGCTCAGTGTTATAAACTATAAATTTAACAGATAGCTAAATAGTGGTAAATTAAAAATCTTTTTAGATTGTGATAATACTATGTTCCTAGATTTTCTTAGCAAATTGTTAAAAATAGTAAATTTAAACATACAGAAATGCAGTATGAACTAGAAAATAAAAGGGCTAGTCAATTAGTATATAATTTTAATAAATGGATAATAAAACTAGAAAAAGTTTAAGTTTTGTGATTAAAAGGGCAGATGAAACTTTAAATTTACAAAATAAAACTAAAAATAGATTTGTAGGTTACTCACACAAATTAAACAAAAAATTTAATAATAACTTATAATATTATGATTAACTATTATGATAATCTTGGTTTTACCTATATTTCAATTAAAATTGGTAATGATATTTTATAAGATATATATTCCAAAAAATGGTTTGAATATGTTAAGAATGAAAAATATATTAATTTTAATGATTACTTAGTAAAAATAAATAAAGTTCAAAGATTAAAGTTAGGAGCTTTTTTTATTGAAATATTCTGCTCTAAACCTACAGCTATTTTTGAAAACATCTTTCAAAGTTGATCAATTATACGAGGATAATAATGCTAATGATAATAATTTATCTGTCTTAGAACTTAATGAGGAATATTTTAACTTTATAAAAAAAATTTTATTTTCTCACCTGTTTCATTACCTATGTTAAATAAACCAAATAATTGAACATAAACTACATTTGGCGGATATTTCACTCATAAAGATATGAAACAAGATTTAATTACAGGATCTAATTTTAATAAGCACAATATGGAAAATAGACAACCACTATATAATGCTGTTAATAAGCTAAATTTAGCTGAATTTAAAATTAATACTATTTTATTAAATTATTTAGATACTGAGGGTTCCTATATTTTATAACATTATTATAATTAAATATTAAAGGATAAAACAGATAGAGATCAAAGTTTAAAAACATTAATGATTGCTAATTCTTTATCTAAATTGAATGAGCCATTTTATATTTCTACTAGTGCTGATTGGAGAGGTAGAATTTATACTAATTCTTTTTACATTTCCTATCCTTATCTAATGCCTTACTTCATTTTTATTAAGGTGAAGAATTAACCGAGAGTGGAAAATATTATTTATATATTTATGGTGCAAATTGTTATGATGATAATAATTTATATAAAAATAGCTTTTATGATAGATATAAATGGGTTGAGAATAAATATGAGCTCATTGTAAACTTAGATAAAGAGTTTTTATTAAAAGCTAAGAATTTATTTTCTTCATTTTGTTTGGTTTTAAAGGAGTTAGATAATAATCCTAAATTTAAAGTTCATATGCCAATATTTTTATTTGCTACTTGTAGTGGTATACAGCATTTAGCAGCATTAATAAAAGATTTAAAAAGTGCTGTTAAGGTTAACCTAACCCCTCAAAGTGATAAGGATGAAGTTGGAGATATTTATTCTTATTTAATCGACCCTATCAATAAAGCTATTAATTCTTTTGGATAAAATAAATTAGAATTCTCTTAGTTTAAATCAATTAATTTGAGTAGAAAACATTTAAATTTACCTATTATGACTAAAACTTATAGTGTTTCTGTTGTAGGTATAGCTAATCAACTGAGAAATTCTTTTTATAAAATTTTAGATAAAAATAAAATTATTTACTACTTGGTACCCACTTATTTTGGATTTACAAAAATTACTCATTTTGAAACTTTTAGATTAGCAGAAATTATCAATAAACAAATATATTTGTCAATACCTTCTTTAGACCCTGTATATGACTATTTTAAAAATATTGTTAAGTTATGTTTAACTTTAAATATACCAATAACTTGGTTCACGCCGACAGGTTTAAATTTTACACAATTTTACGCACTATCTATTCAAAATAAAGTTTCTATATCATTTAAAAATAAAACTAAGAACGTTGTTTTGAGATAAGTAACAGATAAAGTAGACTCTAGAAAACAAGTTAATTCTATAATTCCTAATATTATTCATTCTTTAGATGCTTCTCACTTAATAAATATTATTAATACTGGTTTAATCAACGTTAAAAATCCTAATATCTTGACTGTTCTTGATTGTTTTGGTTCTCACCCTAATAATATTGAACAATTAAAAATTTTAGTTATTTCAGAATTTGTTAAATTATATTCAAATAAAAACTTTATAAAAACATACCATGAGCGTATTATTCAAAGTTTAAATGATAACAAATATATAATACATACAAATAAAGACGGTAAACTATTAATACAACTAAAAAGAACACAAAATTATATCCCAGAAATACCTAAACCAGGTGAATTAGAATATAATAAAATATTGTTGTCAAAGTATTTAATAACCTAATAATAGAACAAACAAACAAAAAACAAACAAAACAAAAAAATAAAAAGTTATTCTTTTTTTTCTAACCTTACTAAAACTAAATATATTAGAGCCTGCGGGGTTAGTTTTTTTTTCAAATTAATTAATAAAAATATAATTTATATATAATTACCAATATTTGTTAGGTAACACTTTATTAAAATAATAATCATAAACTTGATTTTTTTACGGCTTACTCTACTTATTTGTTTAAATACACAAAGCAATCAAATATGACTATATATAGTCTTAAAGAATGTTTAGCTAATTAAATTAGATTTTTAAAATATAATCTATTAAACACGTAATATCATGTAACACTTAATATAATTTTTAAGAATAATAAATATTAATTTATAAGGTTACAACTGCGGGTTTTATTTTACTCTATTTATATCTTTAGTTATTAGTACATATGTGCGCCGTTGCGCTTTATTTAAAAAACGTAATTATAAAATATATAAACTGCTCACGACTGTATCAATCTTAGAAGGAAGAAAACCACAACATTGAATTTAGCATCTTTGTAAAAATGGTTTATTAGACGATTCCAACTAAGTAAATTAGTAACCCTTCTAGGTTTAAGGGTTATTTGCTTTAAGTATAGATTAAAGGCTTATGATTTCCCTACCCGGTATAGGACACGTAATAAAAATTTTTATAAAAATATACAAATATACAAATCGTGGAATAAACCACCTGTCAAATAAGCAAGCTATAACCAATACTTACAATTCAGAGAAATGACAATCTAATTTAAGGAAAGTTTAGAGATAAATAAAAGAACTACGGAATTACCTAAGGCCACAATTGGCTATGGTAACAGAGGAATATGGTACCTTTGGCATTATGAACAATAATATGTTTAAACACATAATAGCACAGGGAAGGAACCCTGGACAAAGTATAAGGTATACTAGTACACTTAAATATTAGCTATTAGAAGATTACAATGATTGGAAAATAAATGTAGAGATAATATTAACTACGAAGCGTATGACATTTATACATTGATGTAAAATAAGACTTTAAATGAGATCGCATAACTAAATTTAAAAGCAAACCAGGTAATATGACTCAAGTTATTAAACCTACTACTTTATACAGTTTTTCCATCGAAGTTATAAATGATAACATTGGTAAGATAAAAATAGATTCATTTAATTTTAGCCCTGGTAAAAGGTAATGATTCCTATTTCATCCGGTGGATAAAGGCCCTTAACTGT
>Ga0153965_1000133_pt1 | contig 13699 bp, 12 predicted proteins | sample TSFL049MetaG_FD_104707 | JGI IMG/M metagenome (GOLD analysis project Ga0153965, IMG submission 104707) | Attine ant fungus gardens microbial communities from Florida, USA - TSFL049 MetaG | ecosystem: Host-associated > Fungi > Mycelium > Unclassified | place: USA: Florida, Paynes | collected... | reverse complement strand
TCCCCGTTGCACCACTATCTAAGAGCGCTTTAATCATCACGCCTTCATGCGTGTCTATCTTTTCTACTCCGATATTCAACCACACTTCTCTCAACATTTTGAAGGTTCTCCTGACCTCCTTTCAACTACCCCCCTCTCTTGCTGCACGTTCCGGTTCTCCTGTCCATGCGCCGCCTTCTCAACTCTTGCTGCGCTTTTCCTCTCTGTGGGCACACCGCTTTCTTCCTTCTTCCCTTTGCATCCACACCAACTCATCTTTTCTCTTTTCTAATAGGGAACTACTCCTTGTCCCCTGTTATCTTCCACATGGCATCCTCCTTCACCATATTCTGAGCATTTCAAATACGTGACGATGGCTCCTTGTTCACGCCATCCCAACTCCCACAATTCCGCATCTTGCGGCACTGTTGGTCCACAGTACCACTCTGCTCTCTTCCTCAGCACCTCCCACGAACTCCTCTTCCATTCTTCTTGCTGTGCTTTTCCCTTTACAGGGCATGCCGCTTCTCCCTCCTTTACTTGCCTCACTTCTCTCCTCTTCTCTTTCTGGTGCGCTTTTCCCTCATTGGGGCGCGCCACCCTTTTCACCTCTTTTTCCTATAGGGAGCATTCTCTGCATTTGTGCCCTTCTTCTCTGCACTTGAAACATCTTACTACTTCTCTCCTCGCACCTCTTACTACTCTCTCTTCCGCACCACACTGCATTACTTGACTTCTTAAAATTTCAAATTTATTTTGAGGCATTTCTGCCCCCTCTTCTCCCTCTTTCCTGTTCCTGCAATTTCAGGCCAGGTGCCCGAACCCTTTGCAGCTCCTACAGAGCTTCCCCTTCCTTCCTTCTAATTCTTCCCTCAGTTTGGTGAGGGCACGTTTCTCTTTGAGGAGACTGCTCATTAATGAGTTGTATTGTTCTTGAGACATAATGATAACGTCTCAAGGAGGGTATGGAGTTAATGGTTTGGTCTTACTTAGTGCTACGTCTGTTGGGGCGCAAGATCTTCACCCAACCAGACACCTACTGCCTTACTGACTACTGCCCTAATACTGTGGTTAGACTATCACTCCACAGGGGAGATCCCTAATCTAGATGGCCCACTAGTGGTAACCATCAATCCTCTGCGTGTACCAACTCACAATGGAGTGCAGCACAAGGTTTATACCAAGAAAAGGACAAGTATACTACTAAACACCGCTTGATTGCAAGATCAGGTCTCAGTAGCAATACCCAAGCTTGGTACTATACTTCCACCTGCAGTCCCTAACTGACTGCAAAGTCCCCTTAAGCCAAGGGCCTGGCTATATATGGAGGTGGCTAGTAGTCATGGTGACCACCGGCCGAGGGTTGATTTATGATGAGATAAGAGATTGAGCAAGGTCCAAGGCAGACAGTGCTCTGAAGTGGAATCGAGTTCTAATGTCAGACTAGCTAACTCCAAAGCCAGAATTAAGCCAACTGCTCCTTTATCAGCATTTGACAAGGAGAACTTGATAGAGTTCCCGTTAGATTTTCTATACTACTTATACAACTACTACATGGTCTATGCACTATTTTCCCATGCCTATCATGTGACATCATGTGATGTGATGCTGTGACTTCCTGTCATGTGACCATGACTGTGTGATACTTGTGATGTGACACTTTCCCACACTTCCCTCTGTGTAGTAAGTCCAAGATAAAAGAAAAGAAAAGAAAAGAAATATAGATAATGACTTAGTCGTTTTTGCCAAGTCATGACACCATGTAATAAATTGATGATTTAAAAAAAAAAAAAAAAAACTACACTCTGGTAGTATATAATATAACTTATGTCTTGAATACATCTTTTAGTCGCTTCATTACTTCTACCTCAAGTATCAATCTCAGAGCATCTCTTAGGTGAGTTAAGCAGTATGTACACACACTGTGCTATGCTGCTGGTCCCCCCTTCTACAGTGACTTCAGAAATCAGCCAAGCCAGTGCAATGGTAGTCGATTAAGTATTATTTCATCCAATTCATAGCACCTTGCCAGAACATTTCTTCAGGAATTCTCGGCCCAACATGAATGGTTGTTGCGGAGTGATATCCTTGTTATGGAATGACATCGAGTTGTCTTGGAAACTCTATTTGCCAGAGCATTTGTTTCGGATATTTACATATAAATATGGGATTGTAGTTACATTTTAATTAAGTCTTTCTGTCTTTCTCTTCTTTCCCCTGCACTCAATTTATTTTGCTGTGACAATAGTTCAATACTGGACCTGGGGCACACCATCTGTGCCAATACACCTGATTTTTTTTGGAGGAGATTATCAAAGTAGGCTGTATTGTATTGTTTGAGTAGATGACGGTAGATTATAGTAGCCTAATGAGCTCGTTAATTGTGAGTTGGAATCATAAATTGTTCGTCGTGTCTTCAACTGCTATGCCGACCCTGATTCATGTGACCCCGTGTCCGCAATTGGTTGGGTACATTTGGGCCAGCTAGACATGAGATTCGAGGTGTGTCATTAGTGATGGTAGCGCTTCGCTGCCATCGACATCAGTGTCTTCCGGTTATTTTGGTTGTTACTCTGGATGAGATTAGATGTGGTCACTCTTATTATTGCCCAAGTATACGGCACAAAATGTCAAATGAGCTGTCATTCATTGCCATCATACCTACTAATCTTCTTTTCTATGCCAACTTAACAGCTATAAATTTCGCACTTGCAGTTGATATGGAGACTGGCATGAATATTCCCTTTTCTTTCATAGTGCTTACAAGCAGTTGAGTTTCTCAGAACACCAGGACAATGGAAAATATCCACCCAAAGGCATGGGGTCTGCCTGAAAAGTAGATGGTCTAACAGTGCTTTTTATAATGGATGCAGCAAGTTGACCAATTGTAACTGAAGATCATGTCAGCTGAAAGAAAACGGCTTAGGCAATCTGGGGCACTTGTGACTGCTTTCACGTTCATAGCTTCACCGTGTGTTGATATGTCTAGATGCAGACGATCAAGTTCACATTTATAAGGCAGGTGTGCCTGTGTCTTGTTCTTGTTCATCTTATATACATTCTACACACATAGTATCTCTTCCTATCCACTCTATCCACTAATTGAAACAATGGAAAAAGCTACTATGGTACAGGTGATCCGAGTCCTTAGTGAGTGTTGCATTGTTCCAGTGGCTCCATTGATCAGTAATCTTATTCTATCTTCTCACAGAATTCATTGGGGAGCTCAAGGATCAATTTCAATGACCACTGGTCGTCAAGTACTCTGACAAGGCGGATAGTCCCCTTCAAAGTCTTGAAAAACAATTCAACAACAAAATTAGTATCAAACAGCATTTGAAGGTTACCCAGAGTGGATTGTAAGTGAACCTTTTCGATCCCATGCCATCCTACATATTCATGTGGTGTAGGATATTCCACGAAGAGAGTAACTTGAATATCGAAGTATACAGATATTTCCGATGGCCACAAATCTTCAAGTCCGAAGTTGATCTACTATGTAAAGCTAACATCGGATTCGATGATTTATGGGATCACCTGGCGTCTGAAGCATGGCGAGGAATGAATTGTGAGTCGATTTTTGCCTCAATCACTTCCCATTTACACAGGATATCTTAGCGAACTTCAAGGTGGATTTCACTGATCCCATTTCAGGATTACAATTTTGGATCGTCGCTGAGGTATGCATTTTATCACTGTCAACGCGTAGATCTCCCACTCAAATGGAATTGTAGGCCTATGGCAGTAATTTGCGTGCTCTAGATGCACAAATAAAGAGTACAGTAAAAAGCCTACAATCCTTCAAACCGCTTTTGAGCCGCCTTGGTCCTGCGGATGCTGGTGCTGGGATGCTTCTTGAGTTTGGCAAGGTCGTTAGTGGGGTAATAAGTGTTGCCTCTTATGTACGCATGTTATCTGACTTGGAATAGCTCAATTCTGTGGCTCAAACAGTGGTAAATTGTATTGATGCCATATACAAAGTTGGCCACATTCTCTTTCAATGCAAATCACATGACTGATCGGCTTTGTAGCATTTTGAAGCTCAAAAAGAATCTCACGAAGCAATGCAAGACCTCACAGAAGGCATAAGTATCCTAGCTGACCAGCTTGACAGGCTCAAAGAAGTTCCAAAATCAGACGAACTGCATGTTACTATAGGTGAATTTCCTGGAATGATGGGAGAAGTAGTGAACTTTATTGAGCAGTGGCTTAAAAATTGGTTAGGTAGGTATTTAGCTGTGTGAGATGATTGACGACTGAATCGTTGGTGACAGCCAAACACATTCTCGTTGTCCCTCATAAAGACCAAGCTATTGAGTTACGGAAGAAACTAGATAGTTTCGCAAGAAATTTTGACCGGGATCTTCTGATAGAGATCCTTGCACAACAAGGTCTGATTTTCATACCTAATATATTCATTGTACAATTTGACTGATTCATCATTGGTATCAGCCACCATAGCAAAAAATGTGAAGGCAGCTGCCGACAAGAAGAAGCTGGACGATTTGGTGAGTGCCCTCAGGGAAAATAGGCTTTCCCTATCCAAATCATGTATGGAAGGCACCCACACCACCATCTTACAAGAGATCGAGAACGAAATCAAAAATGTCGATGGCCCCAATGTGATTTGGATAAGGGGTTCCCCCAGTGTTGGGAAATCTGCACTAGCAGCTAGCGTTGCTAATCGAATAGTGGACCAGAAGTGCCATGTAGTACCATTCCGATTCGACCACACACAGATTACTCTCACCACTAATGCTCTCTGGTGCACTGTCGCTTGCGACCTTACCCGCCTATTTCCTTCTCTTCGGCAACACATAGCTCAAGGCAATAAGGTGCACAATTCATCTGACATTGATCGTCTTTTCAAATCACTCATCGAGGTACCATTATCTACGCTGGATGATGCAATTCCATGTGAGGAGCTTCCAGTGATTATAATAGATGCATTGGACGAGTGTGGTGGCCTGAGGCACGACGTATCTGGGAAGGAAGATTTCCAGAGTCTCCTGCACACGCTGAAGCATTGGACCTAGGTTTATCACTTGAAGAAACTCAAGTTGGTAATCACTAGCCGACCAGAGGACCGTATTGCCTTCTCTGATTCTATCAGCATTCACAATATTCCTTCTGGTCATGGAGTCAAGCCGGGAGACATTGTCTCAGATGACATCTGCACATTCCTGCAATCACAACTCAATGATATGAAAATGAAGCCTGCATGGATTGCCAAGGCCCTCGACTATCTGGTTCCTAGTGCTGCTGGTATTTTCGTCTAGGCCACAACTATCGCCAACTTCCCTGAAGGTAATCCTGAATTACAGTTCCAGATTCTTGAATCAAGGAAGGGAGGGGATAACACAGAGGGAATGGATGATCTGTACTCCCTGTATGCCACTGTTGTCAGAACGTCATTTGGACAGAATACAAAGGAAGAGGTTCAAGGGATCGTCTCTGTCATGGGCGCCATGATCTATGCTAGGCAGCCTCTCAGTGACGATGTGCTTCTCATGCTTCCTGGAGTCAAGATTAGGGGCTCAAATATGATGCAATTGATTTGACAAGGTCTCACATCCGTCATTGACTCTGGTCCTATCCTTCATTTCCATCACAAATCATTTGAAGACTTCGTTCTCTCGACCTCGTTTCTACAAGCACTGTCTGAGCTTTCTGCTGTTCAGGATCGAAGCCATCATGAGCATCAGCTTGCCATATTGTGTTTGAAAGCCCTTGTATTATCCAGGCTCCATTTCAATATGTGCAACTTGGAGTCTTCGACCATAAAGAATGTGGATATTCAGCCTACTGTCATATCCACTATTCCTCCGCTCATCTTATATTCATCTCTGTTCTGGGTGGACCACCTCATTCAGACTCCATCTGAAGAGAAGATGATGGGAGCAGTGGAATTTGTGATATACAAGAAGCTACTGATCTGGTTGGAGGTCATGAACCTAATGGGTAAAGCATATGAAGCATCTTCGATTCTGAAAAAGGCTTTATCATGGAAGGTATGTCTCAAGATCATTTCTCTGTGATATATCTGATGTTGGCCAACCAGCCCCTCAACTCTGATAATGAGCTAACATTATTTATCTACGATGCTCTCCGATTCGTTTCTGCATTCTTCATTCCAATCTCTCAGTGCGCCCCTCATGTTTACATCTCAGCACTGCCCTTTACACCTGAGCAATCTCACATTGCCACAAAGTTCTCTTCGAGGTTTTCCAACACTCTTGCGATCACTCAAGGGAAACCCAGTCAATGGTCAATGGTGGTATTCATTGCAAAGCACCACAAGGAATATGTACGGGATATGGTCTTCTCGGTGGATGAACGCACCTTTGCTTCCATATCACGCCGAACTATGTATGTCTGTGACTCGGAAACCGGTCATTGCATTTCAGGTCCATTTGAGCTACTGAATCATGGGGAGGTATATAATGCCTGCTTCAGTCCTGATGGGAAACATATTCTACTTGTATTTAGCTCTTATGCAGTAGTCTGGGACATTAGGATGGGTGAGGAGCAATTTAGGATTGAGGACTATGATTTTGCCTTCATTCATCATGACGGAAGAATTGCCTCCATACATTGGATAGATGAAGATGGAAACTTCATTCAGAGAATAGCCTCAGACAACTCTGAACATGAAGACTCAACTCATCTTCAGGTCCAGTTCTGGGATGCTAGCAATGGTACACTACTATCTGACAGGCTATTGGAGATGAATGACATTGCTGTCACCAATTCTTCCCTTGATGGGCATTTTCTGGCCATAGGAAGAAAGTCTGAAGATGTCATTGAATTATAGAACTTAGAAGATGGCAAGGATCCCCAATGATTCCCATATCCTCCTGGAAAATTATCATCACTCGACTTTTCTCCAACCAGTGACACTTTGATGGCTGTTTTTAGAGAAGAACCTCGTCATATCTACCTTTGGAGATTGGACACACAAGATATGGTATCCTTCAGCCATGATTTCAACTATGACATACATGTTGTTCATTCACCTCTCACCAATTACCTATTTATCAAACGAATTTACATAGTGGAGATATGGGATGTCTCTATGACCGGCTCAAAAATGATCCAGGAGAAAATTCAAGGCACTTCACCTGCAACAAGTATCTGTCCATTACGCGATGGCCACAGGCTTTTAGTTGGAGATTATAGTGGATGTGTGAGGATGTGGAACGTGGACCTTGAGGATTCGATGGGAAATTGGGCTGACACTCAAGATGATAATAATATGCGAAAATTCATTACAATCTCATCCTTTGAGAAGGTGGTAGCTACACAATCATTGCAATCTAACAACATCGAATTCCTGGATACAAATACTTGGGAAGTCGTAGCGCGTACAGATATCGAGTACAAAGATCGCATTGACATTGCATTTTTCCCAGATAACAACCGGGCAGTGTTTTGGTCTAAATCTCTCCTCACAATCTGCGATATAATGCATCCAGAGAAGTGTGTCTCATTTGACCCCTGGCTGAGAAAAGATATCTGGTTTTGGGATGTCACCTTCCAAACATGTAACAACCTGGTCACATGTGCCATCTTTGGTGATGACTCAGGATTACTCCAAGTTTGGCACCGGCAGGCTACTCCAGGTTTCAAATGCACCTATTCTTTGGAATTCAACGTGTACAGAGACTCAGACCCATTCCTGGCACCTGATAGCTTGACCGTCATCATCGTGCCTTACCCTGACTCTTCCTCTGCCACATGTTATTCATGGAATCATGACACTGCCCAGTTCGATCCTGTCCACTTTGACGATCAAGTGCATATTCCCTGGGATTCTATACCTGCATACTCACCCGATGGGAAACTGTTTGCATGTTGGTCTGATGAAGATTCCCATGTCCGAGTGTGGGACACACGAACTCACCAAATCGTTTCCAAGTTTCCAACATCCGAGGTGTATGAAATTGCCCTCTCACCTGCTCTGAATGACCATTCCCTTGTCAACAGACTCATTGCTCTTAGGTTCACACATGAGAACGTGATACACCTCTTTGATGCCTATAGTGGCCATCTATACAGTCAAATTTTAGGCCAAGAAAATGCATGTATGGCGTTTATATGAGATGGAACAGCATTGGCATACTGTAAGGGGACATCTAGGGTGATGCTTAGTCAGGACTGAGGGTCTGTTCTATTAGTGGCCCAGTGACAGTACGTGTACGCATTCCCATCGTTCCTGTCTTCTCTCTGTCTGTGTCATGTGGTGCGACGCCTTCTATTCTATTATTAGGACATTGTGATTACTGATCCATGTGCTCATGTGATAGTGCGTGTGATCGTCTAGTATAGAGTATACATACTAGCAAGCTGTCATAGATATACTTCACTTGAATCTCAACTTAGCTTCCGGGACTATCCATTAGCTTGAAGGGTGACTGCCTCTGAGTGACGCCCTTACACATACTATTCCAACGACATTGGTCTGAGAACATGGGAAATAGCAGACCTCACAGCTGAGTGCCAGCATTCTACCAATGGACTTGAGCTTATAATGCAAGGCATGAGGGATGGATGGGTGATGGGTCAGGATGATGAGCCACTATTTTGGGTCCCAGTCGAACACAGGAAAGATGTGTATGTACCACCATGCAGAGTGGTGATCAAGGCACCCCAAGTCCCAACAATCCTGGACTTTTCTAACTCAAGATTTGGTAGAAAGTGGACTGAATGCATTGACAAAGTGTGGTTGAGAGAACTTGAGAAAAAGGAGAAGGAGGTAGGAAATCTGTTGGAGTAAGAAACCTGGGTGGGCCTTGTCCTCAGTCGAAGTATTTAAGGTGTTCAAATGAATAGGTGAATTGGAGAGAAGGACAACTTCCGCAGAGCTCGCAGTTTTTGCTCTCTCGGTATCTCAGGATATATTTGCTCCAGTGACTCTAAGGTCACCGCCTAGTGTTCTCTGTACTTATCACTGCCAAGCTTCTATCAAAGTAATTAAAATAAATGATAGATGTAGTGAAGATGAAATGCAACAACCCAGGCCTCATATCAAGGTGCAAAGAAAAAGAGGCAAGATAATGTTGAATGGGTTCAACTACAAGCAGAATGCAGAGTAATGCCGACAAATACTGATTCCCTTCATCGCTGACAAATTGGTACAAACACGACCCTCTGCTAGGCCACTCCAGGCTCTACTACCAGACGATCTTATGCGTCAATTGAAGAAGCCTGAGGAGAGCTGAATAAGAAGTGGCTACGACGTTCGACACTCGGGCTGCTTCCACACTCCTCTCAAAGGGGCCAGGGAGATAGCGAGGGACCAGGCAAAGATGAAGTACTCAATGAGTGCGTCATGAAGGGCCGAGTCAAGGGCAGGAGAACAACCACCAGGATTCAATAGGCAGTTCTTAGACTTTTTGACAGACTTGCCTGTGATGCCCTGCAACCAGCTATGCAAAAGGGCTACATCAAAATACTATAAAGACATAGCTGATACTCATACATTCTGGGTGGCCGACATCCTCGTAGTCAGCATCGATGTTGACTACAACGACAAATAGGGTTGATCTTTGTCGCCTTCCCTCCCTTTCCTCCCACATCCCTTCGACCGTATTCAACACCCCAGTCCGTTTGTATCTTACCTCTGATTTATTCCTCAAGGGGGCCTCCATATCTGACGTATCAAAGAAAATAGCTTCCGCCTTAGACGAGTCCCCGTCCAGGGAATCCTTCTTGCGTCAACAACTTGCAGCATTCAACGCGAATTAGGTGACGATGACCAGCATGAAGCAGATAATTAGGTCAATCTGGAGAAAAAGATCGAAGTCACGCATTCTAATGGAGAGGAAGATGGGCATCTGTCAGCGTATCTCTCTTGGCAGTGATTGTGACAAAGCCCAAATATGTACTTGTGTTGTATCCAGTCACAGATTTACCGTTCAAGCGCTCTGTAAAGCCTCATGTGTTGACTCTTCTCGACGAAGTTGACAAAATTGGACAAAGCAATCTGCATCGAGTCCTTTCACTCTTGGATCTCGAACAAAATTGGAGCTCCAATTTATCAATCTCAAGTTTTATTCAATACGCTACCAATTTTCTCGACATTATCTCTTCGCTGTTACTCGATCTATGCGAAATAGCACACCTAGCGGGAGATTCATCTGATTAAAAGGTGGCCATTGTGAACAGGCTTTTGGTACCTAAGCAGATCGAGATGAATGGATTCAGGAAACAATATGTGGAGATGGGTGAAGAAACACTGAGAGACGGACAAAAGAGGCTGGGATGAGAAGCTTGGAGCGGGTTATTACCGGTGTTGTGAGGTTCAAAGCTGTACAATGAGCCGAATGGGAGGGGAAGCATAAGAGCGATGGGTATGTTCCTTCGTCGGAAGAATTGGAATCATCGTCGTCATCCTCAACAACTGTGATGTACACTCCATTGTCCGCCCCTCCGATCTAGAAGCTATTCTCAGTCCTCCTCGTTTCTCATTAGACTTCTTCACTTCTTCCGACCGTGATTCAGATAAACGTTTAGGTAGGGTTTACGGTCTTCCTGTGATGAGTCAAGGCGAAGGAGGAATATTGGCGTTGAGTTGGGGTTGGTGTTATGTGAATTGAGAGCCAGTTGTGAATGATGTTTTTTTGTCTGTTGAGTAGTAAAGAATTTCTCGGATCTGGGGTTCTTTGGTATATGCTTGCTTGGTCAAAGTTGAAATTGTTTCTCTGTTGATTCGCTGTTTTATTTTCATTTAGTTTATATTGTCATCATTGAGAAGAAATCTTCAGCGACCGAGATCAGTTTTTTCACCAAAAATACAACTATTGTAAAAAGTCTCCCGCGTAACGATAATTAATTATGAACAATCTCTTGGACTACATAAAAGGGTTTCATAAGAACGGTAACCGACAACGCAGAATCGCATTCCCCCCTTTCCAATTTCTCTCTCACTCGTGGCTGCCACTTTCTTACTCTTTCTATCTGACGCAAACACAATGCTGGCTCTTTTCTGTAATGTACTGACGTGGTCTTTTTCGATGATGGAGATATTTTGTGATTTTGAAGGAACTTTCACGAGTCTGGTGGTATTTGATTCCTGCGAAATGGATTATTCCATTTCGTCGTCGTTTTCCAGAGACAAAAAGACGCCTATGTTGAGCCGCCGGTGCATATATAATTCTGCCAGGAGTTGGTTTTCGTTCCCTGAAAAAAGGACACTGGGGCAAGGTTGTCGTAAAGAAGTCGACTGTATCCGTTAACATCCTTCGAAACCAGTCTTTGCAGGCCTGGAGGCAGGTTCAGGATCTGTATAGTATCATGTTGAAGGATGGAATCTCGTCGTCATCTCAGGCGCTGTTTTGGAAACCAGAAAATGAATTTAAGAACGTAGAAATATCAGATAAAACCAGAAGTGTTGCACATCAACAACAGGTCGGAAGGCACGTCCATTCACATAAATGGTCATGGTGCTACTTGACAAGTTCCGAGTCCATACAGTGCGTTTCCTGAGCTGTTTCACAAATGGACATGACTGTTACCCCTCTCTTGACTCAGCCCTTTGTGACGCACTAATTGCCTCATCTCTGCGCAGTGCCTTCACTGTCTCCCTGTCTCCTTAAGATGTGTGCAGAAGCCACTTAGCAGAAGCGTCGAAGAGTCTGGGGTTCTCGCACCCGAGTGGAGTGTTGAACGCCGCGCCCATCTTCCACGAGTCAAGGAGATCTCTTATGGACTCAAGAGCATGCTCGAAACCTTCCTCAGGCTTCTTCAATCGACACATAAGGTCGTCGGGTAGTGCAAACACTTGAATGAGGCAACAGAGGTCTTGTCGAACGATACAGTCGAAATATAAGGTCGTTTTTTCATCAGGCGGATGTGTCTTAATTGTTAGGCACCCGATGGCTTGACCGTCCTTGTCGGATTTAACCCCACGTGCTATTCGTGGAATCACGAGACTGTCCAGTTTGATCCTGTCCGCATTGACGATCAAGTGCTTGTTCCTAAGTACCCGCATGTTGGTTTTTCTCACATCCGAATCTGGAATACACGAACTGGTTAACTCGTTTCCAATTATCCAATGTCACAGGTGTACCCTTTCACCTGCTCTGAACATTCCCTTGGCGACAGGCTCATTCCTCCTAGGTTCCCACGCGAGAACGCAATACGTCTCTTCGATACTATTCCTTCAATTTTGGTTTAAGAATCTGGGACGTAGCAGATCTCACAGCTGAGTACCAGAAATATATTGATGGATATATGCATATGCTGCAAGGCATGAGGGATGGATGAGTGATGGGTCAAGACGATGAGCCACTGTTTTGGGTCCCAGTCGAGCACAGTGAATATCTATATGGTCGTGATTGAGGGGTCCGAACTCTCGACAATTCTGGACTTTTCAAATTCAAGACTCGGCAGAAAGTGGGCAGAATGCGTCGACAAAGAGTAGTTGAGAGAACTCGAGAAAAAGGAGAAATAGGAATCCTGTCGGAGTAAGAAATCAAGGTGTGTCTCGTCCTCAGCCCAAAGTGCTTCAAAGTGTTCAAGTGAATAAGTGAACTGGAAAGTAGGATGTGCTCGCAGCTCTACTCAACTTTTAGTCCTCTCGATGTCTCAAGACATGTTTTCATTTCGGCGAGTCTCTAGACACCCAATTTCCTGTACCTACAGCTGCAAGCCTCTATCCAAGCAATTATAAGGTCTCAACGTGTTTTCGTAGATGTAGTGAAGATGAGATACAACAGTCCAAGCCTCATATCAAGGTGCAAGGAAAAAGAGGCAAGATAACGTCAGTTGCATGGTTCAACTGCAAGCAGAAAGTGAAGGACAGAGTAACACCGCCAAATATTGCCTGCTGGTTCTGAATACTTGACAAAATAACAACAAAGGACTTCCTGATGCAGGACACGCTGGCCCCTTGGCCTTCGGGACGAAGAGATAACATATTCTGTGTTTACCTCAGTAGATGATCTGACACGAAAGATATAATTTTCCATTGACATTGAAACATGGCTCTATATTTCAACTTCGACATTACCTGTTCTAGGCCACTCCGCCTCGTCCAAGTGCTTGCACTACCACCGGACGACAGTATACGTTGATTGAAGAAGCTTGGGGAGAGTTTTGAGCGTACTCCGAGTCCATATCCGAGTCCATAAGATCGCCTTGTGGAAATGGGCGCCGCATTTTACACTCAGCTCAGATGCGAGAACCCCAGACCCTTCGACGCTTTTTCTAAGTCGCTTCTGCACACTTCCTAGGGAGACAGGGAGACAGTGAGGGCGTCGGACAAAGATGAGGTTGTCCATGAGTGCGTCGCGCAGGCGGAGGCTGAATCAAGGAGGGGCTGATTGCCTCGTGGACGACAGCATTCGGGTTCGACTCCCCTTTTTATTCCCAAAGTGCAGAGAATTGCTACGACGCCATTGCTGTCGAAGCTCCGTATTGCCTCGCTTTTATCTCCCAAGGGGAGTCACGACCCTGGATAGTGTGATTAGGAGGGGAGGCGGAGAGTTGTCGGTACTTGTGGAGGTGTGCTAGCTTCTGGTAACGCAAAGCCAGGTGAAGAGCATGAAGAGGGTGGGGATCGAGCCACTGGGCCAGATACAACCCTTAGACGTCGACGTGGGTTCGAGTTGTTCAATTACTGTTCTTAAGACCTAACTCTTCTTGTGCAGCTGGATATATCTAAATCATTACCCTCTTTAGAAATATACTACCTTTTATCCTCACCTAGAATGAATGT
>Ga0153965_1000132_pt1 | contig 13724 bp, 6 predicted proteins | sample TSFL049MetaG_FD_104707 | JGI IMG/M metagenome (GOLD analysis project Ga0153965, IMG submission 104707) | Attine ant fungus gardens microbial communities from Florida, USA - TSFL049 MetaG | ecosystem: Host-associated > Fungi > Mycelium > Unclassified | place: USA: Florida, Paynes | collected... | reverse complement strand
TAGTTCGTAGATTAAAGTCATTTACGTCTTCTCCTTGTCTTATCCTCACTCCTATCAATCTATACCACTCCTCTCCGAGATTCCTGACAACAATTCAGTCCTCCTGAAATACGCAACCACACGCGCAACAGTCGATCGAGGCATAGCGCACGAGCTGAGGCCAAGGTTGTTCCCCCACTTTTGTTGTCAAACCCCTTTCATTCCGGGGTAACTCCGCTCCATTCTGGGTCACTCTGCTCCCGCTCCGCATGTCCTTAACAAGTGCGCCCTAACAAGTAGCCTTCATCTCCAAGTTGCTAAACGCTACAGAGTGAAACTATAAAATTCACGACAAAAAGATATTGGCGATCATTAGGTGTCTAAAAGCATAGAAATACTACTTGGAGAGAGCAAAACTAGAATTCAAAATCTAGACCGATCATAAAAACCTCCAGTACTTTATGACAAGTCAAAAGCTAAACCAAAGACAAGCAAGATGAGCCCTATACTTATTACAGTTTAATTTTGTATTAAAGCATGTTCCAGGGAAAAGCATGGAAAAAGCAGATGAATTAAGTAGAAGACTGGACTGGTAGGAAAGGGTGGAAAAAGATAATGAAAATCAGAAGTTGATAAAGCCAGAATAGATTAGAGAAGTAGAAACATTAGTAGAAGAAGGAAATCTGAGAGAGAAAATCAAAAAGGCACAGTGTCATGCTCCTATAACACCTCAGATGTGGGATGACGTGCATGTAATGTTGATCATGGCATGTGTACACTGGACTATCCTTGGGTTCCCACATATGTGCTTATGTCATTAGGAAACTCAACGCGCATCCCAACTGCTTCCCTTATGTATGCTTATTATAGCTTCTCTGTTCAGGAAATTCCTTAGGAACTATAAAAGACTTACTATTAATTAAATAACTTAGTTTTGTTCTCAACTAGGATTTTCAGACAATACTAGTCCTTCTCTTCTTCTTTACAGAATTTATCTTTACTGTCCAATAAACCATTTGTTTTCCTACTGGGCAGAGTACAGAAAGGCATAATCAAAATTGAGGCCAAGCCCACAAGGGAATCCTATGTTGAACTACTGGATCCTGATACACAGAAAGGAGACAAAAGGGTAGTAAAAGCAGTAAAAGAGTTAAAAAGAACAGGAATAAAAACATTGAAAAATGAGAAATGGAAAATAAAAGACAGAATAGTAATGAAAGAGGAACAAATATACATGCCAGAAGAAGAATTAAGAGAGGAAGTTATTTGATTATACCATGATATCCTAGTAGGAAGGCACAGGGGGAGATGAAAGACGACAGAGTTGGTCATTAGGAACTGTTAGTGGCCAGGAGTAACAAAAGAAGTGGGAAGATATGTAGATGGATGTGATACTTGTCAAAGATATAAGAATTGAAGCAAAGCACTAGTAGGGAAATTAATACCTAATGCAATCCCAGAGAAACCATGGAGTTATATTTCAGCAGACTTCATCACTAAACTACTACTAGCCCAGGGATACAATGCCATTTTAGTAGTATGTAATTGATTTAGTAAAATGGCACATTTTATAGCAACTATTAAAAAGACATCAGCAGAAGACCTCGCAAAGTTGTTCTGAGATCACGTATGGAAGTTGTATGGACTTTCAGAAAGCATTATATTAGATAGGAGGATGCATTTTGCAGTGGGAATGGTAAAGGAACTAAATAACTTATTGAAAATCCAAACAAAGCTCTCAACTGCCTATCATTCTCAAACAAATGACCAGATAGAAAGAATAAACCAGGAGTTGGAACAGTATATTAGGGTCTTTATCAACCACAGACAAGAGCAATGGCTAGATTAGCTAGGAACAGCTGAGTTCGCCTACAACAACAAAATCCACTCAGTAATAAAAGTATCGCCATTCAAAGTAAATTACAGTCAAGAGCCAAGGATAGAATTTGAGGAAAGAAGAAAAGAGAAGTATGAAGTAGTAAGAAAGTTCGTAGAAAGGATAAAGAAAATTCAGGAGAAAGCAAAAGCAGCACTAAGAAAAGCACAAGAGAAAATGAAGAAGTTTACAGATAAAAGACAAGGAGAGGAGGAAGAATACAGAGTAAGGGACTAAGTACTGCTAAGTACAAAGAACTTAAAGTAGCAAATAAAAGGAAGAAGATCTGAAAAGTTGACCAAGCAATTTGTGGGGCCTTACAAAGTCAAGGGGATAGTTTCGAGTAATGTGATCAAACTAGAGCTACCTAGGTCAGTTAGGATATACCCTGTAGTCAATGTAAGTAGAGTACGACTCTATAAACCACAGATAAAAGGGCAGAAGAAAATATCACCAAAACTAGTCATCATCAAAGAAGAAAAAGAGTTCAAAGTAGAAAAAATACTAAATAAAAGGATGGTGCAGGAGAAAAAAAAGTTCTTGATAAGATGGAAAGGATATATGGCAGAAGAAAACACCTAGGAGAATAGAGAAAACTTGGAGAACATGAAAGAGTTAGTAGAAAAGTTTGAGAGGGAGTATGGGGAAGAGGCCAAAGAACTAAGGCAACAAGAGCAGAAAAAAAAAAAAGGAATTTAGCTGGAAATTACTTAGGGAATTTACGGCAAAATTACTATATAGATAGGAAAAAAAAAAATACAAAAGAGAAAGAGAAAAGAGATAGGACAAGAACTGGAGTAGGTAAAAATATTCCTTAGGACAAGGAAACTTGAAGGGGGAACCATATTAAGAGAGCCCCAAAAAGGAAATAACTTCCTATGCATTTAAACAACTGATTCACAACTTCAAAATGTATAATGGGATCTAGCTATAAATAGCAAGGAAACTTATATAATATATTATATGACAAAATTAGGTAACTATAGAATATTCTGGAAAAGACATATGATTATGGGTCTTTTTAGCACAGCTTCTGTAAAGTAGTATAAGTAATAGAGTAATTCAATAAAAAACTCTATCAAGTTCTTCCTGAACATTCACCTAAGGTAAACTCTAAGTCTTCATAACTTTACGTTAACATTAATCTAGTCATCTTAAAAGGTCAGTAGAACTATCTTGATTTATTAAAGTAATCTGGAGAGATATTGTTTAGTCCCCTATCTATGTTCTAGTGTACCAATCTATAATCTAATACTCCTCTTAGTTTAGTACATCCTATTTTTCTTTTCTGAGTCCCAATAAGGCCATTATTCTGTGTGTTGCTTCACATGCTAGCAATTTTGTTAATATATCTGCTAGGTTGTTTACACTTAGAGTATATTTGAATGTAATATCTCCTGATTTTGTCTTATCTTTAATAAAATAGTATTTCACATCAATATGTTTTGTTTATCAATAGCTCTTGTTTTGGTTGACAATTCTAATTCACTAAGTATTTAGTTAACTAGATTGCTTGTGTTGTTACCCTTGTAAGCCCTATGTATTCTGCTTTTAGTATTGATAACGTAACTGTTTCCTGCTACTTTATTTCTCATGACACTGGCTCTTCTACTACTATGAAGAGGTTCCTTGCTGTTAATCATTTTGTATCCTTGTACTCAGCATAATCTAAGTTAATATATCTAATAGGATTTAGGTCTCCTTCTGTTTTATATGTAATTTCATAGTTGATAGTTCCTTTGATATAGCATAAAATATGCTTTAATACACTCCAGTGCCTTTTTCTAGAATTATGAACAAAATATAATAGTACATTGACTATAAAGAATAAGTTGGGTCATGTTGCTACTTGTAACCACATTAACGATTCTAAGACTTTATAGTATAGTATTTTTTTTATCTTTCTTTCTTTATCTTTAGTTGCTAGTGAATTATCTGAGAAAAGAGTAAGTTTAGATGGTAATGGAATCGAGGCCAGTGTGCAGTCACTTATGTTGAATCTCCTCAATACTTGTTTACAGTATGTCTTTTGTGATAAGGTTATGTTGCCAAATTCTTCATCCCTCTCTATATATATTCCTAATAATTTAGCATCATTCAGATCCTTGATATTATAGCTTGAGGCAAATTGGTCCTATCACAAACTTTATTTGGTCATATCTCTATCAATTCTTTGACGGTTCTCACAGTCTCAATGGCTACAGAAAGCTCTTGAAAAGACCTTTCAATTGATACCAGTTATGTCTCAAAGTGATCAGTATTGGCTGAGATATTAGGCAGATCAACTAGTAACCACTATGGTACTATTTATTAAATCACCAATATCTCAGAAACTGCCATGATCTAAGCTTCGCTTTTAGGCATCAGAGAAGCCCTTTTCATACTGCTCAGAATGAGTCTAAAAACAGCGCTGAGGCAATCAATATTTGTGGAGATATAAAGGCCTCAATGTTTGCACATGGACTTTATTAATTACTCATAAATAGTCATTTGTTCTTTTCTTAGAACAAAGGACAGCCTCCATATGGTTAAGTTATCATTATTTCTAGCACAAAGGCACTACTATATAGAACAATAGGTAGTAGCATGTAATGCTTTGTCCTAGTGCACAGACCATTACTTTTCTGTATATAAGAACTTGAGGATTAGACCTTAGACTTAACAATATCTTTTGTCGCTTGTTTAACTCTGTTCATAAGCACTTTTGAATCCATATCTCAATTCATCACAAATCAAGTAAGTGACCATTTGTAATAAGTCCTTAGCTAATTTTCTCCTTTAGCAGTTGATGGCATTCTCAGAATATTATTTGTTTATGTTAAGGTTAAGGTAAATTCTTTATCTATAACTTGTGATCAAATTTATGAATCAGCTCATAACTTATAGTACCTATGACTCTCAAAGATCTTGTCTAGATTTTTTGCCCAGTTATAGGCATCTTATATTGTTCCATATAATGTTTTCTTCAACTTTCATACCTTGTCCTCTCCTTCTTTTTCAAAACCCTTTGGTTGCTCCATAAATACTTTAAAGTTGCTATTACTGTTTAAAAATGCTAACACAAAGTCTATTTGCCATAATCTTAGCCTTTGTAACACTGATGGGATGTTACAAACTTTATTTAGCCATATCTCCATCAATTCTTCAATGATTTTCACAGCCTTAATGACCATGGAAAGCCCCTTGAAAAGACCTTTTAATCAATGTCAGTTACGTTTTAAGGCAATCAATATTGGCCAAGATATTAGGCAGATTAACTGGTAACTACTATGGTACCATTTATTAAATTGCCAATATCTCAGAAACTGCCACAATTCTTCATACTGCTTAGAATGAGCCTAGAACAATCTCAAGACAATTAATATCAGTGGAGATATAAAGGTCTTAATATTTACATATGGACTTTATTAATTATCCATAGATAGTCATTTGTTCTTTTCTTAAAACAAAGGACAGCCTTCATAAGGTTAAGTTATCACTATATTAAGCATAAAGGTACTACTATATATATAACAATAGGTAGTAGCATGTGATAATTTGTCCTAGTGCACAGACTATCACAATTATGTATATAAGGACTCATTGTAAGAGGACATCTAGGATGATGCTTAGTAAGTTCTGAGGGTCTGAATCTATTAGTGGCCCATTGACAGATTGTGTATTGCATTCCTATTGTTCCTTACTTTTCCTGTCTGTGTCATGTGGTACAATGCCTTCTCTCTATTATTAGGACAATTGTGATTACTGATCCATGTGCATGTGACTGCCCATGTGATCATCTGGTATAGTATATATACTAGCAATGTGTTATAGATCTACTTCACTTGAATCTTAAACTAGCTTCTGGAACTATCTATTAGCTTAAGAGTGATCACCTCTGAGTGATTCCCTAACACTCATAGTCTGAGGTCTAATCCTCAGACTTAACAACATTTCTTGTCACTTGTCTAACTTTGCCTATAAGCACTTTTGAATCTATATTTCAACCAATTACAAAACAAGTAAGTGACCTTTTGTAATATGGAGGATTAGAAGGTTTGATTACTAACAAAGGTAAAAACAAGTAAAAGAAACAGAATCTCTGAAATGTTTCACAATTGTGCACCAACAAGTAGGAACTGGAAAGATTATCAAATAAAAAAAAAAGCTTGTAAAGAAGGAAAATGAGAAGAAAAACTCAAATAACTGAAAGAAATTGAAGTAATATTTTTATGAATTCACTCAAGGTTATTCTTATTGTAGTAGGATCTCTAAGGTATGTGTTTGTCTTGCACTATAACACTGTTACTCTTACCTAGTCTAGTAGCCTGGCTTGCCATTAATATAGCAGTACTACCTAGAACTCCCATACCCTTATGTAAGCTTTACTTCAACTAACTATATAGTTGAAAGTTTACTCTGAAAATGCATAGTGAGCTATTAACTTTTAGCATAAGCAAATGTTTGAGTCTGTTAAAGATTGAATTCCCCTTTGAGGGAAAGTTTTTAGTGGTTTTTAGAAAATAAAATAAAAGCTTAGAGAAATAGAAACTCAATCACTCAAATAGCTATTAAGCTCTAGAGCAATAGAAAGGAATGATAATAGGCATGTGATTTCTCAAATTCCCTTCTATGCCCTAGAGTATTTTATTAGGATTACAAAGCAGTAATATAACAAAAAAATCTCCAAATTCCCAAAGATAATAAAGCCAGAATGATGAGATAGTATCTTTTCCAAGCACTTGACAACTACTCTTTACTCCTCTAATCCTACTCCTGAAATTCCCCTCTATATGATAGATAGCTCTTGAGCCTTTTAATGGGCTGTAAAGAGAAGCAATGATCTTGAGTTGTTTTGTTCTTGAGCACATTATCTTTATTAATTCTCTTTTTTATCTCTCTTCCTGATTTTTCTAACCTTTCTACTATCTCTTCTATACCTTCTCACTTCTCTAAGTTCTAGTTTTCTTCTGTTGTATTTGCAATGCTGTCTTTAAGAGAACTCATGCTTTCTATTTCTACTATAATTAGCTATTAGCGATAATAAATCTGATGGTAACTGTGATTAATATAGGACCACTGGCCACTAATATACAATGTCATTCTGTTAAAAGTAAGTCTCTGAAGTTTTTCCACTCTCAAGAGCATTCTAGAATGATGTTCTATTATAAATCTGGTTGTCACAGTTGTGCTATAGTGTAGTTCATTTGAACAGGTATTTTGTTATACCTCCATGATACTATTGACTAGTCACTTTTTTGTGACACTGGTATGAGAAGCCTAAGCAAACTTCTATAAGGTCTTTGTAATGGTAGTTATAGCCACTACTCTGCTACTTAAGTGACATACATAAGTCTATGACTGAGCTTCTAATAAGTATTTCTGTGGGGACTAGACTCGTCTTTCAAGTTAGTTATTATTGTTATCAGAATAAAAATTATCACTTCCATCACCTAAATGGTTGTCTAGCATGACAATGCTATTATAGCATATACTAGTCCAATAGACTCTAGCCTTGCTACTAAGGTATATATCTTGTCATAGTCTTTTTCAATAATTTAGATATAACCTTTGACAACTATCTTTGTCTTTTTCTATTTCAATATCCTATTCTCTTTCCATTTTATAGCAAATATCCATTTTCATTCTATAATGTTCCTTTTTTTTGGTCTAAGTATAATTTCAAATATATCTTGTTCTCAAAGTATCTGGTATTCAGCTGCTATTGGTTTTCACTATAGATCTGGTCTTCTCATAGTATCTTGGTAGGTCTACAATGTCTAGGTTATTGTATCAATGTTATTTGCTTTTAGATTACTTAGGTACTTGAGTGACTCTTTTAGACGTGTATTTGGTTTTGGTATTCTTTGGAATCTTCTAACCATGAGTAGTTGGTCATCTATTTCAGGTTTATTCCTTGTTTGTTATTATAATATGTTTGTTTTATTGTCATCTAAGTTCTTGGATTCAGATATAGGCTTGTGCAATTCAGTTATATCCCATAGTTGTAGTGTTATTGTTTGCTGAGACATAGTCTATTTTCCATCATTTTTTTTTCTTTCATAAATATTGGTACTTTGTTGAGTCTGTATATAGTCAAAAATGTCTTCTGCTTTAGAAAACTATTTTGAGTTTGTCTGTATAGTAAAATTTGTAGTTCCTTTTTCAAATATGATATCTCTAGATCTAAACACTATATTTGTTGACTATTCAAGCAGTTTGTAGCTCTCATAATCATAATATCCTAAAAAAAATGACCTTAACTGATCTAGATTGTAGCTTTGATACATTTAAGTCAAGGGATATGTGTGTATAAGCTATTATTTTGAAAGACCATGGGTATGAAATATCTTGTCTCTTCTCAAATCAAATTTCTACTGGTATTATTCTAGGACATTTTGAAAAGTGTATCAAATTCCTTACATAAACCACTGTATATACTGTGTCAGTCCAGTATTTGGTTGGCAGTTTTAACTTAGTCATAATAGATCATATATCAAGAACATACAGAGTGGGAGCAGAATTACTCTAGAGTAGAAAGGAGTTGACAAAAAAAGTAGGGGAACAACCTTGGCCTCAGTTCGTGTGCTGTGTCTTAATCTACTGTCACGTGTATAGTTGCATATTTCAGAAGGACAGAATTGTTGTCAGGAGTACAGAAGAGGAGTGGTATATAGATTAATAGGAGTGAAGATAGATGTTAAAGATGTAGATGACTTTATAGATGTTAATTTACAAACTAAGAAACTAGAATATAATTACTGGAGTATTTATACTAAGTCTGGAATAGAAAGAGTACAAGTAACTAGTTTACATTGTGATTCTATAAGAGTAGACAATAGGAGTTTAGGAGTGAAAAATTAATATAAAATATAAAAAAATTATATTATTAAATGAGTATTTTCCATCATATGACATCATACTTCTTTTAGGATAATTCACATACTCTGTTTTGTAGTTCTATTTTGTTAATGTACATAAGATGTAGTAGATTCAAAGGTGATTTTTGATAATCTTCCCATACATCGTTTATCTATTCTCTTCCTATATTCATATGTATTCTTCTTAGCTTTTTTTCTGTTTGTTGTTTCACTACTACTAGGTAAGTTTTGAAGACCTTTAGGATAGTATCTGTTAACTTTGAGCTAAGGAAAACAACTATTTTATAGTAGGAGAAACTATTTATCAGTAACATAAAGTATGTTGCTTTCTCTGCTAGTTATGTTTGGGCTAGTTCCTATATGTCTATATGTATTCTTTTGAGAGTTTCTTGTTCTCTTGCTTTAGTTTTATTAAATGGGTATATTATGTGTTTTTCATAAATATAGTTTTTATACCTATTCTTTATTAATAGGTTGCTATGCATATTTATTTTATCTGCTAGGTCTCTTGTTTTTATCTCTCATATTATTGTAAAACTTGAGCCAAGATAACTTCAATCCACTCTAAGTCTGAGTTGACAAAGAGAACTTAAATATAGTTTGTGTACTATTTTCCCATATTTCTCATGTGACTTAGTCATGTGATATGACTATTGTAACATCTATTCATGTGACTATGACTATGTGACATGACACTTTCCCATACTTTTTATATGTAATAAGTTCAAAAGAAAAGAAATATAAATAATAACTTAGCTGTTTTTGCCAAGTCATAACAATTATATTTTCTTCTGCATGTACCAATTTTTGATCTCATATGTCAAAGTTGACTAGTCCATATTTAGACTAGATTACAAAAGCAGTTAGGCTTTTTTTTTGTATATTAATTACATATAGTCTTTTTGAACATACTATAGTTATAATTTTTGTTCTATTTAGTAAGTTTACTATTACTCTGTTATTATTTGTCATATGACAGAAAATAATAATTTAATAATAATAATTTCTCTTATATTTTATATTATTACTAAATTCTGTTCCTAAACTTCTGTTATCCATTTCTATAGAATCATAATGTAGACTAGTTACTTGTACTCTTTTATTCTGAACTTAGTATAAGTACTCTATTAGTTACATTCTAGTTTCTTAGTTTGTAGATTAACAACAGTGACGTTTTTTACATGTTTTATCTTCTTTCTTATTAATCTATACCACTTCTCTTCTGAACTTCTGGCAACAATTTAGTTCTTCTGAAATATGCAACTACACATGCAACAGAAGATTAAGGTATAGCACATGAGCTGAGGCCAAGGTTGTTCCCCACCTTTGTTGTCAAACCCCTTCTATTTTAGAGTAATTCTGCTCAACTTTGGGTAACTCCGCTCCTGCTCTGTACATTCCTAACATTATTGAAATTAATATTCACCTCTTTTGCTTCTAATAACAATACTGAAACCAAATTTAACTGTAAATCTAAAATGTAAAGTATATTCTTGAGTGTAATTGTTTACTTTGATCTATTTATAGTTATTTTAAATTTCATATTACCTTTTCCAATAATACTAAAGATCAAATTTTTTCCTGTAGTAAGTCCTTTTGTCGATTAGTATATAAATGTATAAAAAATGAAAAGCACTTGATCAGAAAAACAATAATTACTTACTTCTAAATCCAGTAGAATAAGTGTACTTATTATATTTTCTGACTCTGTTTGATATGCAGTTGGTTTGTTATTATTACTTACTCATACCCCAGCTTTAACGTTCTTTTACTCAACAATCAGTTAATAGTTGTAAGTTGAGTTTTTGTTAGAGAATATGCTTGTATTTAGGAACAGAGTAATAAGTATCTTGAGTTCATTGGTTGTAGTTATTAATGCAAAGATAGCTTCTTTAGCTTATTTTGAAGTCTCCTTGCTGTATATATGCTGCTGTACCCCTAGTACCATCTCTCTTTACAAAACCTGAAGAAAACTTTTTTCTTCTTGCCAATAATATGTTTCAATAATATAACCTTGGTGCCTGCAGTTGAAGTTAGAGCATATAAGTTGGAACCTGATCCTTTGTCTTGGTACTGATGCTTGAAGGGCTGTGTTACTTTGACCAATATTAGTAATGATAGAGATAAAATCCAAAACAAGGGTGAACACAAGGTCAGAAAAACAAAATTTTTGAGTTGCTTCACAGTTGTGTACTAACAAGTAGGCACTAGAGAGATAAATCAAATTATAGAGAGCTTACAAAAATGAATATCCAAAGAATATTTAATAGAAATCTAAAAAGTAGAATTGTTTTTAGTATCTACTTAAGAGAACCCTCACCAATCTAGATCTCAAAGATACATGTCTATCTCATGCTATAACACTACCTTTCTCAGTCTAGTCTAGTAGCCTGGCTTGTTGTTGATATAGCAGTACTACTTAGAACTCCCATACCTTGTGCAGGTTCTATTTCAACTAACCATACAACTGAAAACCTATTCTGAAAATACATAGTGAGCTGTTAAACTCCTAGCTAAGTAAATGTTCAAGTTTTTCTTGAGCTTAAGTATTCCTTTAAGGGAAGTTTTATAGGGTTTTTACATAAAGCAGAAATGAAGATATGAATAGGTAGCTCTTGAGCCTTTTAATAAATAATAAAGAAAGAAGTTAATCTTGAGTTGATTTGTTTTTGAGCATATTGTCTTTATCAAATCTTTCCTCTATCTTTTTATTTAACCTCTCTGCCTGACCTCTTTAGTACTTCTACTACTTCTTTATATCTCATTATATCTTTGGGCCTTAGTCTTTTTCTATTATGTTTGTGATATAGCTCTCAAGAGAACTTATCTTTTCAGTTCTTGCTATAATTAGCTATCAGAGATAATGGCTCTGATCTGATAGTAACCTAGATGTTATAAATAAGTAACTGTTGCCAAGATATGATATCATTTTTATAGGAAATAATTTCCTAAGATCTTTTCCACTCTTGAGAGTACTCTAGAGAAGAGTTCTGTTATAAATCTGTTATGAAACTGTCTGGACAATTCCCATGAGGTCTATAGTAGTGGTCATAACCACTACTCTGCTACTTGAGTGGTATACACAAGTCCACAACTGGGTTTCTAATAGTTATCTCTGGGAGATCAGACTTATCTCTCAAGCTAGTTATTATGATTATTATGATAAAAAATATTACTTATATCATCTAAATAGCTGTCTAGTATGACAGTAGAACATCTTCTATTAATCCTTGTATTACAGATTTGTAAACAAGATATGGTCTCCAAAGATGATATTGAGACATCATAAAAAGTAGCTACAGTAGGATTTCATAAACTTAGTAGTAAGTTACTGATAATATTTTGAAATTTTCATCTGAAATATTTGTTTCTAAGGCTTTTGCACTTGACCACTTGTTGTGTATGATAATTATGTAGGTGTTGAAATCAGTATTATTAGAGTAAGTCATATTTCACAAATTTTGTTTTACATTAAGTCAAGCCATATCTAAAGTCTTTTTGTAATTGTTCACATATGATGTTCAGGTCTGCATTGATGAGCCATGAATATTGATTCCTCAATCTACAGGATTCTTGGTGTTGAATATAAGCAATTCTAAGGTTTAGGCATCACAAACAATTCATTTCTTAGGAAATAGTAAGTTAGAGTCCTATAGTATTTTAGATAGGGGTTGAGTCATTGCTAAAAGCAATGAGAGTTGTTTAATAGACCTGTTGAGATATCTATAAACTCCTTTTGAAATAGCAGCTATTCTAATTATTTATTTCCGGAATAGCCAGTTAGTACTATCAAATTTATTATCTTCTAAGGAATCAACCTAGTCATTTCAGAAGATCAGTAAAGTTGTCTTGTGTCAGGATTAAAGATTACCCTTTACTTATCTACCAAAATAGCTATTTTATCTATATTAGACTGCTCAGCCTACAAGAGAGGGTTGGGTATTCTGTGAGCTTACTATTATTATAGAAGAAATATTAGTAGAAAATTAGCAAGACTTCTTCTTATTCCCACCAATATTCTATTTAGATCCCAAAAACTATAATCATAAACATTATCTTTTGCTTCTTTCTCAGCATGCACTTCTCTCTCTTCTTAGTACTCGCAACTCCAAGGGTGCTCATCCCCATCCATAGTCCCTTGCCCTTCTCACTGATGCACAGAGTGCTCAGTTGAGGAGCCCTCTTCTTGATACTGAAGCGTCACTTCTCAACCTTACAGAATGCTTTGATTCACTCCACCCTGAGATATACCCAGGATGCAGGTTGTTGGACAACTTTCCTGACCATGTCTCTTTCCATCTCTGTGACCGCTCCAATGGATGCACTCGCAAACTCCAGTTTGACGCCCTTAACCGACTTTGTCATGAGGCCTTCTCTGATCTATCAACACTTGTAGTCGCCACTAATGCAAGTGTGATTCCTTCCAGAAATATACAGGCTGTCTCAGTTGCCCATTTCTAGAGACTTGGAGAACAGGTGTCGTCATTCAAGGTGCCTACAGGACGAGCTACAGCTCTAGATGCAGAGTTGTTTGCTATTCAACTTAGTGTTGTTAAGGCTACTTCCTTTGATGTCAAGCACATTATCATCATCACTGACTCTCTTACTGCAGCTAGGAGAGCAGTTGACGCTTCTGTTCACTCAGGCCAGGCCCACTCCCTTGCCATTGTCCAAGCCCTTAGGGGCTTCTTCACCAATCACTCTAATCGCTCGATTCACTTCTGGGACTGCCTTAGCAAGGCGCAGTGGTCCCTTCACTTCTTGGCACATGAAGACGCTACCAGTACCAAGATTGCTGCTAGACGCCATCTAGCTACTTCACTTGACGCTCTTTGATCTAAGAGTGCTGCTGCTTGCCTCGATGCATGGAGAACATCCTTTGCTCATCCTTTATCTCAGGGTCGTCACTTCCTTCCTCTCAAAGGTGGTATCAAGAACCTTCTCCAGCCCTCCTATGCTAAAGGTGGGGGCTGGCTTCCATTTATTGGCGAGTCGGTCACCTTGTGTGC
>Ga0153965_1000131_pt1 | contig 13736 bp, 10 predicted proteins | sample TSFL049MetaG_FD_104707 | JGI IMG/M metagenome (GOLD analysis project Ga0153965, IMG submission 104707) | Attine ant fungus gardens microbial communities from Florida, USA - TSFL049 MetaG | ecosystem: Host-associated > Fungi > Mycelium > Unclassified | place: USA: Florida, Paynes | collected... | reverse complement strand
TTATTTTATTTGGATATAAATAAAGTAGGTAACACTAGACCAAACTTCCCCAAGTTTATCTGTTATTATTTTAAATTAAGAAATAAATAAACTAAATAAATTCAATTAAATCTCTGTCTCCTTAAGGAGATTTCCGGGAAAATAAATATTAATAAATTCCATTTAAATTTTAGGCTAAATTATACATATAAATTTGTTATCTCTGGTGTTAATTATAAATTTTATTAAATTTAGTTGTATTGAATTACTGCTGTTATTTTTATTTATTTATTTGTCTTTAATTTTAGTTAAAATACAAACAAAAAGTTTAAAAATGACTTATACTTGAAATAAATAGGAAATAAATTGGTTGAAAGCTTAATTTTAAAAAGAGTTATAAATTCATTAAATTATAAAGGCTATAAAAATAGTAGGAGTTAATAAAGTAACTAAAATGAATGACTTATTCGAGAGTTAGAGTTTTGATTTTGGGTTAGCTTTGATCCGGCTTTATTAGTTAGGGTTTTAGGCTATAGGCTTTGTACTTTATTCCTAGAAATTTGTAGTCTGTTAGCCATTATCCGTCGTGTTTGACCCCATTTACTTTTATTTCACCCCCTTTACTGTGACCTGTTTACGCTTGTTCTAATTTACCACTTAGAATGGTGCTTAAGTCTATTGGTTCGGCAATATAGAGTAGTCCATCGTCGTCTTAGTGTAAGATGCGTAGTATCGCGCTTTTATTTGAAAAAGGATTTTAGTATAAAGTTGGATAGGCTCGCTGATAGTTGAGATATAGGAGTTACTCCTTGATAGTAGGGCTTGTTGAATTATGCGTACATGTGTATTTGACCGCTAGGGTATTATAGCTTTTTGCTATTCTATGCCTCGCCTTCGATCTTAGGGGGTCGCTCAGTCACTATCGGTTTAGGATATGTTTAATGTCCTAGGCTCTATCACCATTGTTCGATTTATGTTATCTATTAAACTTATTAGTTATTGGGCTCGGGACATTTATCGTTAAAATCTAGGTATCAAAGAATTTCTTTAAATTGAACTCATAGATATATTTACTCTTTAGTACTCCCTCTAGCTTTTGTCCTTGCTCGTTAAGCTTCCTTTGTGAAGGTTGAATCCATGTTGACTCGGCTTATCCTATTGCTCGTTATATTCCTGTAGGACTCCGTTTAACCTGTGTAGCTTTATTTGCTCGTGTTGGTAACCTTAAGTATCGGCTATCTCCTATGATTTCGCTATTCCCATTTTCATATACCTATAGTTAGAGTGTAGTAGTAATCCTTTTCTTTTTGTATCGTAGGGTATACTTCAACTCCCACCTTTAAAGACTACGTGGAAACTTAATACCATATAACTTACACTTTCTAGTAGAAGCTTAATCCTTTTTCAAAACTTGTCTCGTTATCATGCACGCAATTGAGACTTCCCCTTTATTTATATTGTATTTTATATATTGATTAATCGTATGATTCTAAAATCTTTCATATTGAGATTCGGCTTAAAACTCTCATTTTTTATTTCTCCTTCTTTAAAGGTAGTCCGATAACTATGTGATTTGGATAATGGAGAAAATTAATTAGAAGTATTTTTCATAGTTTGAGTTTTATCGTACTTTTTTAAAATCTTTAAACTTGAGATTACATGACTATCGTTGTTCTACTCTGTTTATATGGAGTTCTAATTATACAATATATCATATGAGTTAATTATTTTAATTTATTTTATTAGATTTTAATAGAAAGAGACTAGGTTTTAAATTTGCAACTCATAAAAATTTTAAGCCATTTAGTAACATAGACTATTTTTAAAACTTTATGCTTAAGTGATTTTGTAACAGATTTTAAAATACACCTTCCAATCAATTTGGATTATTTTTTTTTTTGCTTTGGTTATCAAGGATACTTAATTTAAACTTTTTTTTCAATTGTAATATATTTTATTTGTTTTTTATTATTTAGGTAGAAGATTTTTCCTTATTTAACTGTTATTTGACTAGATTCTTATTAGTTAAATTATTTCAATATTGACTTTGTTTTATATTAATTTAGTATAAGGAGATAAGGAATTAAAATTGTAGTTAATAGTTCATTTTGTTAGCTTATAGCATAAAGTATTTTTACTTTGATTTTATTAAATTGATTAAGATTTTTTACACATGTTCACCAAATTTGTAACAATTTGTCCCTTTAGATTAAAAATAATGAGTTTCTTAATTTATATATGTTTGTTATTTATTTTGAGCTTTTACTATATTTTGCTCAATCCTTATAATTGATTTCGAAGGATTAGATGAAGAGGAGGTTTATAAAGAAGTTATATTATTTTATAATAGACAATAGGTATTTATTTGAAGTAATTCAATTTGAAGACAGATTTTCAAAATACTTGTTTATCAATATTGAACAAATTTATGACCAATATTTACCTTGTATATAAAAACATTTGCTAACCTTTTTTAATTTGCAGGGGTTATTAATAATATTTTCTTGTGATGATATTGTTGTTAAGTTTTAAATTTGACCTTTTATCTATTTTATGTAAATTTGACATTAACTGTATATTTGGATGCCCACTGATTCCACACTTTAATTGTGTTTATTTTAAGATTTAATAATTTGGAATTTGCAATTTAAAACCTCCTTATACTTTTCCTGTGACTATACTATGTTTTATCGTGTTCCTAAGGAATAAATCATTTAATCTAAATTATTGAAGTTAGAATATAATTTATAGATATGTCCTAAACTATATCATAGATTATCATAAGTTACTTTTTAAATAATTGTAATAATTTTTATTTAAGGCTTAAAAAACAATAAAAAAAAAAAAAAAAAACAAACATTTTTTTGTATAAAGAAATTTAAAGTTAATTAAGATTAGATATTATACTTGGTAGGACAAGTAGGTCAAATTTAAATTGATAAAAATAAAAATAACATAAAAATAAAATAAAGTTAAACTTTAGCTTTAATACTAAATAAATCCATAAAACAAAAACTTATTAATAATATAAAATGAAATTAGCTAAAAAACTAAAGGTAAAACCACTCAAAATCGATAACATCTTGAAAATTTGTAAAAATAATTGGAATATGTAATGAGGGATTTACAAACAATGTAATATAAACAGAGATAAATACCTTAAAAGAAGCAATGTAATCTATACAACTTAAACAAATTAGTAAAGTATCATAAATGATCATAAAATTTTAGAAAAACTGCATTAATTTATAAATAAAAGATATTTTAAATAATTATCATATAGCTATAAAACACATTAATTAATGTTAAGCATTATGTTTAGATAAAATTTATTAAATTTAACAAAAACTAGTTAAATATATTATTGTAAAATTACTTATTTACGCGGATCTCTATTATGAAATTTTTAAATAAATAAATATTATAAAATAATAAACTCAATTACAATTTGCGCGCCATATAAAATCCAAGTACGATGTAAATTGATAATAAAATATTTAAATTTAATTTTAGATACACCACCATTTTTTGTAATAGACATAGTAACTTATTAATTAATAAATTAAATAATTTTTAAAAAAAAAACAAATTTTCAACCTCAAAATAATATTTTTAAATTAAATACCTTAAAAACAGAATCAAATTTATAACCTTAATAATGTATTGGTTTTAATAGAAGGGGCGATATTTAACTTATTATTAGAATCAACAGGATTATTAGGTAGTTATTATATATCAAGTATGTCTATCTCAGTTTTTATCATCCATATTTATCTCACTTTATAAAGCATTTAATATATTTATTTTTTAGAAAATTTATCCAATAAAAATATTTTAAAATAAGGTATATATAACTCATGATATCATAACAGTATAGTAAAGGGAATAAAGGGGGGTAAATATAGTCTAATTATTAAGAACAATAAGAATAAAAATTAAAAACAAAAAATATGGGAAAATTACTGAAATTAAAAAACACAATAGTCAGTTTTATAGTGATAAATCAGTGATAACTTTCGCTTTTATGTTTTTGAATAAGCTCATTCTAGTGATGATAATAATATTTATTTGAATTACTTTATTGACTGAAGAGGTAGATTATATACTGATACTAATTATTTATCTGTTCAAGGTGGTAATTTAGCTAGATCTTTATTAATGTTTAAAAATGATCATATCTTAAATGATAGAGGATTAGAGCATTTGAAAATTTATAGTGCTAATTGTTATGGACTAGATAAATTGTCTTATAATAAAAGATTAGAATGAACTAATAATAATTTAAATATAATATTATCTGTGCCTAATTTAGATAAGTATAGAACTTTGACTTTCGATCAGAATGATAAAAATTTTTATGATTTTTTAATGAAAGCTGATGAGCCATGGTTATTTTTAACTTGTTGTATTGAACTTAAAAATTATGATTTAAATAAAAATAATTTTATTAGTAGATTACCAGTATACTTAGATGCTACATGTAGTGGTTTACAACATTTAAGTACAATGATAAATGATACCAACTTAGCTAAACATGTTAATATCAAAAAAAGTAATAAAGAAGATATACCTATGGATGTTTATTCTCATATGATTTTTTTTGTAAATAATAAAATACAAGAATATATTAAAATAGATAATTCTTTAGCTATATTAAATAATATTAAAATTTCTAGAAGCTTTATTTTTATTAAACCTGGTATTAGGTATATTTATTAGGGTGCTACTAGTAGAGGTATAGCAGACCAATTAAAAACGAATCATTTTAAAAACTTGATTTAGTTAAAGGTAAAAAGGTTACATAAATCTTAACGAAGAATAAATTCAATAAAACTGATTATGATCTTCTTCTAACTGCTAAACAAATATTTTTTTAGGTAAGGCTATTCATTCCGTATTTTATGAAGTTTTACCTAATTTAAATCTACTTGTTAAATATTTGAAAGATATGAATAATTTGCTTAAATATTTAAAATTTTCCTACTATATGGGTAAGTCCAGCAGGTTTAATAATTGAAAAAAAAATTATGCACCACTTAAAAAAAGGAATTTAGAAACCTCTATATTAGGTAAACGAAATACTGTTACTATCACAGAAATGGATAGAAATTTAACTGATTTTAGAAAACAAAATAATTTTATAGTTCCTAATATTGTACACTCCTTTGATGCTAGTAATATAGCTTTACTTGTTGAAAATATTACTTTTAATTTTACACTTAATAAATTGAATTTAATAACAATTCATGATTGTTTCGCAACTAATGTTAATCATGTAGATGAAATGATTTTTAAAGTTAAATTATTTTATTTAGCATTATATGCCGATAAATATTTTTGTTTTTTTTATAATTATCATAAATTTATTTTTAACTTTATTAAAAACACAGGATTCATCATAGAAGAAATATCTATAACTGGTAGTGAAATTAATAGTTAGGTTAAAACCGATGTAAGTAAATTACTAATACCTACACCTCCATCATTTACTATTAATTAAATTTTAAGGTTTGATATTCTATACTCTCAATACTTTATTAACTAACTCTATCATATACAATACTTTATTAACTAACTTAATATTGATTTTACAATTTTTATTCTAAATTATTAGAGATTATTTTAAATTATTATCGAATAATGGCGAATAACAAAAAACCTCTATTATCCTAATAATACTAGATAATAAAGTCAGTTTATAAATGTAGCAACTGAATACCCTATAATAAAATAAAAAAAGCTACTTAAATTAAAATTAATTATAATAAGTGGCTCTTTTTAATACCTATTAGGTAAACTAATAAAGTTTAGATAGGTATACTTTTTAATATAAAACTATTAAGTTAGTTTTTACCTTAGCGATTAGCTATGGGTTTTGTTTTTATAGTAAACTATATTAATAAAGCGGATTTATATAATAGTAGGGTTTACTTTAGCATTCTCCGCTTATTTCTGACTGTTGTTAAGTAAGAATTATTCTATTTAAAATTAAATAGTTAATATATTCTATATTTGTATTAATAATACAGTTTAGTTATATAAATGTTATTAAACAATTTTTTATAATTATTTATTAATAATTTTATTTAATGACTAAATATAAGCATTATAAACTATTGTACCTCACCAACTATTGGTGATAAGGAACAGTTTCATAATTTATCTCATTTTGCTTAATAACTTTTTTATTAATTATCTCAGGTTTTATAGTTAAGTTCATTGAATTTAGAGCTCCAAAACCTTTCTTAATATCTGTGAAAATTTTGCTAGTATATATGGTTACATTGTTTCCAAGTAATAATTATTTTATATGGTTTTCGTTAAGTAATTTATTACCTAAACCTTTACATTTTATAATAACAGTATCATCTTCCATAATTAAACAATATGTTTTAGGAGAAATAAAATAAGCTCTTTTTGCTATACCTTATATAGGTAATTTACCTAAATAACTAATAATAAAATTATTATATAATGGATATTTACTAATTAAGCTATCAGTATACTACAATAAATAAGGTTATTAGGTATATTTAATAAAGGATTCATAACAATAGAAGCATGTGAAGTTATCATAGCCGATATTGTAATAGCTCTTACAACATAAGGAGCATCCAAGTTTGTTTTATTTTTTAAATTATTGTATTCATTTTTATTTAATTCTTTAAGTAATTCAGATGGTGCTGTAGTATTTTTAATAAATTCAATATCATTACCAAGAAAATATATATTATATCAAAAACATCATGGTTAAAAGATATTTTATCAGCTATACTAGATTGAACAAAATCAACAGTATAAGGTTCATATTTGAATCCAAATATACCATATAAACTATTAAGTATTAATTTAGCAGTAGATCTTTTGGCTTTATTACCATCTTTATCAGCATTAAATTTACTATAGGTATCAACAAATTTACTAAATAATTATTTAAAATTAGACATTTTATATCCGTAATGTACCTTAATTGTAATATTTTGAGAATATTTAGCTTTCTTAAGTATTTCACTGCTATACCATCATGTTCAATTACCTGTAGGGTATGTTAAACCCTTTTTTAAAAGGTAAAATAGGAGCTATGATCGCTTCGTTAGCTGACAAATTCACAGTCATGTAACAAAACCAAAATAATTATCAAGGTTATTGTCAGTACTCTTAAGACCTATAGGTAATTCCATTCCTTTAACATACGAGAAGGATATAGAGATACAACATCATATATTTATATATATTCAGCATAAGAAAAAAAATACTTCAACTCTTCCTCCAAAATAAGCATTTTAATATCAATATAATTAGCATGTCTAGGAATATGTATTGAACACTTAATAATATAAAAATAATTAGTTAAAAAAGTCTTTAAAAACAAAAAGCTTAATGTAGAAACGCTAGTAATATTTATGTTTTCTAAATCAAACATATCTTGACTAAATCTATCTACAATTTGATATAAGGCAACAATATCATTTTTCATATACTTCATTAATTCATCTTTCAAATTCCAATGTTTATTTTTAAAATTCATAAGCTATATTTTTATAGTCTATATCAGAGATATTATAAATTTATGTTATAGAGGGTAATTGTAATTTGCCTTAATATTTTTGTTTTTTTATTTGCCATTTCTCATAAAACTATAAGGGAAATAAAGCTTCTTTGTTTCTATGTCATTAGCTTTAATTAAATTTCTAATACTTAAAGGTTGTAATTTATAACTATCATTAAATATAATATTTATATTTATATCTTTATTAGTTTTAGGATTTTTAGTCATTTTTATTACTTTAATTGATAAAGGTTGACCATCTTTAATTTGTATTTTAGTTTTGCTGTAAAAATCAAATAATGTTTTAAGTATAAAAACAGAATCAAATCCTCCTAAATTATGTGCTTACCAAGTATAATTTTATACTCGAACATATCATCAAAACAATTATTAAACATACTCTCTACTGAGTCATAATTACTAATAATTTAATCTTTATATAAGTCTTTTTTCATCAACAGGGTACTGGAATAAACTTATTTTATTATTTAAAGCTGTTTCAATGTCAAATGTACCATATTTGGTACCGGTACCTTTAACTAACTTTATTTTTAAATCCTCAACTTTTTTAATTTTTTTTTAGTATCTATGTATTTGATTTTTTATTTACATATTTAATTGTAGTATTTTAAATTGTTATGAAAAATTCTATATCTTTACTTCCTGTAGAAGAAACATTTATATCAGTAAATTTAAATTATTCTTCATCATGTTTATAAACTATACCTTCTAATTTGTTAATATTCATCTTATGAATTAATATTTTAATTTTATTATATTGATACAAACTACAACTATTACCCTTTTTTTATCTATGTATGAATCATCAATAAGATTACCAAAATCTGTTTATAAATTACTATTAGGTAAACTGTTAAATAAGGCTTTTATTCTTATATTTTTTAATTTAAGTAATTCTTTTTTGTTATTATCATTACTTCTTTTTTTCTTTATATTTTTTAATGTAACTTTATTAACTAATTTAATAACTTTTTTATCGAAAGATACAAATCTTATTGAGAATATTATTAAACTCATACCTATTTTTAAATCATTATTATTTCCATCTACTTCAACATCTCCACTATTAACGAAAGACTTTTAACTAATATATTACCTTTTATTTTAGTAATAACTGCTTTAATGTTAGACTCTGTATTAATTAAGAAATGTTTACCGTAATTGATATATTCCTCATTTAATTGATAAATAATAATGTCCTAATATAGCTATATTATATGTTACACCAGGTAATATTTCCTCCTTAATAGTTTTTCTGATTCTAGTTTTTCATTCACATATAGCATCTAATTTATTGTTTTCGGAATAAAATGGTTATAATTTACCTTTTTCAATTTTAAATTCTTAATTCTCTTTACCTTTAAGTAAACTCATAATTGGTGTAACCTTATTAGTTGAATAAAACTTATTATTATTATTTTTATATTATAATTTCTATTATCTATTAATATATTAAGGCATGATTTTAAATCATTCTACACTTTATTATATTTATATATACTGTAAGCAAGTAAAATAAAATTCCTTTTTGTTATTTGTTATTTTTTTGTTCTATTTTGAAAAAATCATTAAGAAAATTCTTTATTTATACTGTTAAATTCTTTTTAAAGTTCGCAAAACCTTAAATTACAGCTAATAATATATTTATTATATTTATTATTATTATTATATTTAATTTTATAGTGTGAAAAAAAAAGTTTAAAGAACCTTAGTTTTAATTTAAATTTATTTGAAACTTAAATTTTATTTAAAAATTGATAGTGGGTTTAGTTTAGAGCATAAACAAATAAAGATTGCAAAATATACCAATTATTGTAATAATTAAATGCAAGATTAAATAAAATTTGATAGTGGGTTTAGATTAGAGCATAAACATATAAAGATTTCCTAAAATACTGGTTAGTATTAGAATTAAATGCATTATTAAATATAATTTATATATTTTTTTATTAATATTATTTCTTAATTTAATTAATTGAAGTATTCTAGGATACTTCTCTAAAAAGGTTATTTTATTAATAATATTTTCACTTAACATTATATTTAATACAGTAACAAAAGAAGATAGTATTAATCCATCTATAATTAAATTTGACAAACAAACAATTTTATCCAGACCCAGACTATCTAAATAATCATAATAGTTATTATATAAAGTTACTAAATATTCACTAATATCTAATTTTTTAATTTCATCAAAAGCTTCATTCATTTTTTCAAGTGACTTATCTTTTTGAGATTTATTAAAATCACTGGGATCTAGAAGATATTTATCAACAGCTCTATCATGTTCCTCAGCAGCCTCTTGGTATCTTCCTATTGTAGCCTTATTCTTAGCAAGATTAGCTTGCTCTTCAACAAGTCTATCATATTCTTTTCTTTCTGCTTCATCCATTTTATTTCTTTCTTCTTTTATTTGATCTAGAATCTTATTTCTATTGTCATTTAAAAACTGTCTTCTATAACTATCTATAGATACACCATATATAATTATACCTAATCCATGTTTCTTTACTAAATCTATATATTTTCTCATTTTTTTTGTTTTTTTAATAATAGTTTCATCACATTCTATCTTAAAACTTATAGCTAGTATTTAAATATTACATAACTAAAAAGTTTCATTAGGTTCGATATGTTATATAAATTTTGGTTTATATATTTTTTAATATATTACTGCTTTAGTAGCAGTTTCAATTTACAGAACAAGATTATTAAAAACTTTTAAAGGCATTGCCTATTTAGAAATAATCCAAAATCGAACAAAAAAATTAAAATTTTGTATTTTTAACTCGGACTAGAATAGCTTAAAATATATTAACCTATAATTATAATAGTTTTTTATAATTTATATCTTAATACATTATTCTTTTATAATAATTTAATTAATAAAAAAAAATTTTATCAAAAATAGTAAATTTAATATATTTTCATATTATTGGAAATATAGCTTAAATTGAAATAAAAACTTAAATAAAATACAATTAACAAAATAGCATAAAATAAATTTCTATAAATTTAAATAAAAATAACATAACAATGAGTACACAGGCATAAAATTAAGCCCCATATCTAATTAAAAAAAAAAATACTGGTACTATTTTACTATGGTAAATTCACAATAATTAATTTATTTTTCTAAAGCCAGACCAAATTAATAATCCCTTGATTAAGTACCCTAGATAAATCTATATAAAATACTACAAAGTATACAAAACTCTTCTAAATAAGTTATACAAAATTTACAAAATACAACCCTGACTTCTAAAAAGCCTTTCTAGTAGTAACGCTTAATTTAGGGTTGTTTGGGCTGTTTAAGCTGGTAGTAAAACGACTATAGTCGACATAAAAATGAATACCTTGTTTTATTTGTGTTTAGCACAAAACTCATGAATTAATATTCTTTTTTGTTAAGAATAAATTTGAATAGGTATAAATACCCTAACTTTTTGAGAATAAAAAGTAAATTTTACAAAAATAACTTCGTCCCTCCTGATCAAAAGGATCAATATAAGGCCTAAAACCCAAAGAGTGACAACAGGCAGAGTTAAAAAGGAGCACCCGCAATATAAAGCTTGAGTTACCAGTGTAATCGAAGTTAAACAATATCCCCGGTAATAATTAAATATATTAGAAGGATTAGCTATACTACATTTATAAATATCTAGTCATAAGCCAGTAGGGCACAAAGTAAGGCAACCTCGTTATTAAAAATAATGGTCAAATTGACCGGCTCCAACCGCTGCGCCATTTGCTGCGCTACAGATAAAGGCTAGTATGTACCACACCTAAGCTAAACCTCAACGGTATATCTGCGTTCGTTGCCTACATTTTTTAAAAAAGACAAAACGGTAACTTCACATTTTTTTTGTTTTAAAAAACTCTATCGGTACAGGGGGGGTTTAAGTAATTTCAATTAAAGAAAAAAATTAAAATAGCTATTAAAAATAATACCTTTTAACATAACAAAGAATAGTTCACTATTTTCAAAATAGTTAATAAATTTTTTAGTTTTTACAGGTAAACTATTTACATTAATATTTAATTTATATAAAATTATTCCTAATAAAAAAAAACAAAGCTTCGAATTGCACTATACTAGGACTAAGTCTTTTATGATTTTCAATTTTATATTTAATTAATGAAACAATTATTTTTAATTTATTTAAAATAAACTATATTTATTAATTCTTTTTACTGTTTATAATTAATTTAGTTATATTATTATATTAGTTTTTTTTACTCAATTTAGTAATATATAATCTTATTACTTGTGTAAATGTAAATGAAGGTAATATATATTTTGAGAAAAGAAAGATTATAGAAAATAATACAACAAATGCAAATACTAATTGATTAAAGAAATAAAATGGTATTAATTGTGGCATTAGAAACTGTTTTTAATTTAAGGGTTCTAGATAAATAAAAATTTGTATTTTTATAATGTAAGAACTATCTCTGCTAATTCTTGCTTAAATAGAAAAAAGCATATATAGAAAATGAACTATATTTTGTAATTTTGATAATATAACTATATATATAATGAGATATTGAGGCTATTTGGTTGTTTTATATAAAAATCAAGAGTTTTTTATTTTAAGACTTGAAAAACATAAAAATTGAGTTGAAGATTTAGCCAACAGCTCCATATTTTATTAGGCTTATCTTCTTATTTCTTAGTAAATCTTTTTATAAATTTGAAAAAGGTAGCTGTATAAACATATTACTTGAAATGTTTTGTGAGCTATTTGATTTCATTAAAGAAAATAGAACAATATAATAAATTTAAGGATCTATAAGATCAGCATTGAGTATTATTTTTTATACAAACAAACCTATTTTTTACGATAAATAAAAATTAAGTTTTAGCTAATTTATTGATAATAGCTGATTAATTAAGGATGATTTTTTACACATTTCTAAATTAATTTAACAAAATTTTTTTTTTCTTTTTCTAAATTAATACCAAAAAAATACTTTTTATTTAAATTGAATATATTTAATTAGATTTGCAGCTAGACTTAAAAGCTATTTTTATTAAAATAAACAAAAACTAATTGCAATCAAATTTGACCCAGTAGTAATTTACGAGTAGCCAGGCTCGAACTGACAATATCAACTTGGAAGGCAGAGATTATACCAATTTAATTATACTCGCGTTTAAGCTAAGGGAGAACCTTTTTTTGTTTCTATTACTATATTTATGTTTTTAGCTGTTTATCAATAATAGCCTTAACTTTATTTTTAAAATTATTTTTATATTCTTGTTCTCTTTTAATATAATCATTATTTATGTATTTATAAATAAAATAATTATTAGTGTCACAACTTTAAGCTAAAAAAGCAGCATCAATGATAACTCTACAAGTAAGTTACAACAAATTTACCAGCCAAATTATTACTAACTAATATAACTTATAGCTTATATATATATATAAATTATATTTATCTTTATCTATTAATCCAATACCAATAAATAGCTGTTGTAAACAAAGTAACATTATTCTATACTCAAATAATCCTTAACTCAGATTTTATCTGAAAAAGTCTAAATCTCTAATTATTCTATTATCTTTTTCAATAGAATTAAAATAGAAAACCCTATGCATAATTATTCAACAGTTAACAAAAATAAATAAAAATAAATAAAAATAAATTTAATCAATAATGTAATTAAATATAAGGAAGTAAAGCAATAAATAAAGTTTTATAAGTTGTCATAAAATACCACATAATAAAATGTATATAAAATATTTGTATCTCCATCGGTCAAAATGTTACAAATTATGTAAAAAATTTTTTAAATTAAAAAAGGTCTCAAAATACAAACAGTAAAAAGTTAAAACTTATCAAAATAAAAAACACAATTTTAAATAAAGGTGTGGATTAACAATAAATCAATAAATTATTAATAATAATATTAAATTATAAAGTTAAATAGGATTGTAAAAGAAAAGTTTTAAAAACATTTAGTAAAATAGAACAGTATAAAATGTGGAATAAAAAGCAATAGATACAGAAATTTAATTTAAAATAAAATTAGTAAAAATAGTAAAAATATTAAATTTTCACGTAACTTGAACTAACAAATTAATTTTAAAATTGTTAGATGTCGGTTTGTGTTGTGGGTCCTAAAGTTCTCCTCAATAAAATATAATTTAGCACTATCAATATGAAGAATAAAATT
>Ga0153965_1000129_pt1 | contig 13835 bp, 11 predicted proteins | sample TSFL049MetaG_FD_104707 | JGI IMG/M metagenome (GOLD analysis project Ga0153965, IMG submission 104707) | Attine ant fungus gardens microbial communities from Florida, USA - TSFL049 MetaG | ecosystem: Host-associated > Fungi > Mycelium > Unclassified | place: USA: Florida, Paynes | collected... | reverse complement strand
ATATTCTACATTATATACATCCCTTAGTGTCAGGGTCAGCAGGATCGGAGCTAAACTAGTGTGTTTAAGTATCACTAGTAAACAGGCTAAGGTAGCTCTGGAGGGTTGTCATGGTGTTTAGGGATGGAAATGGAGGTGTCCCCTTACAGTTCTCTCTTAATTGTTAAGACTCTAAACCTTACAGTTGAATATGCATTTCAACTTGAAGCTTATATCTAACACTTGATATCTTTACGCTCCTCGCTAGAGGATCCAGTTAAGGTTTTCAGTGAAGTTATATTGGAGGAGAGATGTCAACGAGACTTTGAGTAGCACTCTTTGAAGTTGTCCTAAGACAAGTAAGAGTACCGATTTCTCAGAGTAAGGATTTTACAAAGGAAATACAGAAAGAGAGAACTTGCCGTTCCCTTCTCTTTCTGGTCTGTATTTATCCTAACTAGGGATGTAACAATCGTTACAATGTGGTAATACTACTTGTAACTAATAGTGACTAGTTAAGTGACATATCAGTGACAGGGTAACAAGTGAGTCAGAGGTGAGTCAGTGTCTAATAATGGGTTAGTCTGATGTTGTTCCATTTAGCACAAGTCCAAAGATAGAGAAGAGGAATAGTCCAAGATTTCTCCGAAGAGTCCTGTCCATACCATGAGTCCATTGTCTCCTAAGATGCTTTGACATTCTATGCACTAATGCATAGTAATGTCCTCGTTCTGTGCTATCAATGTTTCTTCTCACATTGCTATTATTTCATCTACTAGCCATTCATTATCAGACCAAGGCTGATAATAACTGTAGTTCTATTCGATGTTCATAACAATATCTCCAAGTCACATTCTAGAGGTCATTTATCTAAATATAACTGATCTGATGCCATCAATGCTTATTTACAAGCACAAAGTCTATCAGTCTAAGTTTGTTGTCTGAGTAGTACTGGTTCTAGAGTACAAATCTGCTATCCTTCTAAGTTAGCCCATTCAAAGGTGGATCTAGAGCATAGTCTCTTGGTAACTTTCTTAGTAACCCAATACCAGTTCATTCTAATTGCCTCTCGAGGTCTCAACATAAGCTCTAGATCGATTATCACCTGCTCAATGTCTTTATCTTATAGTATTATGTTCTGAGGATTATAGATGTCAGGATCGGCTCCTAGGTTCTGTCCCAATAGAAAGGGGGCTCTTGGTTTCAACAATAGTTCTCTATCTCCTACACCTTTCTACTTGTATAGATTCAAGTTATATAATGAGGAGGGACAGAAAATGATAAAACTAGGGAGGAGCTTTCCTAAGGGAGAACGAAACTAAGTAACTATGACTAGTACTAGTGTTTAAATACTATAGGAGAGGAAAAAAGATGATGTAATCTGCTGACTAAGTGGGGCTGAGATTTGATGTTGCATTGTAGTATGCGTCAAGGTCACGGAGTGTGACAATAAAAAGGGTTCTAGAGCGAACTCTCATTAAGAATTCATTGGTATAAAGTGTATCAAATGTTATCTTCCATGGAAAATTTGCTTGCAGCATAACAATGTTATAATGCAGTAATGCATTAAATGTCTGAGGACTCTAAGAGACAATGGACTCATAGTATGGATAGGACTTTTTAGAGAAATCTTAGACTATTTTCTCTCTTTCTATCTTTGAACTTGTATTAAATAGAACAATATCGAACTAACCCATTATTAGACACTGACTCGACTTGTCACCTTCATGGCTTCTGTCACTGGACTGTCACTTAACTAGTCATCCTTAGTTACAAGTACATTGTAACATAGTCACAATACCTAGTTAGAATAAATACAGCTCAGAAAGAGAAGGAATAGAAAGTTCTCTCTTTCTGTATTTTCTCTGTAAAATCTTACTCTGAAGAATCAGTACTCTTACTTGTCTTAGAACAACCTCAAGGGTACTACTCAAAGTCTCATTGACATCTTTCCTTTAATATAACTTCACTAAAAACCTTAACCAGATCCTCTAGCATAAAGATATCAAGTATTAGATATAGGCTTTAAGTTGAAACGCATATTCAACTATAAGGTCTAGAGTCTTAATACTCGATATTTAGAACACTTACCTCTATGACAAGCTTGATGAAGAAATTTACCTTGAGCAACCTGAGGGTTTTGTGAAAGACCCAAGCATAGTTTTTTGGCTTCAAAGGGCCATATATGGCCTTAAACAGGCCATTCTAGCCTGGTGGTACCAGCTAAATACCTCTATGAAAGAACTAGGCTTTGAGCACCTTAAATCAGAGGCTGGAATATTTCACTACAAAAAGAAAGACAGACCTTATTATAGCTGTAGTCTATGTTGACGACACATTCTTTTGTGGGCCAGACAAGGCCATACTCAATGAAATCAAATCCAAATTCATAGCAAAGCGGAAATATAGGGACCTAGAGGCCTTAACAGAGTTCTTGCAGATGTGCATTATTCAATGAGACCAACAAATTTGCATTAATCAGAGTGATTACCTAAGAAAGGTACTGCAAAAGTTTCACATGCAAGATGCATGGTCAGCCCCAACTCTACTCCCTACTGGCTATTACCCACAGAAGCATACAGGACCTATTGACTATGACTTGCAGAAAATATTCCAGACCCTTATAGGGTCTCTACTTTATCTAATGCTCAGTACCAGGCCAGATATCACATTCGCTGTTAAGACTCTAGACCTTACAATTGAATATACATTTCAACTTAAAGCTTATATCTAATACTTGATATCTTCATGCTCCTTGCTAGAGGATCCAGTTAAGGTTTTCAGTAAAGTTATATTAGAGGAGAGATGTCAATGAAACTTTGAGTAGTACCCTTGAGGTTGTCTTAAGATAAGTAAGAGTACCAATTCCTCAGAGTAAGATTTTACAGAGGGAATTCAGAAAGAGAGAACTTGTCATTCCTTCTCTTTCTGGGCTGTATTTATCCTAACTAGGTATTGTGACTATGTTACAATATAGTAACACTACTTGTAACTAAAGGTGACTAGTTAAGTGACAGTCTAGTAACAGAAGCTATGAAGGTGACAAGTCAAGTCAGTGTCTAATAATAGGTTAGTCTGATGTTGTCCCATTTAGTACAAGTCCAAAGATAAGAGAGGAAATAGTCTGAGATTTCTCTGAAGAGTCTTATCCATACTATAAGTCCATTATCTCCTAGAGTCCTCAGACATTCAATGCATTACTGTATTGTGATGTTTGTAAGGGCGACTGGGCACAAGACTCCAGGAGAATCCTTAGTTATATTACAGATTATAGTTAGGGTACAACTCACCTCCAGGAGAATCCTCAGAGATTAGGATGAGGCTCCTAGAGGGATCTTTTACATTATATACATCCCTTAGTGTTAGGGTTAGCAGGATCAGAGCTAAACTAGTGTGTTTAAGTATTACTAGTTAAACAGGCTAAGGTAGCTCTGGAGTGTTGTCATGCCGTTCAGGGGTAGAAATGGAGGTGTCCCCTTACATTCACCCCATCCCCTCTTCAAGATTGCTATGTCTTGAAGCAATGGACTTGGAGTAAAAGATGTTGTCGAACTCTGTGCGTCGGATGTGTCTCGGAGCTCCAGGGTGTTTGCGATGGAACTCTGTTGTGAGTTCTGGTGCAGAGACTTCAGAGGCAGACTCTCAGGAATTGTGTTTGTGGCTGTATCCTTTCTACTTAATGAGATACTGGAATCTTCTCCAGTGCCAACGACTGTCAAGTATCTCCTCTACTTCCCACTCTGCTTCTCCATCGATGATTATGGGCAGTGGGTGATCTTCTGTTTTCCGTCCTGTGATCGGGTCGTCCAGAGCCAGAGTAAGCTTTACTACATTGAACACTGGGTAGAGTTGCTTCATCTGGTGTGGTAGCTTTAGGTCATAGGCCATAGGTCCAATCCTCCGTTTCACTACAAAGGGGCTAAGCCATCGGTGCGAGAGTTTCTGTGAAGGGTGCATAGTCTGGATATCTAATACGTCGAGGAAGACTTTGTCACCAGGGTTGAACACCGGAGCCGGAGTTCTACATCGGTTATAATACCTCTTCATGTCGTCCTATACCTTATGGATCGCGGATTTGGCTTTGTCGATTGCCGTCCTCATTCTTTCTATGAACTCATTGACTGTCTCTAGACCGGAAAGGTCCTGCCAGGGTTTGAAGCCCATGCTGTAAGGGGACATCTAGGGTGGTGCTTAGTCAGGACTAAGGGCCTGTTCTATTAGTGGCCCAGTGACAGTACGTGTATGCATTCCCATCGTTCCTATCTTCTCTCTGTCTGTATTATGTGGGCGACGCCTTCTATCTATTATTAGGACATTGTGATTACTGATCCATGTGCCCATGTGATAGTGCATGTGATCGTCTAGTGTAGAAGTATATATACTAGCAAGCTGTCGTAGATATACTTCACTTGAATCTCAACTTAGCTTCTGGGACTATCCATCAGCTTAAAGGGTACTTGCCTCAGAGTGACGCCCTTACACATGCGAGGAAGTCGTCCAGTATCAAGCAGGAACAGAGGCTGTTGAGTAGTGGAGTGGATGTGATTGTTGTGCTGGAACTCCGCTATAAGTAATAGGTCGTACCAATTGTCTTGCCTCTCGTTCACAAAGAGCTGGAGGTACTGGTGCAACTCCTGGTTGATATGCTCTGTCTGTCCATCGGTTTGAGGGTGCTAGGCTGTAGAAGATGCCAACTTTATTCCTAACAGACGGTAAAGTTCTCTAGTGAAATGAGTTATGAACTGAGGTCTGTGGTCCGAGATTACGTACTTTGGAAGACCGTGGAGCTTCCAGACTTGGTGTAGAAAAAGCCTGGCTGTTCCTTCCATTGTCACTGTTGTGTGTGTTGGAATGAAGTGCGCTCGTTTCAACACTGAGTCCACCACTGTCATCACTGTGTCGTGTCTGGAAGAGAGGAGGAGTTCCACAACGAAGTCCACACTGAGCATGTCTTATCGCAAGTCTGGGATCTGGAGAGGGTGCAGTTCACCTACTGGAGCCTGCCTTATCGGTTTTGTTCTAAGGCAGAGGTCACAGGTGCTGACATATTGTCCAATGTACCTAGATATTTGAGGTCACCAGTAGTTCCTGGATACTAACTCCAGCGTTTTCCAGTATTCAGGGTGCCCCACAACTTTCGTGTCATGACATAGGAAGACCACTCGTCTTTGTAAGTCCGCATTCCAGGGAACATAGATCTTGCCTCTAAACCAGAGTACTCCTTTGTCTTCCGACCACTCCATGGAGCAGACTGTCTTACTTGATGCTTGCTAGAGTTCCCTTGCTGCCTTTGCCATTGGTTCTTTCTGGTCTCCTTTCTGGTTTCCTTGATGAATTTCTCTAAGGATGTCTTGCTCCGGTCCTTCCAGTTGAACGCCTTTGAGAGCTCGGACTGCTAAAAGCTCCGGTCATAAGAGGACTATGTCTTCGTTGTCAGAGGTTCCTTTGCCATAGTCCAGTCTCTGCGATAGCGTGTCTGGCTTTTCCATGGAACATCCTGGGCGGTGGGCCAATTTGAAGTCAAAGTGGGCTAGGTACAGAGACCAGCGAGCCTGGCGACGGTTGAGTTTCTTAGCCATCATGTAGTACTCCAAGTTCTTGTGGTCCATCCAGATTTCCACCGGGTATCGGGCTTCCTCTAGGAAGTATCTCTACTCCTCCAATGCGCGGATGATAGCGAGTATCTTTTTGTCATGGATCTCGTAGTTCCATTCCACTGGAGACAGGGATTTGCTGTAGAAAGCCACCAGCTGCCACTTCTCTTCTCTGGGTAGTCGCTGGGAGAGGACAGCTCCGGAGGCGAAGTCTAAACTGTCAGCCTCAATGCAAAAGAGTTCTAAGTCCTGGGGCAATGCCAAGACCTGAGCGGTGGTCACCACTATCTTGAGATGTTTGAAAGCTTTCTGCTCTCTGGTATCCCAGCTCCAGGTTCTGTCGGAACGAGTGAGGTCGAAGAGGGGTCTAGCTATGGTCGAGAAATCCTGGATAAAGCGACGGTAGAAATTAATGAAGCCTATGAAGGCCTATATGTCAGTTCAGTTCTCCAGAGTAGACCAATCATGGACTCCAGCGACTTTCACGGGGTCCATCGCAACTTTGTTCTCTGAAATGACCAATCTGAGGTACTCAATCTGCCTCCGGTGAAACTCACATTTCTCTGGGCGGAGGAATAGCTTGTGCTTTGCTAGTATCTCTAGAATCCTCTGGACTGCTTGTTCATGCTCCTCTTCTGTCTTCATAAAGATTAAATTGTCATCTAAGTATACTACAACGATCCCTTCAGCTATGACAGTTTGGAAGACCTCGTTCATTATGGTTTGGAAGGTAACAGAGCTGTTGGTCATTCTAAAGAACATTACGAGGGGTTCGAAGAGGCTGTGATTGGTGTGGAAGGCCGCTTTCTACTCATCTCCAGGCTTGATGCATACATTATTGAAGCCCCAGCGAACGTCGAGTTTTGTGAAGTACTTAGCTCCGCAGAGTTGAGAGACAAGTTCAGAGATGAGGGGGAGAGAATATCTGTTCTTGACGGTCACAGCATTCAGCACACGATAGTCTTGGACTAGCTGGAGTGAACCATCTTTTTTCTTAATGAAGAACACAGGAGCTGTGATGGGGGATTTGGAGGGTCAGATTTGTCTAGTACGGAGGTTTTCCTCCAGGAAAGCATCCAACTCCTCTTGCTCCAATGGGGACAGGAGATAGACCTTTGATGACTTAGGCTCCGCTCCGGAGGTTAGTTCAATCATGTGATCCCATTTGCAGTGCTCCAGCAGCATGTCGAAGTCCTCTTTAGTGAATATAGATTGAAACTCCGCGACGTAGACAAGTAGTTGAGTAGTGATAGCCTGTGTTTCTGCACTACATCTAGCTCCTTCCACAAGGTGCTGGGAGGTCGTAGCTGTCGCTCAGAGGTTGACCTGGGCAGACTCTGGAAGCAGACGTGTAAGGAACAACTGGTCTCTGGGCTCCCAACTAGGGTGGTATGTTTACAGAGGCGATTCCTCAAGCTCTAGCTCTTCTTGGAACGAGGGTGTGGGTCTGTCGCAACACAATCGGAGAGCTTGGAGTTCAACTCTCTTCTGGCAGGTCTGTTCCTTCCGCAGGGTGCGTCCTCCTTCACACCAGAGCAGACAACGGGTTATCTTGACTTCTCTCTTTTCCCAGTCGATCTTGGAGTTGTGGTCCTTGAGCCAGTCATAGCCTAGTATTAGACTCTGTTTCCTAAGTCTGGAGACGGCCAAGAGCATCCTTTCGGAATGAGTCTTGTAGCGGAGAACTACATCCACAACCTCGGAAATCTGTCTTGCCTCGTTAGGGGAACCATCGACATTGAAGACCGGGATGTTGCACGAGAGGGTCTGAGTGTTCATCCCTCGCGAACAGACAAAATCTCTGTCGATGAGGCTTCCGGTGGCTCTGCAGTCCAAGAGGGCTTTGACAGAGTGGAGTTTGCTCGTGTCTGTGGTTCTGATTTCCACTGGCAGGAGTAAAGAAGTTCTGCACGTGTCCAATGCGCTGATCAAAAGGAGCTTAGGCAGCCTTTTCTCCCACTTGGGTCTACGGAGCAGAGCTGAGACTAGGGGGGTGAGGGGCGGTGCGTCTATTAGTTCACTGTCAATTGTATTGGGATCCTCTATAGTTAATACAGTGAACTTATTTACTGGTGACTGGGGCATACTTATTGCTGGCCGCCCTACGCAAAATCCTCTTCTTCTGGAGGGCAAGTTTCTTCTACCAGGGTTACATCTTTCAATGCCAACAGATCCTCCATCAGCTCCTCCTGTTGCTTCGAGGTGAATTGACAGACGTCCATGCAGTGGGGACAGTCTCGGACTAAATGGTTTGCATCTCCGCATCAGTAGCATCCTTGTAAAGGCAAGGACTTTGTCCTCCTACTTGCATTGACGTCCATAGCGATTCCCACTGACGGAGTGGGCAGCAGGGGTTTTGGAGTAACCAGAAGGGGCAGAGCGGGGGGTAGTCTTACTACAGACAAAGGCAGTGGTCGAGCAGAGGTAGTCTTAAGCGATGCGGAAGGTGTGGAGTGTGATACAGACTGAAAGGCCTCATTGGCGAGGCACGCTTGGTCGATCCTTCGTGCTGCTCTATACCATGCATCGGGGTTGGTGTCGGCGGGTCTTCCATATGGCATGGTGGCAATTTGGTTCTGGATGCCCAACTTGAGCCCTCATCGAAACTTCACCACTAGTGTCTAGGGATCTGTGTAACCTACGTCAGAGACCAGGGTCTGGAAACTGTCCAGATAGTCGTCTACCGTCCGACCTCCTTGGTGGTAAGAGGTTCCTTCCAGGGTGTTGATCACATCCGCTTCCATATTTACAGAAAAGAAGTGAACCTGGAATTGCTGTTCAAAGTCCCCCCAGGTTTGCATGGGAAAAACACCAGTGTCCGTTTCCTGACAGAAAACGTTCTCGGACCACTTGGCGGCATGACCACCCTTGAAAAACGTAAGAGCCCAGAGAATTTTTTTCTGTTCATTGTGGAACTGTTCCGGGGCTAGGTGTATGTAGAGGGAGCAGGAGTTTAAGAACACGCGGCCATTGTGATGTTCTCCGCTAAAGTCTGGAGGAGAGGAGAGTTTAGGACGTGTTCATCGTGCTGTCGGAGGAGATAGTACAGGTGGGGGAGGTGTGTTTGGTACTGCTGGAAGGGTGGGGTTAGCCACTAACTGCGTAAGCTATTGTAGCTGTGCGGTCAGGGCTGCCAGAGTAGTATTGATGTTATTTTCAGAGACGTGTTGTCTCTTCGTGAGCTCCTGAAGATGGTGCTGTAGATATCCTAAGACATCAGCTACGCCTTGAGGGGTGTCCGGAGGTAATGACATCTGGGGAGCAGAATTTTCAGAGGGTTGGGTATGATAGGGGAGGGCTACTTATCAGGTGGCTGTCTACTGGGATAGTCCAAGGCTCCATTTTTAAAGATCCTAATCTGCTGTAAGGGCGACTGGGCACAAGACTCTAGGAGAATCCTTAGTTATATTACAGATTATAGTTAGGATACAACTTACCTTCAGGAGAATCCTCAGAGATTAGAATAAGGCTCCTGGAGGGATCTTTTATATTATATATATCCCTTAGTATCAGGGTTAGCAGGATCAGAGCTAAACTAGTGTGTTTAAGTATTACTAGTTAAACAGGCTAAGGTAGCTCCAGAGTGTTGTCATGCCGTTCAGGGGTAGAAATGGAGGTGTCCCCCTACAATGTCCTTGTCTTGTATTACCAACATCTCATCCACTAGCCATTCATTATCAGACCATGTATCACAAATGGTCACTTACTTATTTGTGATTAGTGCTTTAGAATCTTGAAAGGTTTAAAAATGCAAAGTTTAGACAGTAACAAAAGATATTGTTAAGTCTGAGGTTTAACCCTTAGACTATGAGTTCTTATATACAGAAAAGTGATGGTCTGTACACTAGGACAGATCATCACATGCTACTACCTATTGTTCTACATATGGTAGTGCTTTTGTGTTAGAAATAGTGATAACCTAACCATATAGAGGCTGTCCTTTGTTCTAAGAAAAGGACAGATGACTATCTATAGGTAATTAATGAAGTTTATGTGCAAACATTGAGGCCTTCATATCTCCACGAATATTAATCTCCTTGGTGTCATTTTAGGCTTATTCTGAGCAGTATGCAAAGGGATTTTCTGATGCCTAAAAGCGAAGCTTAGATCATGATGGTTTTTGAGATATTGGCGATTTAATAAATGGTACCATAGTGGTTACCAGTTGATTTGCCTAATATCTCAGCCATTACTAATTGCTTTGAGACGTAACTAGTATCAATTGTTAAGGGATTTTGGGTTCTATTGAGACAGTGGGAATCATCAAAGAACTGATGGAGATATGGCTGAATGAAGTTTGTATTACCATGGCTGATAATAACTATAGTACCACTTGATCTTCATAACATTCACCATAACCTAGCTAGCTCAGCATACTGCAAATCTATCCCTGGACCACTTCAACTGAGCCCTATATATATGCTGCTACCTAGTAGGAACTCAAGATTACTTTCTTATCTATAAAGGAGAAACAGACCTTGGAATATCTATATATACAGACTCAGATTGGGCATCAAACCCAGAAGACTGAAGGTCGCAAACTGGATATTTTCTTACAATTACAGGTGGTGTATTCAGCTGGACATCAAGGGCTTAAAGAACAATAGCACTTTCCTTAACTGAGACTAAATATATGGCCCTTTCAGATTGCAATTGACAGTGTATTTGGATTAGATCTATTCTACTAGAAATAGAGTACAAATTTGGTTCCATCCATATCAATGGTGACAACCAAGGTTCTATTTTCTTGTCAAGTAACCTAGTTACTGAATCATGAAATAAACACATCGATGTACGCTTTTATGCCATTTGCAATTTTGTGGCTTAAAGCAAAGTCAAACTCTTTTACATGAAAGAGAGTGAAAACCCAACTGATCTTTTTACTAAAAACTTTAGAGTAGTGAAATTTTGGAAGTTTTGAGACTAACTTGGAATGATCTATGACTAGAACACTGCTTCATACATGTCTTTTCACTTGTATGTACTCCTATACATTAAGTGAGTTCTATTCTATTGTTTTCATTTTCTCCAACCTCAATGTTCATTTCGGACTGCTCATTATCATCACTCACATCCACTTTCTACTCATAAAAAAAAGTAAAATTTATCAAAGGAGCAAAACTACAAAGTTCCAGTGCCAATAGAGTATGTGACCAGAGAAAAGCTACTTTCCTCTTTTACACTCTCCATTGCATTTTCTTTTTCTTGTCCTCCAACTTCTCCTTCCTCCTCTGCTCTGTCTGAGCTCTGCTCCCTCTGCTTTCTCTTCTCAGTACTTCCCTGTACCTCTGTCTCCTTTTTCTCAGACTCTGGCCATGAGAATTGTTCATCATTAGAGTCCTGGCCCTTTATACCTGCCAACTTCTCCAATGCCAGGAAGTGATATTACTTAATTTATTACATAATTAGTTCATCATTCTTATCAACTATAACGATATATAAAAGGCTCATAAAGTTCAATATCAAAACGAGTTATTTACCTACTAAACTCCTTTTTGCTTTACTTTCAAGATCTCCCTACGTGAGCCCATTAGTGTGTAGACCACTGTACAATAATCACTGGTCTTATCTCAACATCCCCTTCCACTAGTTAACTTTGCCCATACCATACTCCTTTCTTCTGTAGATATACCCTAGACATTGGGCTCTCATAGCCCTCCACATCTTAGTACTAGTTTACTTGTTGTGGAATAGAAATACTGAATCCAAAAAAAAAAAAAACTTGTATCACGTGCCTTTGCATTTTGGTTGTCGTTGCCCATCGTAGCATCCTCTATCCCATCTAGCTCCTTCTCCCCGCCACCCTTGCAGATCTCTATGCCCAGCTTTAGCAGCTCACGCAAGTTCCAGAATCAAACCAGAAACTCATTTATAAGGGCAAGAGGGCTTTTGCAGATGCCGACCTCAAGGACTGTGAGGGCAACTGGAGTGGAGCACTCCAGGAGATTCCTCAGTTAAATTATACTATGGAATATGTTACAACTCACCTCCAGGAGATTCCTCAGAGAATTAGATGAGGCTCCTAGAAGGAATAATCTACAATATATATACTAAAATGTCCTTGCATTCTATTTTTTGGTAACTAGGGGCTGTACAATGAAATTGTGTTGGGAGGCAATGGAGGGCGCTCTGGGGTCATGTGTGAGGGGTTCCCTTACATTTACCCCCCCTCTAAGATTGCTGCATCTCAAAGCAATAGTTCCAGAATTGAAAATAGTGTCAAAGTCTGTCTAGTGGATGTGTCTTGGAGTAGCTGGGTGCTTCTAATAGTACTCCGCGACGAGGTCCAGTGCCTTGACATTGGAGGCTACCTCCCAAGAGTTGTGTTCTCTGCTAAAACCCTTCCACTTGACCAGGAACTAGAACCTCCTCTGGTGCCAGCGACTATTTAATATCTCTTCCACCTCCCACTCTTCTTCTCTGTTGACAACGATGGGTGGTGGTGGGGCTTGCAGTTTCTTCCCTAGGATCGGATCTTCCAGAGCGGCGGATAACTTTACGACCTTGAACACTGGGTGCAACTGCCTCATTCCGTGAGATAACTTAAGACGGTAGACTAACAGTCCCACTTGGCATTCTATTTCGAAGAGTCCTAGTTGGCGATATGACAACTTTGGAGACGGACGTGTCGTTTTGATGTCTGACACGTCTAAGTATACTTGGTCTCCTGGTTTGTACACAAGGGCCGGAGTCCTCCTTCGATTATAGTACCGCGTCATGTCCTCCTATGCTTTGTGGATCGCTGATTTGGCCTCTTCAGTGGCAGACTTCATCCTCTCCGTGAATTCGTTGACCGTCTCTAGTCCGAAGAGGACTTGGCTTGGCTCAAAGCCCATACGGGGAATTCGTCCAGTGTCTAGTAGGAACGGAGGTTGCTGCGTCACGGAGTGAACGTAGTTGTTGTGCTGGAACTCTGCGATGGGTAGAAGGTTGTACCAGTCATTCTGCTGCTTGTTAATGAATAGGCAGAAGAACTGGTCGAGCTCCTGGTTGACATGTTTCGTTTGTCCGTCTGTCTGGGGGTACCAAGCTGTGGAGGAGGATAGTCATATACCTAGTAGCCTATACAGCTCCTTAGTGAATGAAGCTACAAAATGGGGTCCACGGTCCGAGACAACACACTTCGGGAGATCGTGAAGCTTTCAGATGTGGTGAAAAAAGAGTCTGGCTACTCCTTCCACTGTGACCATTGTGTGTATCGGAATGAAGTGTACTCTCTTGGAGACGGAATCTACGACAGTCATGATGGTGTCATGTTTGGAGGACTCTGGGAGTTCAACCATGAAATCGACACTGAGCGTATCCCACCGTTCGTCCAGAACGGAGAGTAGTTGGAGCTTGCCAACTAGAGAGTGTCGCCAGGGTTTCGTCTAGAGGCAGAGATCACAGATACTTACATACTGGCTAATATACCTAGACATCTGAGGCCATCAGTAGTTCCAGGACACCAGTTCTAGTGTTTTCCAGTGTCCAGGGTGACCTGCAATGTGGATGTCATGGCAGAGGGCTACAATCTGTTTGTGTAGGTCCGGACTTTGAGGTACATATATCTTCCCTCAGAAACGGAGCAGGCCATCTATGTTCAACCACTCCGAGGAGTGCACTGTCCTGTTGGCAGAGCGTTGGAGCTCTCGTGCTGCCTTAGCGATGGGTTCCTCTTGGTCTCTGTTCCAGTTTCCTTTGTGTATGTCAGACAAGATCTTCTGTTCCATGCCTAGTAGTTCTACTCCTTCCAGGGCATGCACCGCAAGGAACTCCGGTCAAAGAAGGACAATATTCTCATTGTCGGAGGCTCTATTTCCGTAATCAGCTCTGTCACAAACTTCATTCAGCCATATCTCCACCAATTCTTCGACAATTCTCACGGTCTCAACAGCTACGGAAAGCCCTTGAAAAGACCTTTCGATCAATACCAGTCATGCCTCGAAGCGACCAGTATTGGCCGAGATATTAGGCAGATCAACTGGTAACTACTATGGTACTGTTTATTAAATTGCCAATATCTCGGAAACCACCACAATCTAAGCTTCTGTTCTAGGCTCATCAGAAGCCCTCTTCATACTGCTCAGAATGAGCCTAGAATGACCTTAAGGTGATCAGTATCCATGGAGATATGAAGGCCTCAATGTTTGCACATAAACTTCATTAATTACCCATAAATAGTCATCTGTCCTTTTCTTAGAACAAAGGACAGCCTCCATATGGTTAAGTTATCACTATTCATAGCACAAAGGCACTACCATATGTAGAACAATAGGTAGT
>Ga0153965_1000127_pt1 | contig 13860 bp, 12 predicted proteins | sample TSFL049MetaG_FD_104707 | JGI IMG/M metagenome (GOLD analysis project Ga0153965, IMG submission 104707) | Attine ant fungus gardens microbial communities from Florida, USA - TSFL049 MetaG | ecosystem: Host-associated > Fungi > Mycelium > Unclassified | place: USA: Florida, Paynes | collected... | reverse complement strand
TTGGAAGGTTTTGCTGTCGGTGCGTCACAGTACTATGGTCGGTGGACGTTGAATGTTGATAGTTAGAAGTTGGCACTGGAGGCAGTTGTGTCGTAGGTAGCAAATGGTTGAATGTTGCTGGTGGTGGAACAATATGGCTGGTGATCAGTTGGCAAGATGAAGTGCTAGATAGACATGCCAGAAGTTTTCGTGACGCTAAGCTAGGTTTGAGGCTAGTTCAGTCGGTTGACGGCTGACTTGTTGGAAGGGAAGGGAATGTAAGAGCTCGGGGCCCTCTGTACTTTGGGAGCGCCTGCGCATCACGGAGGGCTCTGAACAGAATACTTACGAGTCACTACTTATACATTTTACTCTAGTGGCTGTGCAACATCCTCCCGTGGTCCTCATGTTATTCCCATCATGTGTCTACCTCATCACATGTTGTGACTGTGACTGTGACATTTGTGTGACATTGTTATGCCACAAGTGAATTTTCTGCAGAAGATAACATTTGATATGCTTTATAACAACAGATTCTTAATTGGAATTCACTCTAGAACCCTTTCTATAATTCTCAGAATGTAATACTATATGATAAAGACACTGAGCCAGCAATAATCAACCTAGAGCTTGTGCCAATACCTTGAGAGGCAATTAGGATGAACTGGTATCAGGTTACTATAAAAGTCACTAAGAGACTACACTCTAGATCCACCCTTGGATGGGCTAACTTAGAAGAATGGCAGACTTGTACTCTAGACCCAGTACTACTCAGACAATGAACTTAAACTAATAGACTTTGTGCTTGTAAATAGCACCAGATCAATTATATGACCTCTAGGATATGACTTGAAGATACTAGATATTTATTTGGACTTGCTAACTGTTTAACAGGTAATCAATAAAGTCCAAATTACAAAGCAGCATCAAGAGAATGATGGGGGAAGACAGAAGAATATTCTAGAAGGAAGTGGCAATGAAGACATGTTATCTTTGATGGGAAGGACTTGGTGAGAGAATGCATCATCACAAAGAAAGGAGAGAGCCATGTCATCAGTAGGATTTTGGGAGGACTTAGGATAGAAAGGAGTTGAAGGAAATCCAAAAGTAGCAATAGTTCCCTTTTTATATTTTAATTCTTGAGTTTCAGGGCTTTGTAATGACATTAATATAGTATCCAAAGTATAGTTGGATAGAAAAAAAGAACCTCTTGACTCCTACCTCCATCTATACTGCCTCTGAAATTGTGAATGCAGATCTATTGAGAGTAAGAAGACTGGGACTAGTAGGGTATCTTAAGAAGAACACAGAATATACCCAGAACTCAATCTAGAGAGAAGATGCAGATACAACTTGGGTAGGCTTTGGAGAAGATAGCAGGCTGGGAAAGCTTGGCTAGGTGTACACTTGGATTGCATCACACCTGTAAGGTTCAGTGTTGGGGGTGCAGACAAGGGAGTAACTGAGTATAGAGGGTCTATGAGTGATCAACTAACTGTATTTTCCAAAGAAGCTTTTGTCATGGTATGTAAAGGTTGACACCTTAGGAAGGCTATGTGACAATGATCTAGAGAGATCTTACAATCCTTTTACAACCACCAACATATATTTTACTAGAGCTATGTATAATTCTTATTTCTCTAATTATTTATAAACCTTCAACTTTGATTACCTCCCCTCAGACCTTTAGTATGCAATTGGGAGCTGGCACATCATTATTTTGTTTGTCCCAGTATGCAATTCCCTTTTGCACCCTTTCAATGTGACCAAAATGTGTGACCAATGTCATGCTTTGTGATTATGTGACTGTCACATGAATGCTTTCCCATGCTCCACTTAGTAATGATCTAACTAAATAAAACAAAACAAAATAAAATAAAAATAGAAAATAACTTAGTTGTTTTGCCAACTTATGACAATGAGCTTTCCTATGGGAGCTTTACTTTTGTTTTTGTACTGTTAGCATGCATTGTATTCTTCTATATATTTCCTCACTTTTTTTGTAACTCCTGGTCACCAATAGTTTCTTGTAACAAGTTCCATTGTTTGCTATCTTCCTTTATGTCCTCCTACTAGGGTGTTATAATGCAATTAGATTATTTCTCCCCTTAACTCTTCTTCTGGCATATATATTCATTCTTCCTTCATTACTATTCCTTTCTCTATCATTCATTCATTATCTTTGAGTGACTTTATTCCTGCTTTTTTTTAATTCCTTTACTGCTTTCACTACTTTTTTATCTTCTTCTTGTGTCTTTTTGATCCTTTCTCTTAGATTGTCTTCTTCCACTAGCATTTCTGCCCTCTTTATTCATCCTGGCTTGATTAACATTTAATCTTTATTATCTTTTTCTACCTCCTCCTGCTGTTAGTGAGCCAACTCCTGAGCCAGAATAAAGCCAATTGCTCTTTATCAGCATTTGATAAAGAGAACTCGATAGAGTTCCCATTAGATTTGCTATACTATATATACAGTTACTATTATGGCTATGCACCTTATCTCCCACAGTCCTCATGTTACTGATCAGCTAACCTCTTTGTCACATGCTGTGACTATGACTTGTGACTTGTGTGATGTGACCATTCTGTAACTACTATCACACATTTGTGACTCTGTGATGGTCACATGATACTTTCTCACACTCCACCCTAGTAATAAAGAAAAGAAAAGAAAAAGAAAAGAAATATTAAATAATGACTTAGCCATTTTGCCAAGTTATGACACCTATTAGTCTAGTTTTCTGCTCAACCCATTTGTCTTTTCCATGCTTCTCCCTGGAATATACTTTAGTGTAAAGTTAAATTATGAGAGGTACAGAACCCATCTAGTCTATCTTTGGTTTAACTTTTGGCTTGTTATAAAGTACTAGAGATTTTTGTGATCTGTCTGGATTTTAAATTCCATCTTTGCTCCCTCTAGTTAATATCTCCATGTTTCTAGATACTGAATTGCTGCTAACATCTCCTTGTCATGGATTTCATAATTACGCTCTATAGCATTTAATGACTTAGAAATAAAGGCCACTGGTCTCTACTTTCCATCTTCACATTTTGTCAATAATATTCCTCCTGTTGTATAGTCTGAGGTATCTGCCTTTACTCTCATTTCCTTATCAATATCTGGGATTACTAGAATGGGTTCCATAGTGAATACCTCTTTTAGCTTTCCAAATGCCTTTTCTTACTCCTATTCCCACTTCTACTTCTGTTCTTTTCTTACCAACACATACAATAGAGCTGCTATTCTGGCAAAAATTTTAATAAACTGCCTATAGTAGTTGGCAAGGCCCAGGAATTTTTGTACTTCCTTTATGTTTCTTGGTGCAGGCCAGTTTAATACTCCATCTACTTTTTCCTTCTGTATCTCTACTTCCTTTTGACTAATTACTACTCCTAGGAATTCCACCTCTTTTACTTTCTATCTACATTTCTCTGGTTTCACAAATAGGTTATTTTCCTCTAGCCTTCCTAATACTTCCTTAACTAACTCATTATGCCCTTTTTTAGTGTCTATTGCAATAAGAATATCATCAATGTTAGTTAACCCAAAGTATATGACTATTAGTTTATATGCTTTGATATGTGTCGTAAATACTGCTTTTTATTTATTGCCTTCTTTGATTCTGATATTATTATATCCCCATCTCAGGTCCAGCTTCATGAATACCTTTCTTTTTCCTACTTCATCCAATATATCTGCAATGAGGGGTAATAGGTACCCATTTTTTATTATCTACTGGTTTATGTGTCGATAGTCTTGTACCATTCTTTGTGTCCCATCTTTCTTTGCCACAAAATGTACTAGTAATGTTTGGAATGACTTAGAGGGTCAAATGTACCCTTTTCTCAGCTGATCTTCTACAAATGCTTGTACCTCCTCTCTGTCCTCTCTTAACAATTAGTAATCTTTTCCTTTTTTGGTATAAGCCTCTTCTTTAATTCTGTGGTATGGTCCCAAGTCTTTTGTACTGGCATTCTCTCTGACTCCTTCTTTCCAAATATTTTCTTCTACTTCCAAAATCTCTTGGGTACCAACTTCCTTAGTATATCTATATCTTTGTCTTCTTCTGCTCTCTTTACTACTTTTCCTTTTACCTTCTGCTTACTCTTTCCACATATAGGTGGACATCACATTATTTTTACTTTTTCTTTTTCCCAATCTATCTTTGGGTTGTGAGCTACTAGCTATGGCATTCCCAGTATTACCTTTGTTTTTCCTAGGTTATACATATCTATCCTTACTCTTTTCATATGTCCTTTGAAGAACATATTGTACTCAACCTGGTATGTTATGGCTTCTCCCACATTCACTGTTCCATCTATATTTTTTACTAGAAGAGAGTTCTTTAATTTCTTTATTCTAAATTTCTTGGCAAAGGCTATATCTATGAATAGGCCTATTGCTCCACTATCCAATAATGCTTTTACTACTATTCTCTTATAGTTTTCTAACTTTTCTAACCTCACCTTCATCTAGACTTTTTTTAATGGTTTAAGTGATTATTGCACATCTCATATTCTCTCAGTGTTATTGGTAGAATTTATTTTATTGCCCAGTTTTTCTGGGTACAATACACTGTACAAGTTATTGAAGGCCAGTTGAGAGCTCACTATTCTCCATTGTCTTTTGCTGACTTCTGTGGCATCTCTACTACCCATCTTTTCTTTTCCTATCTCTCCTAGCAATTCTTGGCCATATGGCCCCATTTTCTACACATATAGCATGTCCTATTTTCTCCTTTTTTTCTGTTGATATTCATCACATTTGGGTCTCTCCTTGGACCCATTTGATCTCCTTCTTGATTTGGCATACTTGGTTCTCCTCCTCTATATTCCCTACTGGTGTTTTTGCTCTCTATGTTATTTGTCCTTCTCTACCTCTATATGATCTTCCTCTATATTCTTCTTTTGGCTGTGTATTTCTTGCTAGGTGCACCACATTCCTTCCTAACAACCTTTTCTCTGCTTTACTCTGCCCCTAGTTTCTATCCAGTCTAACTGTTCTTTCTTGCTACTCTCTAATGGTAGTTGGTGGACTTTTTGCCTCTGCTAGCTTTCTCCTGATTGTCCCATTTAATCCTCTCTTATTCCTTGATGAGGGGTTTTCTCTTATAGCTGCTCCCCCTGGTGACCTTTTTGAACTCTTGTACATACTCATTGCATAACCTCTCCCCCTGCTCTATTGTCCTTAGTTGTTTTACTTTTCTTTCTGCTTTTGTTGTTTCTTCAAACTCATTTCTTATCTTTGTGAATAAATCTTCTGCTATCTCAATCTCTGACTTCCCCTTGGCTAATTTATCCAGCAAGTTGTCCTTTCATGCTTCTACTATTTCTCTCTATATATACAACAGTACCTATGCTATTTGGATAGTTCTTTCCTCCCCTATCATTTTCATTCTCAAGTATAGATGAGCTGCATTGATAAACATACTCACTTCTTCTATTCTTCTACTAAATACTTGAGGTCTTATGGCCTCTACTCTGCTCCCCTGCTTGTCATGACTTGGCAAAATGGCTAAGTCATTTTCTATTTTCATTTTCTATTTTCATTTCCTTTGATTTAGTTGAATTACTACTATGAAGGTGAAGTGTGGGAAAGAAGTCATGTCACTGTCACAAAGTCACAAAGGTGTGACATTGGTCAGAGAATGTCATGTCACAGGTCACAGTCACAACACATGATAGGATAATCACATAATGGGTAATATGAGGACTATGGGAGGTGAAGTACATAGCTACAATAGTAGTTGTATATATAGTATAGAAAATCAAATGGGAACTCTATTGAGTTCTCCTTGTCAACTCAAACTTGGAGTAGATTTAAGTTGTCTTGGCTAAAGTCTTATACTAGAGAAACATGGTAGTTATCTACTATTGCAGGATGGCAATCATATAAAGGAGTTGCTCCTTGCAAGTGGGGGTATCAGAACAGAATACTGGTTGTTAAGACATGGTAATGAGGATTGTTGATAATAGTAATAGTGGTGGAAGGCAACTATTTTAAGACTATATCTATCAGGGCACAAATTTTTCACTCAACTAGACTTCTACTATCTTACTGACTACTGCCCTAATCAAACTGTATATAATTGCCTCTAAGAAGAGAACCCCTACTCTAAGTAGCTTCCTAGGAAATTACTGCCAATCTCCTATATGTACTACTCACAATAGAGCATAGCACAGAGTTTATACAAAGAAAAGGTAAAGAGCAACATTCAATTGCAAGGTCAGGACTAAACTGTATACCTGGACTTGGTGCAAAGTCTTCTCCCTCAGTCCCTAACTGACTGAGAAGTCCCCTTTACAGCTAGGGCCCACTTTCCAAAATGCCTATGAGCACTGTGCTCACTAGCAAGAACAATGAGAGAGTAAGTGGAATAGGATGTTGAGGCTACAAGATGCAAGGTCAACATTGGGTATTGAGTTCTTATGTTAACATAGAGTTGTGAAGACTTAGAGTTCACCCTAGGTAGATATTTAAGAAGAACTCAATAGAGTTCCCTATTGTATTCTATACACTATTTATACTATTTTATATGGTCTGTGCACTAAAGTCTTGTAGTCACATATTTTTCTAGAATATTTTACAATCACCTGATCTAACCATGTGATATGGTTTACTTAACTTTCCCATGCTATTTATAGTTTAATTCCATTATATGTCTTGAGGTTGCAAACTAATTGTTTAAAAGTGCAGGAAGTTATTTTCCTTTTGGGCTCCTTATAACACAGTAACTATAGGAATACCATTATACAATTCCTACCTCATTGGTTGGCCACATATGTATTAAATCAACTATTAGCTACTTATTTACATAAATCTCTTCAACATACTATTGATCCTAATATTTTGATCACCTTTGTCTGTGATGAGTGGAAAAGAACTTGTATCACAAATGGTCACTTACTATTTGTGATTTGGTTGAAGGTGAGTTCAAAAAGTTCTTATAAGTAAAGTTTAGACAGTGACAAGAGATGTTGTTAAGTCTAAGGTCTAATCCTTAGACTATAAGTCCTTATATACATGAAAGTGATAGTCTGTGCACTAGGACAGACTATCACATGCTACTACCTATTGTTCAATATATGGTAGTGTCTTTGTTATGGATTTAGGATAAGACTATCATTACTATCAACCATAGAGCAACAATGAATGGTTGATTCAAGAATTAATAGATAATAATGACATAATAGCAAGAGACAAAGCAATCAATGATAAAAGTTATTTATAACTTTTATGCAAGTACAAGATCCTAGATAATATTAGATTTATAGGAGAAACATTGGATAAATCTCAGACAATGAACATGAACATTGATAGTTTATTCATAAACTCTTTACTAAAGGAGAATATTTGGACTCATTTCTTTTATTGACTCAACTAGTCATCTTTAGTAACAATATCACTTTGTAGATAGTAACATTGATAGGGATCAAGAAGGTTTGATTATAGATGGTAAAAACAAATAAAAGAAACAAAATCTCTGAGATGTTTCACAATTATGTACTACCAAGTAGACACTAGGGAGATACTCAAAGAGAATAGAGAGCTTGTATAAAGGGAATGGGGAGGGATACAAATAATACCAAAAGAAACTAAAATAGTAAATTTAAAGTTCACTCAAGAGATATCTCATTGCAATTGGATCTCAAAAACACACATTTATCTTACATTGTAATATTGCTACTCTTATTTAGTCTAGTAGTCTAGCTTGCTGTCAATATAGCAGAAATACCTAGAATTCCCATGCCTTTATGTAAGCTCCACTTCAACTGACTATATAGTTGGAAGCCTACTTTAAAAACGCATAGCAAGGGGTTAGCTCCTAGTATAAGCAAGTACCCAAGTCTGTTAACATTTGACTCCCTTGCAAGGGAAGGTTACAATATATATAAAAAAGGAAAAGAAGCTTAGAAAATGGAATTCAATCACTCAAATAGCTATTAAGCTCTTGTAGTGACTAAGCCTGAGATGACTTAATTATCCTCCAAGTCTGAGTTGACAAGGAGAACTTGATAGAGTTCCTATTAAATTTTCTATACTACTTATACAACTACTACATGGTCTGTGTACTGTTTTCCCACACATATCATGTGACTCATCATGTGACATCATGTGTGATGTGACACTTGTGACATGACACTTTCCTGCACTCTTTCCTGTATAGTAAGTCCAAGAGAAAAAAAAAAGAAAAGAAATATAAATAATGACTTAGCTATTTTGCCAAGTCATGACAGCTCTAGAGTAACAGAAAGAAATAATGGAGTTGTGATCCTTGATTTCCTCTCTGTGCCCTAGAGTATTTTATTAGAATTACAAAGCAACAATGCAACAAAGAAAATAAGACAAAGAAAACCTCTAAATTCTCAAAGATAGTAAGAGTGAAATGATAAGATGACACCTCTCTTGATCACTTGGCTACTATACCTCACTCCTCTAATCCTACTCTTGGGGTTCTTCTATAAATGATAAATGGCCCTTGAGCCTCTTAATAAACAGTAAAAAGATGTAGTAATCTTAAGCTACCTTGCTCTTGTGTTATGACTTGGCAAAATGGCTAAGTTATTATTTATATTTCTTTTCTTTCTTTTTTTCTTTTGAACTTACTACATAGGAAAGTATACAGGAAAGTGTCACACAGTCATAGTCACATGATAGGAAGTCACAAAGTCACATGATAGGTATGGGAAAACAATATACAAACTATGTAGTAGTTGTATAAGTAGTATAGAAAATCCAATGGGAACTCTATCAAGTTCTCCTTGTTAACTTAGACTTGGAGGATGATTAAGTTGTCCAGGCTAAGTCACTACATCTCAAGTGTGTTGTCTTTGCTGATCCTCCCTTCTACCTCTTCTTTTCAACTTCTTTAATTCTTCTGCTTGTCATATTCTAGAAATCTGATAATTATGTAATTTTATTTCCCCTAATAATTCTCCTAAAATTATAAATAGTAGGATAGCATAGTAGACTACTCTTTTTCTATTCCAGACTTACTATAAGTACTAAGTAGATATAGTGTATTTCCTCAGTTTGTAAATTAATGTCATTTGGTCCTAATCCTATTTTTGTCCACTTCAGTCTCTATTCTATATCCCTAGGACCTCTGTTCTGACAACTTTCTTCTCTTCCAAAATAAGCAACTGACCTCATGACTGGAGACTGGGGCACAACACATAAGTTGAAGCCAAGGTCATTCATCAAGTTATACTCTACTTGTTATGAGAGCCCAAAGAAGGAACAAGTTTCCTATGTGTTCAAACACTTGATTGCAAACATCAAGTTATACAACATAGACAAGATATAAATAGCATGGGAACTTAAAGTAATTATATCATGTGACAAGGACATGTGATCATAGAACATTCTGGAAAAGACATGTGATTGTGGACTAGTAGTGTACAGCCACTTGTAAAAGTAGTATAAGTAGGTAGTCAATCCAACGAGGGACTCTATCAAGTTCTTCCTGAACACTCACCTCGAGTGATCCTTGAGTCGTCAAGACTTAGTGGTAACAAAAGAACTCGATACCACTCCCGAGCACTGATCACCTCGATCCCTGCTCATACTTGTTCAACGCATAGTTGGCTTAATTCTGGCGCTGCGAGCGAGTACCCCCATCACTACTTACTCTCTCATCGCCCTCGCTAGTGAGCACAGCACTCACAAGCATCTTGGATAGTGGGCCCTAGCTGTAAAGGGGACTTCTCAGTTAGGAGAGACTGAGGGAGGAGACTGAACACCAAGTCCAGGTGTTTTGTTCAAGTCCTGACCTGTTAATTGGGCCTATTAGTTACTACTCTTCTTCGTATAAGCTCTGTGCTGTCGTCCATTGTGACGGGTACACGCAGGGGATCGGTGGTTACTTCTTAAAAGGCCGCTTAGCTTAGGGGTTCCCTTCTGAGGGACAATCGTTTACATCTTGATTAGGGCAGTAGTTAGTAAGGCAATAGGAGTCTAGACAGGAGAAGATTGTGCTCCCTGTTAGACGTAGCCGTTAAGTTTGCCCTGGATCGAGAATCAGAGTAGAAAACCAAGTCAGAATACGAATCATTGCCATCACCTTCACTATCACCACCACTGCCGCCCTACGACATGTCGTAGCAACAACAACAGCAACAACAGGGGAAACCATCCCAGATGCCTGCCCCTCGCCAACTACCACCACTAACCAGAGAGGAGCAACTCCTCGCCATGATCACCACCCTGCAACAGCAGGTCAACACCATGCTCCTCCAATAGCAAGGGAGCAGAGTAGAGGTCGCAAGGCCTCAAGTATTTAGTGGAAGAATGGAGGATGTGAGTATATTCATCAATGCGGCTCGCATATATATCAGAATAAAGATGTCGGAGGAAGCAGTAACAACCCAGGTGGCCTAGGTGTTGTCATATGTGCAGGGAGGAATAGCAGAGGCATGGAAAGACAACTTAATGGATGAGCTGGCGAAGGGAGAGTCAGAGGTGGAATCAGTGGAGCAGTTGTTCACAAAAATCTGAAATGATTTTGGAGAAACGTCAGAAGAGGAAAGGAAGATAGAACAGCTGCGGACAATAGAACAGGGAGAGAGGACATGCGATGAGTATGTCCAAGAATTTAAAAAGATCGCTAGGGGGAGCAGCTATGAGGGACAACCCCTCATTGAAGAGTTTAAAAGAGGGTTAAATGGAGTGATAAGAAGGAAGTTGGCAGAAGCAGAAGAACCCCCGACCACCATAGGAGAGTGGCAAAAAAGGGCAGTAAGGTTGGATAGGAATCAGAGGCAGATTAGGACGGAAGAAAGAATATTGGGGAGGAATGTGGCGCGCCCAGGGGGAAATGCATAGCCAAGGGGAAGCTTTGGAGGGGGGTCGTATAGAGGGAAAGGGAGGCAAATAACCTGGTGGGCAGGAGTTCTGCAAACAGGAGGAAATAGGGGAGGAGAAGGAAATACATTCAACAGAGGAGGATATCAAATGGGTCCACGGAGAGACCCAAATGCAATAGACGTCGATAAAGGAAGAGGAGGAGATAGAACGTGCTATCATTGTGGGAAGTTTGGCCATATGGCCCAAAACTGTTGGGAGAGAAATAAAGTGAGAGTAGTGGAGATGCCGCAAGAGTCGGCAAAAGAAAATGGAGGACAGTGAGCTCTCGGCTGGCCTCCAATAATTTGTACAGTGTATTACGCCCAAAAAAGCTGGGCAATAAATTAAATTGTTCAAAAAGCACTGAGAGAGCAAGAGATGTGCGGCGCATATTATGGCCACTAAGAGAAGTATGGATGAAGGTAGGGCTGGAAAAACTAGAAAGTCATGAAGGGGTAGCAGTAAAAGCTCTACTAGATAGTGGGGCAACAGGTCTATTCATGGATATGACCTTTGCAAGAGAAAAGGGGTTTAAAATGGAAAGAATGAAGAACCCTCTACTAGTTAAAAATGTGGATGGAACAGTGAATGTGGGAGGAGCAATAACACACCAAGTCGAGTGCAATATGTTCTTCAAGGGACATGTGGAAAGAGTTAGAATAGATGTGTGCAATCTGGGAAAAACCGAGGTTATCTTAGGGATGCCGTGGCTAGCAGCCCATAACCCAGAAATAGATTGGGAGAAAGGGGAGGTAAAGATGATGAGGTGCCTACCTATATGTGGAAAGAGGAAGCAGGAGGAGAAAAAGAAAGAAGTAAAGAAGGTAGAAAAGGATGAGGACGAAGAAACACTAAGGAAGTTGGTACCCAAAAGATTTTGGAAGTGGAAAAAGGTCTTTGGAAAAAGAGAGTCAGAAAGGATGCCAGTGCGAAAGGCCTGGGACCACACAATAGAGTTAAAAGAGGGGTTTACGCCAAGAAAAGGGAAAGTGTATTCATTGTTGAGAGAGGAGAGAGGAGAAGTACAAGCATTTGTAAAGGATCAATTGTGAAAAGGGTACATCCGTCCCTTCAAATCACCGCAAACGTCACCAGTACACTTTGTGGCAAAAAAGGATGGTAAAAGGAGGATGGTACAAGATTATCGACATATAAACCAATGGACGATAAAAAACGGATACCCACTACCACTTATCGCAGACATACTGGATGGAGTGGGAAAAAGGAAGGTGTTTACAAAGTTGGATCTAAGATAGGGATACAACAATGTCAGGATTAAGGAAGGAGATGAATGGAAAGCAGCATTCACCACACACATCGGAGCGTATGAACCCACCATAATGTATTTCAGGTTAACAAACTCCTCCGCTACTTTCCAAACAATGATAAACAACCTATTCCGGGACCTTATAAACCAGGGGGATATGGCAACCTTTATTGACAACATTCTAGTAGCAACAGATACAGAGGAAGGGCATGACGAGTTAGTGGAGGAAGTGTTGAAAAGGTTAGAGGAAAACAACCTATTTGTGAAACCAGAAAAATGCAAGTGGAAAGTAAGGGAGGTGGAATTTCTGGGAGTAGTAATTGGGCCAAGAGGGGTAGAGATGCAGAAGGAAAAGGTGGAAGGAGTGCTAAACTGACCAGCACCCAAAAACGTCAAAGAGATGCAAAAGTTCTTAGGCCTAGCCAACTATTACAGAAGGTTTATAAAGGACTTTGCAAAGATAGCAGCACCATTACATGCACTGGTCAGAAAGGAGCAGAAATGGAAGTGGGAAAAGGAGCAAGAAGAAGCGTTCAGGAAACTAAAAGAGGTGTTCATGACAGAACCCATTTTAGCAATACCAGATATAGATAGAGAGATGAGGGTGGAAGTAGACGCTTCAGACTACGCGACAGGGGGAGTATTATCGCTGAAATGTAAAGATGGCAAGTGGAGACCGGTAGCCTTCATCTCAAAGTCGTTAAATGCTATAGAACAAAACTACAAAATCCATGACAAAGAGATGTTGGCAGTGATCAGATGCCTTGAAGCATAGAGCTATTACTTGGAAGGGGCAAAACTGGAATTCGAGATCTGGACGGACCATAAGAACCTCCAGTACTTCATGACAAGTCAGAAGTTGAATCGACGACAAGCACGATGGGCCCTCTATCTATCGCGATGTTACACTGCTAGAGAATTTTCTGCGGAAATATAGCATGGGATACAATTTATACCCCTGGATTTCATTATTGGAATTTACTCTAGAGACTTCCTACAAGCCCTAGACATAATCTAGACCCAAGATTGAGTACTTCTCTTAAGTAGTGACCAAGCTACCACATGCTAAGAATAGCATATACCTTGGGAGGCAAGACTGATGAGCTAGCATTAGGTTTCTCAGATACAGACTATCAATGTAGTAGAAGGAAGCCGGTTCAGGGTTCAGGGAGCAATGGGCAGGAGTGAAGTATGGAGGTGGAGCAGGATCACATGGCCATGTCCGGGAGGTATGGAGGACAGGAAGGTGGCGGTTGTCATGGCTGCATGGTGGTGTCATAGAGGAGAGACGCGAGAGAGAGTAGTAGAATGGAGAGTTTTCTTTTCTATTTCTTTTTAATTGAGTCTCTAACATTTGTAATATTCTAATATATTTCTCAGAGTGGAGATTGATGGAAAGAGCCTCCTTGGCCCTTACCTTCATCTCAGAAGCTCTTGAGGTTGTAAATGCGATTCTCTTGAGTGTGTAAGGGGTGATCTTGGTGAGAGGTTGAGTTGGTGAATGTTGTATACCATATACCCTACTCTCTTATGAGACAAGACATAGCGGTCACTCGGACAACCTTCTATGGAGTAGCAGGCCTAAAAAGCCTGGCTAATCATCGACTTAGATCGTATCATACCCATAAGGTTTGGTGTGGGGGTGCAGATGAGAGCTTGATTGAGTGTGGTAAGGCCCATGAGTGGTTTACTGACTATTCTACTAGTGAGCTTGTTACAGTGTGTAAAGGTGGACACCTTAGGGACACCATGCGGATAGGATCTAGAT
>Ga0153965_1000126_pt1 | contig 13909 bp, 9 predicted proteins | sample TSFL049MetaG_FD_104707 | JGI IMG/M metagenome (GOLD analysis project Ga0153965, IMG submission 104707) | Attine ant fungus gardens microbial communities from Florida, USA - TSFL049 MetaG | ecosystem: Host-associated > Fungi > Mycelium > Unclassified | place: USA: Florida, Paynes | collected... | reverse complement strand
GAGTTCTCGCTCATTTCTCTACCTACTTATATACTTTACTACTGTGGCTATGCGCTTATTCTCCCATGGTCCTCATGTTACTCTAGTCATGTGACACCTTGTGACTGTGACTTGTGACGTGACAATCTGTGACAATCTGTCACACCAATTGTAATATTGTAACAAAGTCATATGATACTTTCCCATGCTCCACCTTGTAGTTGTAAGTCCAAAGAAAAAGAAAAAGAAAAGAAAAGAAATATAAATAATAACTTAGACGTTTTGCCAAGTCATGACAGGCAGTTTCTGAAATATTAGCAATTTAATAAACAATAACATAGTAGTTACTAGTTGATCTGCTTAATATCTTGGCCAATATTAATTGCCTTGAGACGTGACTGGCATAGATCAAAAGGTATTTTTGAGGGCTTTCCATAGCCTTTGAGACCATGAGAATCATTGAAGAATTGATGAATGTCATGACTTGGCAAAACGGCTAAGTCATTATTTATATTTCTTTTCTTTTTCTTTTCTTTTATTTTTCTTATCGATGGACACGTGAGAGAAAAGTGACTCATATGGAAGTGCGGGACTTTAGTGTAGGGTTAGGGTTAGAAATGTGTATAAGTAGGATAGAAAATCCAACGGGAACTCTATCAAGTTCTCTTTGTCAAACGCTGAACAAAGAGCAGTTGGCTTAATTCCGGCACAGAGTTTGGCTCTCTGACAATGAAGATATGGCTGAATGAAGTTTGTGACAAAGTAGATTTGTTGAAGAAAGTAAAGTAGTCTAAAGTAAAGGACAATGAGATAGTAAAAGCTACAGAAGAGATGAAACAAGCAGGGGTGAAAATGTTAAGAGATGAGGAGTGGAGAGAAGTAGATAGTATAATGTATGAAGAAGGGAAAGTATATATGCCAAAAGATGATAAATTGAGAACAGAGATTATTAGGTTACATTATGATATGCCAATAGGAGAGTATGGAGAATAGTAAAAGACTATAGAATTAGTCACTAGGAATTTCTGGTAGCCAGGAGTAACCAAGGAGGTAAAGCAATATGTGGAGAGATATAATGCTTGCTAGCAAAATAAAAATTACACAGAATAGCTAGTAGGAAAATTAATACCAAACTTAATACCTAAGAAACCTTGAACACATACTCTATCACAAAATTTCCTTTGGCTCAAGGGTACAACTCTATTCTAGTAGTAGTGAATTAGTTAACAAAAATAGTTCATTTTATACCAACTATGGAGAAAATATTAGTAGAAGGATTAGCAAGGTTGTTTAGGGACAATGTGTAGAAACTACATAGTCTTCCAGAGAGTATAACATTAGATAGAGGACCATAGTTTATAGTAGAATTAATGCAAGAGTTGAATCAAATACTAGGAATTGAGAGTAAAATGTCAATAGTATTTTACTCTTAAATAGATGGACAAACAGAGAGAGTTAATCGAGAGCTTAAATAATACCTAAGAATGTTCATAGATCACAGGCAAGAGCAATGACCAGACTGGCTAGAAATAGCAGAGTTTGCATATAATGTTAAGGACTAAAAAACTTCACAAGAAAAGAAGAGTAATTAAGGATTTAGTTATAATCTTAAGGGTTGAACTAGCCTCTGTACCAATTCTCAGCTTCAAGTTGAAGGGATTAAGGTCTAGGCTAGGGTCACAGAAGGTCAAGGAGAAAAAAAAGGAGTTGATTAAAGTTTTGCCTATGGAAGAACAAAGCTAAGATGTACTGACTAAATCAATGTATACTTCAGGTATGCTGACTAATCTTAGGTAATATTCTGCTAAGTTCAGGGTCATAGTTAAGACCATGACAGTACCCCCTTTTTAGGGCCAACACCCTATTGGCTGTCAGAATACAGTAGTTGTTTTTGATTCCAGGAAGTCTTATGAAAGTAGTAATGATAAGGGACCTGGCTTCTCAGGGTATTGAGCATGAAGTTCTTGTACCAATTCTACTACATTAGCAAGTTCTAGTGTGCCAAGCCAGGAATACTTGTCAGCTATTCCTTCATAGCCCACCCACTGCATATAATACATCAATGGGAGTTGTCATGACTTGGCAAATTGGCTAAGTTATTATTTATATTTCTTTTCTTTTCTTTTCTTATTTATAACTACAAGATAGAGCACAGGAAAGTATCACATGACTTTGTCACAATGTTACAATGGTGTGACAGATGGTTACAGATGGTTATGTCACAAGGTGTCACATGACTAGAGTAACATGAGAACCATGGGAGAACAAGCATATAGCCACAGTAGTAAAAATGTATAAGTAGTAGAGAATTAAGTGAGAACCCCATCGAGTTCTCTTTGTCAAACTCTGAACAAAGAGACAGTTGGCTTAATTCTGGTCATCAGACTTTAGATGCTGACAGGAGTCTTCTCCTGCAATTCAACCTTGAGTTAAGTATCTGTGCAATCTCGTATTCAATCTCACTATCTAATTCTACTGGGGGGTGGAGAGTTGATCTAATTGGGTATTGTGTTGGCTGGAGAGACCTCTAGCTAGGAGATGTGAAATACTAGGTGTATCAATCACATGTGTATAGGCAATTTGACTTGGTAGGAGTAAGATTCTGGTTTCCCTGTAAAAGGTCCTAAGTAGCATTCAGATAATTTCTTGGATGGTCATGAGATTCAGATGTTTTTGGCCAGGATGAAGATGGGGTCCTCTACCTTGATATCAAAGGGTACTGAATATTTAGCATCTGCAAGACCTTGGTAGCATGCTTGTGCTTCAACGATCGACTGCTTTAGTCTTGTGTGAACTGATTCTAACTCTGCTATGAAGGGTTGGGCTAGGTCAAATGGTAGATCATGTTCAAGTTGTGTTTGTAGGCTAGAGTGGTATCTCTTATTAGTAAAAAAGGGAGTAAGTCCTGTAGTTGCAGACATCGTATTGTTGTATGCAAATTCAGCTAGGGGAAGTAAACAAGACCAATCAAATTGTTGATAGTTGCAGTATATCCTAAGGTACTGCTCTAAGGTCTGATTAGTATGCTCAGTTTGTCCATTTCTTTCAGAGTGATAGTCTGAAGTGAAATGCAACTTCATATCCAAGGTAGCTGCTAGGGAGTGAAAGAATCTTGAAACAAATTTCAAGCCTTGGTCTGAGATGACATGGGAGGGTATCCTATATTTGGAGAACACATGCACTACAAAAAGTTTAGCAATGGTTGGTGTGTTGATAGTTTGGTGTGTTGGGATGAAAATAGCTTGCTTTGTTAGGCAGTCCACTATCACCAAAATATCTGTAAAGCTATCAGAAGTAGGGAGTCACTTGATAAAGTCCATGGAAATAGATTCCCAAGGTCACAGTGGGATTGGGAGTTGTTTGAGAAAGCCATAGGGTTGATAATGGCAAGTTTTGTTGCATGAGCATGTATTGCAGGACCTGACATAATCTTTGACATAGTGTTATAGTCCTGGCCAGAAGTAGTCTCGTTCTACCAACTGCCATGTCTTCTCTTGACCAAAGTAACCAGCTAGTATGTGGTCATGCTTGTACTTGAGAATCCTCAGCTACAAGTCTAGCGCATTAGGTACAAAGATCCTTCTAAGATAATGTACTAACCCATTCTTGTCTAGAAGCCAGTCCACATCTTGACTGCTGGTGGGGTTTGCTAGAAGTGCTGATATAGTCAAGTCTTATAAGAGAGATCGTCTGATGTCAATGTCCAGGGATTCAATGTCCAGGGGTTTTTTTGAAGATGAGGGGGATGAGTCTAGGTAAGCCATTCTAGTAGTGAATGCTAGTTGTTCCCAGATGAACAGTGGACGATAATTATAAAGGTTTGCTGATTCAGGAGATTGGGTCTCTTTTGTAGGATATAGATCTGGCCTCTGCATCAATGTATCAGGTTTCTTCCCCAGACGTCCTGGCCTAAATTGGATCAATAAGTTAAATTGTGCCAGGTATTTGGACCAGTACACCTGCCTTCTTGTTAGCAGTTTAGATCCACTGAAGTATGTTAGGTTTTTGTGGTTGGTTACTACATCTATTGGTCCTAGGGTTCCTTCAAGATAGTGATGCCATTTTCTGAAGGCCTTGTAGATCGTGAGTAATTTCTTGTCATGTATGTCATAGTTCAATTCTGCTTGATTGAACGTTCTAGAGTAGAAAGCGACTGGATAGATATCTCTCTTAACATAAATAGACAGGATAGTTGCTAGAGCATAATCTAAAGTGTTGGTCTCAACAGTGATGGGGGCTTCTGGGTCCCAGTGAGCTAAGACCAGGACAGTAACAAAGGTCCCTTTCAGTACATCAAAGACATCTTGGCAATTGGTTGTCCAGTTTCAAATTGTCATGACTTGGTAAAACAGCTAAGTTATTATTTATATTTCTTTTCTTTTCTTTTTCTTTTCTTTTATCTTGGACTTACTACACAAAAGGAAGTGTGGGAAAGTGTCACATCACAAGTGTCACATAGTCACAGTCACATGACAGGAAAGTCACAGTGTCACATCACATAGTGTCACATGATAGGCGTGGGAAGGAAGTACATAGACCATGTAGTAGTTGTATAAGTAGTATAGAGAATTTAACAGGAACTCTATTGAGTTCTCCTTGTCAAATGCTAATAAAGGAGCAGTTGGCTTAATTCCGGCTTTGGAGTTAGCTAGTCTGACACAAATGGAGTTCTTTTTGGTTAGTCAAGTGAGTAGTACTGCTAGTTCTGAGTAGTTATGGATAAATCTTCTATAGAAGTTCATGAAGCCAAGGAACACTTGGACACCCTTGACTTAGTGGGGTACAGGCTACTTCTTAATGATACGCACCTTCTCTCCATCCATCTGTAATCCTTTGGGACCTATTAGGTAGCCCAGGAATTTCACTTTTTCTTTGTGGAAGATGTACTTTGATAAAGAGGTGTAAAGCCCATGGATTTGCAAATGATGCAGAACTTTCCTTACATGTTGCTTATGGTCTTCAATGTTATTAGAGTAGATTAATATATCATTCAGGTAGATGACAACACACACATCCAATAGATTAGCAAAAACTTTGTTCATCAGTCTCTGGAAGACTAATAGTATGTTGAATAGCCCAAAGAGCATGACTAGCCACTTATATGAGCTATACTGTATTTAAAACGCAGTTTTCCACTTGTCTCCATCAGCAATTCTTATGAGGTGATAGGCACTTCTTAAGTCAATTTTGGAATAAACCTAAGCCTTTCAAGGTGTGTCCAAGAGGTCAGTTACCAATAGGATAATGATTTTTTTGGGTGATCTTATTTAATCCCTAGTAATCAACGTACAACTGCAACAAGCTGTCTTTTTTCTTTACAAAGAGGACAGGGGCTCCACATGGAGATTGTGATGGTCTAATCAACCTAGTCTTGAGGTTCTCATCAATAAAGTCTCTTAGGGTCTGGAGTTCGAGAGAAAATAGAGAATAGATTGGGCCCAATAGGGGGTTTTTTCACTTTCAATTTGTATCGAGAGGTTAAATAGTTAGTGCTGAGGTAATCTTTTTGCACCTTGCTCACTGAATACATCGGCAAATTCATAGTAATTACAAGGAACGTCTCTTAGGTCTATGTTTACTGGGCCAATATATGCCAATCTCACTAAGCTTTCCTGTCCTAGTACTAGGTTGATCTGGAAGATTGTGTTACCCTTCCTTTGACAAAGGCATTCATACATGGTTGCATTTACCCAAGATATTTGGGGTTAAGGTATCTCAAGAGTTGGCATTGACTCAATGTTTGTAAGGGGTTGTTCATTCCTAGGAGTATTATTCTCCTATGGTTTTGGAATTTGTATGGTGCCCTGTTCCCAGTCTATCTGAGGGTTACTCATTATTAGCCAGTTGTGACCCAGTACCACCTCACAGGATCCATCAAGAGGGATGACAAAGAACTTAATCTGGAAGGATGCTCTGCAAGGAAATTTCATTGGTAATGTTACAGTTCGGTTCACACAATTGTTAACTGTACCATCTATTAGGGAGAGGGAGCGAGGTTCAATGTCCTGATATGCCAGTTTATTATTCATGACAAACACCAAGTCAATGAATGAGTTTGAGGAACCTGAGTCGACCAGAGCTATGAATATTTCTAGAACCAATTTTGAGCTAACTAGTACTAGTAGAACCTTTCAATCATTGAGGGATGCTGCACCCAGGTGCAGCTTGGGTTCCGTGGGAATTTTTAGGTAGACAACTCCCCAAGGAACAAGATGTCCACCAATGTTTTTTTTGGTGGTTCTGATATTTCTGGTGACTCCCCAACCCACATTGCCTGTGCCTTCACATTGGGTAGGGGCTTTTGCGATTGCTTAGGGCAGTTCCATGCTAAGTAGCCTGATTGGCCACAATGCATACAGAGATCCAAACTCATGCATTGTTGATGCTCTGCATTTGTCAAGTGACTATTAGGTTCTAGGATATTTGTGGATGGAGCAAGGGGAGTAGTAAAGGATTGTGGGAGGCTATAGAATACTGGGACCCTTGCCCAGTCCTTTGACTGCCTATCCAAGGTAGGAGATTTGTCATCAGGAAGGTTTCTTAGGAGATTGGTTCAGTATACCTGCTGAAAATAGCCTTGCAAGGTGCAAGCCAATCATTGCCTATTCTTCTTGTCCTGAACTTGCTTCCAGTGGTCATTATCTATTTTGAGAACTGCACATTTGTATTCTTCAAACGTTGAGAGATCCTCTTAGCTAAAGCGAAGTTCTTCACTGATCCTTACTGGAATTGCATCCTTAACCACTTTTCGTAGGAAGCAATCATTCCACTGGATTTTGTTCTGATATTTGGCAAACTGTATAAAGTAGGTTACAGCCTTGCCATCAGGAGGGAAGGGAATAGACACAATAGCATCCTCATCATTGTCTTTAGGTAAGTATAAGCCAAATATATTTGAGAGCTTCTGAACAAAAGTATCCCAATCTTCTAGGAAGTCCATGTTCTAGTATGAGTCAAGCTCATTTATAAAAGGTTCAAAATAATCTAGGGCAATACCCCTCAAGTAAATACTTTCTCAGAGTCCTTCTTAAATTCCCCTTCACAAGCATGAAAATAGATCTGGCATTGGAAAATAAATGCCCAAAGGTCATTTGCACTACCCCTACTAAAGGTATTAGGTTTCCTAATACCCCTGTGTTTTTTTTATAAGTAGGGAGTTGTCTATTGAGCTAGGGCTAGTAAGGCTGTATGCAATTCAAGGTTAGAGATTTCAGCATGAGGGTTTGCCATGATTATTGGGGGCAATCTGGGGAGCGTTTTGGGTATGTCTAGGTGTTCAGTGAAATTTTCCTCTAGGAGGATGGTATTATCTAGATTCTCTTAGGAACTTATCTGCTGGGATCAGGCCTGAGATGCTGTAAATAGTTGCTTTACTAGTGTAGTAGAGATGTCTCTTGAAGGGGTGGGTTAGTGAGCCTTCTATCTTATTTGTTATTCAAGTTAGGGATCTGGGATAGGGGGTTGTCTAGACATGGGTAGTAAGAGTCTTTGGTATAGGGGCTTCAGCTTTGTTTTACTATTAAGGACCAGAAAACTTCACAAGAAAAGAAGAGTAATTGAGGATTTAGTTATAACCTTAAGAATTGAACCAGCCTCTATACCAATTCTCAGCTTCAAGTTGAAGAGATTAAGGTCCAGGCTAGGGTCACAGGAGGTCAGAGAGAAGAAGAAGGAGTTGATTGAAGTTTTGCCTATGAAAAAACAAAGCTAAGATGTACTAACTAAATCAATGCATACTTTAGGTATGCTGACTAATCTTAGGTAATATTCTGCTAAGTTCAGGGTCATGGTTAAGGCCATGACATATAATAATAAAGCATACTTAAGTACAAAGATATCACCCTTTAGGGCCAATTATGGACAAGATTCTAGAATAGGATTTGAAGAAAGAAAGAAGGGAAAGTATAAAGGGGCAGAAAAGTTTGTGAAGAAAATAAAGGAAATTCAGGAGGAAGCAAAAGTGGCTCTAGGAAAAGCACAAAAAGAGATGAAGAAATACACTAATAGCAAAAGGGCAAAAGTTAACAAGTATAGATTAGGGGACTTAGTAATGTTAAGCACTAAGAATCTGAAATATCAGATGATTAGTAAAAGAACAAAGAAGCTAATAGAAAGATTTGTTGGGCCTTACAGAGTAAAGAAAATTGTATCATTGAATGCAGTAGAATTAAAACTACCAAATATAGTAAAAATTGAAGAAGAGGAAGAGTAGGAGATAGAGAGAATCTTGAACAAGCAACAAGTGAGAGGCAAGGACAAGTACTTGGTATGCTAGAAGGGATTTACAGTAGAATCTAATACCTAAGAAGGAAGAAAGAACTTGGAAAATGCAAAAGAGGCAATAGAAGAGCTCAAAAAGGAATATCAGTAAGACATAGAAGAAGTAAATTGGTAAGAAAGAAAAAGAAGAAACACTTAGGAAAAGAGAATTGCCAAGGAGGTTTACAACAAAGAAATTATTTGGATAGACAAATAAAAAATATGATGAAGAATATTTAGGAAGATTGGAAAGGAATTGGAGATGCTAAAAAGGAGGATAAGCAAAGAAAAGAAGAATCTTGGAAAAGAAAGAAGAAGAAAATTCAGAAATGAGAGAATGGATAGAAGAAGATGAAGACAAAATGGATAATATGATTGACCCTTATTACAAGTTGTAAAAATTCTTAGGACAAGGAAACTTAAGAGGGAGATAGTGTTATGACTTAGCAAAATAGCTAAGTTATTATTTGTATTTTCTTTTCTTTTCTTTTCTTTTATCTTGGACTTACTATACAGAAAGGAGTATAGGAAAGTGTTATATCACAAGTATTACAGCATTACATTACATAATGGGTCATATTATGGGTGTGGGAAAATAGTGCACAGACCATGTAGTAGTTGTATAAGTAGTATAGAAAATCTAACAGGAACTTTATCGAGTTTTTCTTGTTAACTCAAACTTAAAGAGTAATTAAGTCATTTAGGCTAAGTTGCTACAATGTATTAAGACAACTGATGGTTAATAGCCACTTGAGGGTACCTGGCTCTCTATAATCTACAAGGAAGAGTTCTAGTACTTGCTCATAAATAGAATGCCTTACTTCTCACCTATACCTTATTAGGGAGATAATCCTAGATAAGCTAACTAGGAGAGACTGAGATAGCATGAACTGTTCTTGGTCCCTTCACATAGAGCTTTGGCTTGTTGTGGAAGTTACTAGTGCCTTCCTAAAAGGGAATCTAATCAAAGTACTGGAAAATGATATTTGTGATTTTGTATGTAATGTGAGAGAGCTGATTTGATCAGGATACAGAATGTGGAGTAGGAGTGGGGTTGGCATAGCAAGTACATATGTTAGAAGCTAAGTTGTCTTTTTTTTTTCTATAATTAGTTATTTTTTTGTTTCAGTATTTGCTCTTTTTAGCCTTGTACTTAGATAGTATAGAAGATATATTTACAATGTGTATCACAGGGTTGTAGTCCCTTGACCTATTTTTAGCTACCATGGTCTGCCTATGCACTCTGTGTTATAAAAGTGTTGATTTAAAAAAAAATCTAGGTCTCTAGTCTATCTAAACTCTTTACTAATTCTGTGTTATTAAGTTTGTGTTAAAGCCAGTCTACTATGCTCCCTTCCTACAATGGTCTGTGTCACAGCAAGGTCTATTAGGTTACTTTGTTCCCTTTCTATACTGGTAGTTTCTAGTATTGTACATTAGGTTGTTTTGCTCTTTTCCTATACTAGTGGTTCATAGAGTTGTGAGTTAGGTTGCTCTGCTCCCTTCCTACGACAGTGAAGTCATAGTCAGCTTGCTTTGCTTACTGCATGTTCCAATTTTATTATAATTTATTCTGAATTTTGTAGAATTTTGTAGAATTTTTGAGAGAAAAAGAAAGACCATATAAAAAAATTTAATAACCAATCTTTAGCTAAAACTAACAAATACTTACATAATTTTTACATAATTAATTAGAAAACACTATCATCTCATATTTAGTCTTATATGCATACTAGATTTGGTCTTGTATACCTGCTAGACTAGTTCAACTAGTATTCAACTAGTATATATGCTATGTCATATGTAGGATGATAGCTACTAACTTAGTGCTAACTAAGTTTTATCTTTTTACTCAAAAATTCAAATAAATTAGAATCAAATTGGAATAGATAGTAAGCAAAGCGAGCTAACTATGACCTTACAGACCATTGTAGGAAGGGAGCTATTGAAGTATAGACTGACACCATCCATATTTTCTATATGAAGTTGATTCTTTTTTCATTCCTTCTGTATTTAATGACGTCAACATAATTCCTCCTCTCCATTCTACCTTGTAGCAACTAGGCAACCAGAGTAGAATCAACACATCCATATAAACTTAGACTTTGCATAGCAACTCCCTCAGTCATCTATCTTTATAGGTGACTCCTGAGGTGAGATCATCTTACTTATGTTTCATACTTAAATTAACTATCCCTCTATAGATATTTTACTTAATAAGAGCAAAGTAACCTGACAAATAACACTGCTCACTGTGACATAGACCATTATAGAAAGAAAACAAAGCAACCTAATAAACAATATTATTTACTATTATGTAGACTATTGTAGAAAAGAAATATAGTAGACTGACTTCAACACAAACTTAATCATATAGAATCAGTAAAGGGTTCAAGTTGGGCTAGAGACCAAAATAAAAAACTTCATGTAAAGTTGTACAATAAACTGTGGTAATACACATATTGCACTATATTAGTATAATATGACATAGAACTCAGATATAGCTCTCAAAACAGAATAGTGCTCTTAAAAATACTATCCTATATAGTAATTTTGGCTACTTTCAGGGTCTTTGGCTAGTCATGTCTAATCAACAAACTTTAAACTATATATAAGAATTAACACAACAATAAAACTAGTTCTTTTGAAAGGTAGTAAAAAGTATTCAACTATATGTGATAGTAGTATACTGTGATAATTACTTATTATAGACATTTTTTGCTGAGAAACAAAGAAATTATAGCCTAAAGGTAGATTATATCATATAATAGTAAAGTAATTGATAGAGGGTCTAGCTATCAAGCTAGCAGTAGCTTGCTAGATATAGTAGGAATTTAGGTTAGGAATACTAATAGAGTTTGGATCTGATACATGGGGATAAACACTACTCTGTATCAAGTCACCCTTTGATCCTAGTGCTAGCATAAGTATTTTCTTAAGCCTAGTAAGCTATAAGCATACTAAATGAGATAATACTCAATGTGATAATTGGGATCAACCAAATTGAAACTCAGACATAAATAGCAAAGTGTGATGTTAGTCAGCTCCCTATCTCAATTGGGTAATGAGAGCAGATTGTATAAGATCAATTCAAGAAGAGAACTATGTCTTGGAAATTGGCTCTCAATAGAATTTGATAGCAATCTGTATTGCTCAAAGAATACCTAGAACAACTATTGATACTATAACACTATTCTTACAACAACATGATCTTACCCAAAAATATATTGTATCTAGGGTTTATTTGATAGGATCACTGTTTATTCAATAGACTACCAAAGTATGCTTCTAGAGTGGAAAGGTGTTTTTGATAAAATTATTAGTATTAAAATGCTAGAGTATACCAGAAAGGAATATTTTAATATATATTGGAAAATTGTAGATTGGGCTCTTAAGCCACAGACTAGAGCAGGTATTGTTTAAGTGATCACAATTCTAAAAGCTAGTATGTATAAACTTTTTTTTTTTCTTCTATTTTTGGCATATCTAAGACAACTTCTCAAGGATAAAACCAATATAATAAAAAGATTGACTTTGTCCAAAAATGGGTTTGTTCATTCTCATGAGGCTATGTTATTAACTACAACCACTAATGCCTTAGTCTTTGTACTAGTCATTAGAGTATATCTTCTAGTTTGCTTTACCTAACCTACTAATGTTGATTATGCCTCCAGTCTTTTTATCCTATACTCTCACTCCTGATAGATAACCTTCACTCTGGATCTAAGAGGAGATCAAAATAGTTGATTTGGTAAATAACATTGGGCTCTACTATACTGGGATGCTTTGGGAATAGTGCTAGTGTTTCCTAGACTAATTTGATAATGTAATTGTTCTTGTACTCAAGGCAGAATACTTCTCTATGGTAGGTGGAGATCAGGGGCTAAATGAGATAGAAGTTTTCAAGAGAAAATGATTATGTGGGTATGCAGAGATTAGACACTTACTTCTACTAATTCACTTCTCTTGCAGATTATTACTGTTATAGTGAGATTGGATTTATGACTAGAACTCTTGGAAGTAAGGTTTTTACTGGATCTTATGTATATGCTTGGCTGTTGAATAGATGCACAGATCACATCATTACATTTGCTCATAAGGGCTATGAAGATTTTGGTTGTAACATCTTTGCTAGAGAATAACTGATTCTGAGGTGCATAACATCTGAGGAATTTCCACTAGGTCCAAGTTATCACAAATGGCCACTTACTGATTTGTGATTGGTTGATTTGATATTCAAAAAGCTCAAAAAAGTGAAGTTTAGACAAGTAGCAAAGATGTTGTTAAGTCTGAGGTCTAATCCTCAGACTATAAGTCCTTATATACATAATTGTGATGGTCTGTGTACTAGTACAGATCATCACCTGATTACTACCTATTGTTCTATATATGGTAGTGCCTTTGTAGTGGAATAATGATAACCTAACCATATGAAGGCTGTCCTTTGTTCTAAGAAAAGGACAGATGACTATTTATGAGTAATTAATGAAGTCCATATGCAAATATTGAGGCCTTCATATCTCCACTAATATTAATTGTCTTGAGGTCGTTCTAGGCTCATTCTGAGTGTTATAAAGAAGGCTTCTGCTAAGCCTAGAACCAAAGCATCAATCACAGCAGTTTCCAAGATATTAGCGATTTAATAAACAGTAACATGGTGGTTACCAGTTGATCTGCTTAATATCTTGGCCAATATTGATTGCCTTGAGACATGACTGGTATCAATCAAAAGGTCTTCTTAAGGGCTTTAAGCTGGCTTTGAGACTGTGAGAATTATCAAAGAATTGGTGAAGATATGACCAAATGAAGTTTATAACACAAGTGTTTTAGAATAATTTACAACCAGGTACAGGAATGCACTTGTAATGTGCTTACTAACTTGATCCCACTCAATCTTATCTGCTATAGTCACTCCAAGGGTCCTACTTGGAAGACCATCCTATAATTCTGACTGTGTCTCACCACACCTACCATCCATTTGAGCACATATTCCTTGTCCTTCAGGTCAAACAACAGACCCCTATCTTACCTCTTGGACAAGAATGATAGTGGCTTTGACAGTGTGAAAAGATAGGGGTAGACCCTCAAAGTTGCCCAAAGAGGATGGTAAAGACATTTGTACAGATTGTCAATACATGTGAACAGGCCTTCAGCCTTGTGTTCTTCAATGTATTGACAATGATACTTCATCCAATATCGGTCAATCCAAATCACCTCCGGCATTTCACAAATTGTAGTGAAGACAATTAAGACTGTGGGAACCCTTTGAAATAACTATACAGAACCTATTTCGGCATTTCCCGGTTAAAGCGATCAGTATACACAGAGGAAAGGCGTCCGTCGTCGTCGCTGATAAGAATGGTCAACATTCCCAAGTGAGATTCGTTCAACACCATTAGTCAGTCTGCTAATATACCCCTCTTCAGAACTCGCCGAACATGTAGGCATGGTTATTTGGCATGATGGTACAATCACTCAAAGGCAGGCACACAGATTGCAAGGGCAAGACTTGCAAGAAACACACGTATGCTGTTGGGATGGCTCTGGTCAACCAATCATTTCGCTGATAAGATGTACTACAGGCCGCATAAGGTGACACAATACAAGAAGGGCAAGGACTCTCTCTTCGCGCAAGGAAAACGTCGTTACGATCGAAAGCAGTCGGGTTATG
>Ga0153965_1000125_pt1 | contig 13911 bp, 12 predicted proteins | sample TSFL049MetaG_FD_104707 | JGI IMG/M metagenome (GOLD analysis project Ga0153965, IMG submission 104707) | Attine ant fungus gardens microbial communities from Florida, USA - TSFL049 MetaG | ecosystem: Host-associated > Fungi > Mycelium > Unclassified | place: USA: Florida, Paynes | collected... | reverse complement strand
GGTTTTCATAAAGCAAACACAAAAGAAAAACCTTAAATCACTCAAATAGCCTTTCAGCTCTAGAGCAACAGAGGAAGAGATGATGGGGGGGTAAAGTCTCTTTCCTCTCTGTGCCCTAGAGTATTTTATTAGGATTACAAAGCAATAATACAACAAAAGAAAAGAAACAAAGAAAACTCCCAAATTCCCAAAAATAGTAAGAGTGAAATGATAAGATGGCACCTCTTCCAATCACTTGGCTACCATTCCCCACTCCTCTAATCCTACTCCTAGGGATCTTCTCTGAACAATAGATGGCTCTCGAGCCTTTTGATGGGCTATAGAGAGAGGCAGTGATCTCAAGTCGTCTTGCTCTCGAGCATGTTGTCTTCATCAAACAGCTCTTTTTCTATCTCTTTATCTGACCTCTCTTCCTGACCTCTCTAGTCCTTCTACTACTTCTCTATACCTCATCACATCTTTGAGTCTCAGTCTTCTTCTATTAGGTTTGCAATGCAGCCCTCAAGAGGACTCGTCTTGCTAATTCTTGCTATAATTAGCTATCAGTGATGATGGCCCTGCTCTGATAGTAACCTAAATGTTATAAATAAGTCACTGCCACCAAGATATGACATTATTCTGTTAGAGAACATCTTCTAAGGTCCTTTCCGCTCTCAAGAGCACTCTAGAGGGGAGTTCTGTTATAGATCTGTTATGAAATTCTCTGGACAATCCTTATGAGGTTTCTATAGTAGTGGTCACAACCACTACTCTGCTACTCAAGTGGTGTGCTTGAGTCCATGACTGGGCATCTAATGAATATCTCTGGGGGGTCAAACTCATCTCTCGAGCTAGTTATTCTTGTTATTAAGGTGAAAAATGTCCCTTTTATTGCCTAAATAGCTGTCTGGTGTGACAACAGTATACCTCGATACCCTGAAATCATGCTGTTAACTCTCTTTTTGACTCTCAACATACAAAAAATGTAATTCCCCACAAGTTCTCATTAAAAAATCTCACAAAAAAACAAAAAGAAAAACTCAAAAGCCCTATTGTAGATACAAATGACCATCTGTCTGAAATTCTTGATTCTTTTACCCCTTTTTATTTTATTTTTTCTCCTGGCTCAAGATTAGTTGACCAGTTTTCAAAAAACATTACTTTTCACTCTTTTGCTTCCTTAGATGACGAAGATGTAGCCAAACACATTAACAACCTCAACGATGTGTTCCACCAATCACAAATCTATCCACATGCCACCACTATCATCAAAGACAGAAGTGTGAGGAAAACCAACACCACAACCTCTGTCACAGTTATATGGAAAGACCACAATGTTATTAAACAATCATGCATCAATGACACTAACATCACACCCATTAAAGCAGAACTTATGGCCATCTGCCTGGGGCTCTCATATTCACTATCTGACAATGATAATTGCAATATCATCATCATCACAGATTTGCTCACTGTGGCCAGGAAGATTGTCAAGTCTTACATTTCTTCATTTCAAGCAGTTGTCACTCCCCTTGCCATTAAAGAGGCTGTTTATGCTAGGGGTTTTCCTGTTTTTTTTTAAATAGAAGTTTCTCCAACTATTGTCTAAGTAGTGGTGAAGATAAAAGTTTAAATAAAGATAAAATATGTGATCTCCTAAGAAAAGCACCCTAGTTGACATGGTGTATCAGCATAGTGTCCCTTATGAAAATTTGTGGGAAAATGAATTCAGAAGATGAAGGTAAAAAGAAGTTGTGAAATTAAAGTTCTGCCGGTGTACCGTGGTAGCAGTGATATTTAAAATTTGATTCTCAATTCTAGACTACTGTCTTGGCCCTGTACCTAAGTCCCACCTATCTGGTATCACCCTAATACCCTATTTCAAAGTTGTCCTCACAATAGCATTCTCTGGCTATGTGATCAGACTATTCTCACAGTAGTACTCTTGACTATGTGATCAGATATGAGACTTTGAATCCTCCCTATATAACTTGACTCTCTAGCAATGCTAAACTCTGTCTTAAAGCTCCTATGATGTTGTCCCTGTAGCTAAGTCACTCTGTCCTATAGTCTCTTTGATTTGACTCAGTCTTGAGTTGGAGCAACTTAATCACTGATCTGATCAATCTAAAAATAGATTTCTACTTTGAAAACCCAAATAGAGGAAAGAGGCAACCAAGATTGCTTGCTCTCTTCCTACTAAGTGGGGTTTTTTATAGATTTAGAGAAATACAAAAGAAATATACACAAAAATAGAGAAAATAATAAACCCAGTCATAATCTATTATTACAACAATCATTCTGGTAGTGATAGGGAATCCCATTGATGGGGATCAAAGGGAATTGATCACAAAACAATAGTGATAACAAATGAGAATATAAGAAGTCCCTGAGATGTCTCACAATTGTGCACTAAATAAGTAGGCACTGGGAAGATGATCAAATATAAAAAGAGAGCTTAAGAACAATAGGGGGTAGAGAGGGAGACTCAAACAACTGAAAGAAATGATAATGAAGATTTTATAAATCCACTCAAGATAGATCTTACCATAATAGGCTCTCTAAGACGCGTGTTTGTCTTGCATTGTGACACTACTGTCCTTACCTAGTCTAGTAGTCTGGCTCGCTGTTAATACAGCAGAACTACCTAGAACTCCTGTGCCGTCATGTGGGCTTTTCTTCAGCTAACCATACAACTGGAAGCCAACTCCAATGACACATAGTAAGCTATTAACCCCTAGCGTAAGTGAATGCCCAAGTCCATTGGGGCTCAAATTCCCTTTGAGGGAGATGTTTTATGGGTTTTAGAAACTAAAAGAGAATACTCAAAAAGATAGAGACTCAGTCACTCAAAATAGCTGTTAAGCTCTAGAGCAACAGAGAGGGATGATGATGGAGGGTAATGATTGAGTTCCCTTCTGTGCCCTAGAGTATTTTATTATGATTACAAAGCAAAAAGATAACAAAGAAAGTGAGACAAAGAAAACCTCTGAATTCCCAAACATAGTAAAGTCACAATGATGAGACAGCGTCCCTCCCAAACACTGAGTAACTGCTCTCCACTCTTCTAGTCCTACTCCAGGAATCCTTCCACACACAGTGGTTGGGTCTCAAGCCTCTTGCCAGGCTGTAGACAGAGATGGCAATCTCGAGTTGTCTTGTTTTCAAGCGTGTTATCTTCTTCTAGCCTTCCTACTACATCTCTCCTCACTCTCTCTATCCCTCCTTTTATCTCCTCTATGTCTCCTCATTACTCCAGAGTCCAGCTTCCTTCTACTGCCATTGCGATGTGAGTCTGCAATAGTTCAACTCTCTTGATCTTGCTATACTTAGCCATCAGTTATGACGGCTCAGATCTAATCATAACTCTTCTATAAATAATACCACCAGCCGCTAAGGTATGACGTTGCTTGTATTGCACTAACCCATCTAAGTTTGCTTCTATCATCAAGAGCACTTCTAGAAGGGAAATCTGTTGGAAATCCGATACAAGGCGCCTAGACAAGCGTCTATGAGGTGTATATAGTGGTGGTCATAGCCATTACTCTGCTACTCAAGCTAGATGCTCGAGTCTACGACCAGGTGTCTAGGGGAACATCTCTAGGGGGCTGAGCTCTTCTCTCAAGCTAGTTATTCTGGTTATTAGGGTGCAAATTGCTACTTATTTTGTTTAAACATTTGTATGGCGTGACACTGTATCTCCTTGTCTTTTCTTGATTATTTCCTATTAGTTTTCCCAGGTCTGTTCTACCCTTGCCGAGTTACCAGGTTGCCTACCACCAATCCCACAGCAATCTTCCCCTCTCTTTGGCTTATCTCAGTGACTCGGGACCTGACTCTTTCTTTTCTTGTCTAGGGAATTTCAGGAGTTATTTCTACCACTCCCTGAGACTCTTTGTTACTCCTTTATTTCTGATCATAGTAGATCAGTTTTGATGCACTCTTATTCTTAGCCATCACTGATTGAGTGATGTTGTAGCTATTCTTATTTCCTGCCAGGCTGCTAGTCCTGTTCCTTGTGATGGGCATCTTGTCTGGACTTTTCCACATGAGGCTTCCTTTCCCTGACTAAGCTGCTTTTCTTGGCTATGACACTGTGGGGCTGCAGGCTCAACTCCGCTGGTTCTTGAGTGATTGGCCTGTTGGTAGTGGTGACCTTATGTCCCCAGGTATACTACTACATAGTTATATAGCCAGCTTTTTGGTAGTAAAGTCCTCTATGCCTTCTCTGCTACCTAGCAAGTGATTCTATCTTAGTCCTGCTTCTTGGGATGTGAATTTGCGAAATTTGGTTAATTTTAGGCCTGAATATATTTTGGGCTTCACACTGTACAAATCAAAGAATTCCTTTGCAAAGACTTCTGTAACTCTATTCAATTCTGGCACTGCCTCAATAAAGCCAAATGGCCCAGACACCAACTTGTTGACAAAATCACCAAGGAATCACACACACAACCATCTTTCTCCTGTAAAAACTCTTTCCTATTCAGTAGAAAGAAGGAGTGTGATGACCTAATACAGAAATGGCAAATATCTTTTGTAAACACAGAGAACAAGGGATATCTTTTCCTTGAATTCAAAGATTCAAATCTCCAAGTTATCAAACCTACTTACACCAATGGGGGATTATAGCTCCCATCCATTGGCTTCTATAACTCACTCTGTGTGTGCTGTTATGCTGCTAGAGAATTTTCTGTGGAAATATAGTATAGGATACACATTATACCCCTGGATTTCACTATCTGAATCCACCCTAAAGACCTCCTACAAGCCCCAGACATAATCTAGACCCAAGATTGGGTACTTCTCTTAGGTAGTGACCAAGCTACCACATGTTAGAATAGCATATACCTCGGGAGGCAAGACTGATGAGCTAGCATCAGGTTTCTCAGATATAGACTATCAATGTTGAAGTTCTAGAAATCAGAGGCTCAGAGATATCTTTGGAATGTGAGATAATTTTGATCTAGAGCAGACTTAGACTAATATGACACCAAGACAGCAAATCAAAAGTCTATCAGTGACTAGTGATCCCATCACTGCTGGACTTAGTCAAGAAACGGACACGCTGCTGGACAATGATTGTATCGCTGACGCTTGGACACACTGTCATGTGTTTCTAGACTATATTTGGAGTAGAAGGAAGCCAGTTCAGAGTTCAGGAAACGGTGGGTAAGAGTAAAGTATGAAGGTGGAGCAGGATCACATAGTCATGTCTGGGAGGTATGGAGGACAGGAAGATGATGGCTGTCATGACTGCATGGTGGTGTCATAGAGGAGAGATATGAGGAAGAGTGGTAGAATGGAGAGTTTCCTTTTCTATTTCTTTTTAATTGAGTCTCTAACATTTGTAATATTCTAATATATTTCTCAGAGTGGAGATTGATAGGAGGAGCCTCCTTGGCCCTTGCCTTCATCTCAGAAGCTCTTGAGGTTGTAAATGTGATTCTCTTGAGTGTATAAGGGGTGATCTTGGTGAGAGGTTGAGTTAGTAGATGTTTCCTACCATATATCCTACTCTTTTTTGAGACAAGATGCAGTGGTTGCTTGGGCAACCTTCTATGGGGTAGCAGGCCTAAAAAGCCTGGTTAATCATCAACTCAAATTGTATCACACCCATAAGGTTTGGTGTGGGGGTGCGAATGAGGGCTTGATTGAGTGTGGTAAGGTCCATGAGTAATTTACTGACTATTCTACTAGTGAGCTTGTTATGGTGTATAAAGGTAGATGATACCTTAGGGACACTATGCAAGGCAGATCTAGATTGAGTCCCCAATTATTCTATCTATTTTTATATTACAAATAAGCTGCATTTCACATTTTAATTTCCTTCTAATACCCCCACTTCCTCTTTCTCCCTATGAACCCTTTAGCACACAATTGGGGACTGTTACCACCCATTTCTACTTGCTAGTCATAGTTAAATCCCCTTTTGCCCCTTTCAGTGCTTCACCAACATGACTACAGGCCATGCTCCCATGTCAAGGACGTACAGAGCAGGAGCGGAGTGATCCGGAATGGAGTGGAATTACTCCGGAGTGGAAGGGAGTTGACAACAAAATGGAAACAACCTTGGCCTCAGCCCGTGCACTGTGCCTTGATCTGTTGTCACATGTATGGTTGCGTATTTTAGGAGAACTGAATTGTTGCCAGGAGTTTCGGAGAGGAGTGGTATAGATTGATAGGAGTGAGGATAGAACAAGGAGAAGACGTAAATGACTTTAATCTATGAACTAAGGAACTCAGATGTAACTACTGGAGTTTACACTAAGTCCGGAATAGGAGGAGTACAAGTAACTAGTCTACATCGTGATCCTATAGGAGTAGACAACAGGAGTTTAGAAGCAAAAAATTAGTAATAATATAAAATATAAAAGAAATTATATTATTTAATGGTTATTTTCCATCATATAATATCCCATAGGCAAATACAAACAATACTTCTTCCCTAATGAGCCCACAAACTATTCATATGGACTCGCTGAAGTCCAAACACACGAGCACATCGTCCTCCAATGTAGCCTCTATGAACCTTCCACAAGGCCTATCAACCAATGTCTTAACAACTCTGTCCACTTCTTCCATAACAACTCTACAGCCTTCAGCTTCAACAACAGTTAACTGTTGTTATCTTATTCACTTCTCTCTTCAGTTTCCTTTTCTTCTTCTCCTTTTCTTTCATTTCATTATAGCCTTCTTCTTTTATAGGTTTGCTTATATAAGTAGGTACAATATATCTACCATGGTCTACTTACATGTCCTATGTAATAAATTAATGATTTTTTAAATAAATAAATAAATAAAAAACTTTTATATCTTAGGGTCAGAGGAGAGGACAGTAGTCATGATGAAGGGCAGTTGTTAGCTCATTATGATAAGTTACTACATTTTTACCATTATTTTAAGTAGCTCTAAACTATTGGCCCTTTGGTTTATCTGACTATCTTGGGTTGTTTATTTTAGATACACTATATTAAGTATCATATTCTATTGCTAACACCTTGATAACATATATTCTTTACTTTAGTCTACATTCTCTTTACTTGCTGATCAGGATATTCTCTAATCTATTTATTCTGACAGTGTCTTATTCTTTTAGTGTTGTAATAACACTCAGTGAGTCACCATGATTCTTGCTAGGGCAAGACACTAGCCTAAATCATTATCATGAGAGACTAATCTTTATTTTTTTGTAGCCCTTACTATCAAACTTATGATATCTATGGATCCCATTAACTGATTTGATATATTTAGTAGAAAAGAGTATCACCCTTGTTCTTTAAGCCCTGAGCCTATAGCAAGGGAGTGTCCTAGGCAAGATAATACATTTTGTAAGGGGATGTCTTATGATATCAGCAATAGAGTAGCTTAGGTTAGCTGATATGGGTGAGTATCGTCTAGCTTGCTCTATGATCTGCCAAAGCCTGCTACTCCCATAACCCTTCCTCTTAGTTTAGGTCTGCCCCATCAGTATGATATAGCCTTATTAGGTAGCATGGTTATTAGTGTCCTGATCTGTGTTCTCTTAGCGATGGGTGCACGGACCAGCTAGGCTAGTATATATAGCTAGTGATATATGGTAGAATACCTTACCTTAACATTGATTGGAACTTCTGGGCTATCTATTGTTCTTTCTTAAGTCTACCCTCTTCACTAATCATCAGGTGTGGTTAGGGTTGCCATTAAGTGACCCCTTATACATTTTTTTGTTCACTTTGTTAGCAAAAACAAGTACTTTAGTACCCTTTACCTTTCTTTGTAGGGAAAAGAGGAATCTTGAAGTATAGGTAAGATATTCTTCCTCTATCTAACAAAAGAGCAGCAATTCTAGATAATACCATACACAGTGCTACCTGACCTCTCCTTCTAATTTCAGTAGTGATAGTGTTACACAAAAATGTCTTTCCACAACTACCAGTAGCATTAATAAAGAAAAGATGACCTTGATTGTTGGTAACAGACTTCAGAACAGTATTAAAAGCAGCAGCTTAGTCAGGATTAAAGATTACCCTTTGCTTATCTACCAAAGTTGCCATTTTATCTACATTATACTGCTCAACCTGCAAGAGAGGATTGGGTATTCTGTGAGCCCAGTGTTGCCATGAAAGAGACATTGGTAGAAAATCAGCAAGACTTCATTCTATTTCTACTAATATTCTATTGAGATCCTAAAGGCCATTCATTATCTTTTAGTATCTCCTGGTCAGCTTGGTAATGGTTCATATGATGTAGTTTGTGCTTGACATCATCACATAGTCTAGCCTTGAATTGATTCCAGAGAAGATGAGGCTTAGTCACTTCATTAGTTAGCAAGATCACTGCCAACAACCAATGACATACTATTCTAGGCTACATTGCAATTGCTTTTTCCAAGCAAATCCTCCACTCATGATCATCCTCCAGTAATTCCCTTGCCATACATGTCTCCTTGAATATAGAAAAAACTTGGCTATTCTAGGTCCCTAGATGCTCCCAACTCTCTCTATCTTCAAATATAGTCAAAAAAAGTTATAAAAAGAACTGCTCTTTCTTTGATGGTAACATAAAGTACATTCTTTTAATTACCCTAACATGTTGTCTTGGATGCCATGACTTGTCTTTGGCATTCCAGGTATAGTGTTGAGGAAACTGCCAGTAGGTAAAGCCCAAACCATCATTATGTGCAAAATAGTAGTTAAACCAAGTAGTAAGTTGAGTCTTCTTTACATTTTGCCTGGCTAATACTTCATTGACAGTCTGGTGTGCATGGAAGTTGACATAATGTTCATTGGAAAGATGGATAGGAAGATATTGGACTACTGGTGACTCTCTATGCATGTTGAATTCAAAGATCTTCCAGCAAGCTTTTGTTAGACCAATAAACCAACTATCTAAATGAGCCTTGATTTTATCCTGCACCCCACCACTAATAATCTCCATAGTTGCTCTATCAGGACCCTTGTAGATGTACTTGCTCAAATACTTGATAGTTCCCAATCTAGCAGAGATCTCAACATTAATATGACAATCAAAGAGAAGAAGTTGAGGACAGTGAGAGACCACATATTGATTGGTGAATCTGACCCTATTGCATTTAAAAACCAAGCCATTGTCAGGCCTAGCATAAAGTGAATAGCTTTTCTCAGCCCAATCTGTTCTCTCTCTATACTCCTTGGAAAAGTGTTTACTATATTTTCCATTAACTATATACTTGGCTTGGAGATTGTCAATGCCACATAGACTATGTAGTATATATTTGGTAACTTTTGCATAGAGAAGTAGCTATAGTTAAGGATCAGATAGTTATGCTGAGATCATGGAATTTATATAATGAGAGTCTTGAATGTGATCTTGAGAGTGGAGAAAGATGAGCAAGTAAATATGGGAAAGACCTCTCTTCTAGAACTCAATGGTATGAATATGAGCCATAGTAGTGCCAAAGAAGCCATTATCAATAAGCTTGAGGAGTACTTTCTTTTTTTGCTTAAACATCTATGATATAATGTCAGAACAATCAGTAGCTATTTGACCAGGGAAGAGACTGGAGGATTTCTGGCCACTTGGGATTAGTAGTCATGGTAAGAAAGATATCTGGTTTGTGGAAGTGTCTGCAAAAAGCCATAGCATCCTTGAACAACTAGGTTATAAACCTAGGACTTCCTACATAAGAAAAGAGAAGAATGAGTTTGTGACCCAAGAACCTAATATCTTTTCCATTATGCCTATTATGTATAGTAGTATCCTATAATTCCTGGTAGAGCTCAGATCTAAGGGTATGTTGATATGTTCTAGCCTAGTTGAGTCTTTTCTGCTTCCAATTTGCCCATGCATCAACAACAAACTGCTAAAACAGCTTTTTACCATAAAAGAGAGGTAGCTGAGGACTATCTCTGATATGAAGACAATAGACATAGTAGCATCTGTTAGAAACCACCTGTGAGTGAGCTCAGTCCTCTCCATCTCTTTGTCTTGCATTCTTCTCTCATTCTCTAAGTTGAGCACCACAGATTGGAATTCTTGGATGTCACCTATTTTTTTTCCTTTGAAATTAACAGAACATAATGGAGAGTAGCATATAAAGAACTGTTCTGGCTGATTTGTTCAAGTCATTCTCCTTTTGCCTGTAATACCACAGCCCTATTATCTATTGCATGATGTACCCTTTCCTCAGGAATAATGACTATAATTTCTTTAGTAGTAGGCAGATTATGAGTTCTTCAATCCTGTTATAAATTGATATGCAATCTAATTGTGACCTTCTGCTGTTCATCAGCTGGTTTTTCCTTGATAAGCTCATATGCATAATATGTCATGACTTGACGAAACAGCTAAGTTATTATTTATATTCCTTTTCTTTTTTCTTTACTATATAGGAAGGAGTGTAGGAAAGTGTTGTATCACAAGTGTTACTCAGTCACAGTCACATAACAAGTCACATGATGGATATGGGAAAGTAGTGCACAGACCATGTAGTAATTGTATAAGTAGTATACAGAAAATAACAAGAACCCTATTGAGTTCTTCTTGTCAACTTGGATAAGGAGTGAGGCTAAGTTATCTCAACTAAGTCTTTACATAATGGTATCAACCAATATATGAATGACTATCTAGAAGTATTGTCTAAAGATTGTCTATTACCACAGGATCCAGGTTATTGTTATTGGCTCTTTTGACATTGAGCTGTTCTATTATGTTAAGGGTATAGATTTGTGCATATATTGGAGTCCTATCACCATGAGGAAGAAGAGTACTAGTGAAATGATGAAGCTCTCCCTGAATTTTAAAACAATAAGAGCCAGATTGCCTAGTCACAGAGTTGTCAATTTTGACTCCTACTGAAGTCATAGCAAAAGCTGCATTATACTGTTGTATATTGTTGCAAAATTCTCTTAAGGAATAATCATTTCCAGTCAAGTAGTTGTGAAGGATTCCAGTAAGAGGTTAAAGAGAGGGTAATTGGATTTATTCTTGCAGATAGCACATGCCAAACTTGAGATAATTGACCAATGAGGATCTTAGCTTCTCACAGTCAAAGTGAAAAGCATGACAGTGAGAACAGATAACAGTTAACATGCCCAAGTTGAGATACTGAATGTTATTCTCTAGGAATAGCTGTCCAGCTAGTGGATAAGGTGCAGAGTAAAGAACAAGTAGTGGAATATTATCTGGAACAATGACATCTTGATTCTAGTATAACTATTAAGCATATAGACATTTGGTATTCAAAAATTATCATATTTAAATCACATTATCTTCCACATCTAATTCTTGAATATTTCCTTCCTCAACATTCTGTTATACTTTGTTAATATTTGTAAGGGGGCAGCCTAAGAATGCTTAGACTACTTGGTAGAGTTCACATCAGCTAGCGTTCCCACAGATCCTCGGAAGTCCGTGGTCTACAGTTCCCTTCCCTTTAGTTCAGGTCTCCATCATAGTGCTACATAACTATATCTGGTAGTGTAGTTATTATTGTCCTGATGTAAGTGTCCATAGTGACTGGCGCATGGGCCAGGCTAGTCTAGTATAAATAGCTAGTAATGTACAGTAGAATACCTTACCTCAACAATAGTTGAAGCTCCTGGGCTACTTATTGCTTCCACTTAAGACACCTGCTCTACTATATTGCAGCATGACTGGGTGCCTCACCAAGCGTGCCCCTTACAATATTCATCTATTGATAATGAGTGAAATATGTTACTTATAACTCTCAGAATATTTTCCTGCATATCCTTATCCACATGTAGGTCTCCATTACCTCCTCTATTCTGCTGCCCTTCATGATCAAGAGCATTTATATTCTCATTCCTCTATCTCTCTATTATTTTATTGATTTCCACCTTTTTACTTTTACTCCTCTATGCCCCTGAGTTGTCCTCTGTTGTTGCTAAGCAAGTTAATGTCTATGCAAATCAAGTATAGCATTCTCAAGATTTTGTGAAATATCTGCAGAAGTCAAGTAGAATTTTGATTGTTGTCTTCCTCTTTCTCTTTCTCTATTCAAAACAGGAGCTAGAGTAATGTTTGGAAGATCTCATTGTGCTTGCTCCTTAGCTCTCCTAGCCTGATATTCTTCTTCAATAGAATCCATCTCTCATCATTGTCTTACTGTTCACTTATAGCTACTCTAATAATAAAAGTATACTATTGCTTCTAAGAAGGAGACCCCTACTCTAGACCCTCTCTTAATGAGCAGTTGTCAATCCTGTGCATATGTAAATCACAATGGATCCCTAGTACCAGGTTTATAATAGAAGAGTTTACAGATATACTACTGCAGCACTGCTCAAGAAAACAATTCTTCTAAGAGAAAAGACCTGAGCTTATGTAAGGGGATCCCTCACACGACTCCGGAGCCCATATTAGTCCTCTAGAGTGATCCTGCAGCTGATCAAATATTACTATGTAATATTTGGTCTTACTCCTATCATTCCAAGAGCACTCTGTTGCCTCCTAGCATACTTTTATTGTTTAGACCCTGGTTACCAAATGCAGGGACACGAGGACACTATAGTATATATAATGTAGATTATTCCCTTCAGGAGCCTCATCTAATTCTCTGAGGAATCTTCTGGAGGTAGGTTGTAATATACTTCATAAACTATAATTAACTAAGGAATCTCCTGGAGTGTTTCTGCTCTGGTCACTCTTACAGCAGAATTAGATCTCATTACCAGAGCCCCAGAAATTCTCAGTAGACAGCCGCCCTCTGGTCGCCCTCCACTAACAAACTCCAGCTCTCTGAGCACTCCACTTCAAACGAGATGTCACTCTCTGCAGACACCCCTCCAGCCATAGCTGATACCTTGGGCTATCTGCAGCACCATCTCCAAGAGCTTACTGAACACCAGAATACTTTGGAACACACTATCAATGCTACCCTTGTGGGCCTAACAGCCCAACTATAGCAACTCACTCAACTCATGACTAGCCCTCCTCCTGCTCTGACCATTGCTCCATCTCTGATATCTGCACCTCCTCTGTCTGGTAGTCTACCTCCCCTGGTCTTGGCCACTCCATCTAAACAGCAAGCAAGGCCAAAACTCCCCTCTCCCCCAGACTTCTCTGGCAAACAAAGTTCCGGTCGAGCTTTCTTCAACTCCTGTACGCTGTATTTGTGCCTGGCCCTGGAGCAGTTCAGTTGCGATGAAGAAAAAATCCTCTGGACTCTCGCTCTTTTCAAGAATGGAAGAGCCGCCAGGTAGTCTGAAAACCTCTTTTACCAGAAAGTGGACACCAGTGTTTTTCCCATTCAATCCTGGGCCGACTTCGAACAGCAGTTCTGGAGTCAGTTTTCTCCAGTCAACGCAGAAGCAGATGTAGTCAATATCTTGGAAAGGTCCTCATACTATTAAGGAAACTGGACAGTAGATGACTACTTGGACAGCTTCCTGACCCTAGTCTTGGATACCAGCTACATGGACTCTTGGACCCTGGTAGTAAAATTCCGCTGGGGACTCAAACTAAATGTTCAAAGTCAGATCACCACAATGCCCTTTGGACGACACATAGACACCAATCTGGAGGCCTGGTATGCAGCAGTTCAGAGGATCGACCAAGCATGGTTAGCAAATGAAGCCTTCCAGTCCACACTCTGTTCAATGACCTTGACCCCCACACACTCTGCCCTTTTGCGATTGACCCCACTCCCAATACTCCATCCTCCTCTGGTAGCTCTGTCACAAACTTCATTCGGCCATATCTCCATCAATTCTCTATCGATTCTCACGGTCTCAATGGCTACGGAAAGCCCTTAAAAAGACCTTTCGATCGGTACCAGTCACGTCTCGAGGCAATCAGTAATGGCCGAGATATTAGGCAGATCAACTAGTAACCACTATGGTACCGTTTATTAAATCACCAATATCTCGGAAACCGCCACGATCTAAGCTTCGCTTTTAGGCATCAGAGAAGCCCTCTTCATACCGCTCAGAATGAGCCTAAAACGGCGCC
>Ga0153965_1000122_pt1 | contig 13997 bp, 16 predicted proteins | sample TSFL049MetaG_FD_104707 | JGI IMG/M metagenome (GOLD analysis project Ga0153965, IMG submission 104707) | Attine ant fungus gardens microbial communities from Florida, USA - TSFL049 MetaG | ecosystem: Host-associated > Fungi > Mycelium > Unclassified | place: USA: Florida, Paynes | collected... | reverse complement strand
TACCACTACACCAAAAGGGCGACGTTAGCAAGGCTACTTGCTAACGAGGGTCCAGCTATTTATGTAGTTCATTTGAACAGGTATTTTGTTATATCTCCATGATACTATTTAGTAGTCACTTTTCTGTGACACTATTATTTCTATTGCTTTTGTTCTTCTCACCACTAGCTGCTCTGGTTTTACTAGTGTCTCATCCTCATTATTCTTTTCTACTCTGACTTCCTAGTCTGGTCTCTTGCTCAGACTGTCTGCTTTTCCCATCTTACTTCCTAGAATGTGTTTCAATGTGAAATTAAACCTCAATAGGTATAGAGCCCATCTTGCTTATCTTCAATTTAATTTTTGTGCTTTCATAAAATATTTGAGATTTTTGTGATTAGTCCAAATCTCAAATTTAATCATTGCTCCTTCTAGGAAGTGTCTCCATGTCTCCAAGCATCTGACTATCACTAGCATTTCTTTATCATGTATCTCATAGTTCCTTTCAGTATCACTTAGAGATTTTGAAATAAAAGCAACTGGTCTCCACATTTTGTCTGAGCACTTCATCAAGAGTACTCCTCCAGTTGCATAATTAGAAGCATTTACTTTAACCCTGAATTCTTTGTCTAAATCTGGGGCTACCAATACTGGTTTCAATGTAAAGACTTCTTTGAGCTTGTCAAACGCTTGCCATTGTTCCTTTCTTCACTGCCACTTCACATCTTTCCTTGTTAAAGTGTTCATTGGTCTAGCTACTTGTGCAAAATCTTTGATGAACCTCCTGTAGTAGTTTGCAAGGCCTAAAAATTTTCTAACATCTTTCACATTCTTTGGCTTTGGCCAACTCAGCACTCCATCTACCTTCTTCTTCTCCATTTCTATCCCATTTAGTCCTATAACAACACCTAAGAACCCTATCTTTTGTACTTTCCACACACATTTCTCTGGCTTGATATACAAGTCATTCTCTTCCAACCTCTTCAAGATTTCCTCTACAATCTCATCATGCCCCTCTTCTATTTCTGTTTCTACCAATATATTGTTTATAAATGCTACGACCTTTCCTTCATTTATTAAGTCTCTTAGAATCTCGTTCATCATTGCCTGGAATGTTACTGGTGAATTTGTCATTCCAAAAAACATGACCATTGGCTCAAAGAAACTGAAATGCTCCCTTCTACTCATCTCCTTTCTTTATCCTCACATTGTTGAACCCCCATCTTAGATCTATTTTAGTGAATACTTTCTTGCCTCCTATGTTGTCAATTAGTTCTGTGATTAATGGGAGTGGGTAGTTATTTTTTACTGTCTGGTCATTTAGATTATGGTAGTCCATTACCATCCTCTTACTATCATCCTTTTTGCCCACAAAGAAAACAAGCAACATTCGACAGGATTTCAATGATCTAATATACCCCTTTCTTAGTTGATCTTCCACAAAACTCTGAACTTCTTCCCTCTCATTTTTGAATAGAGGGTAAATCCTTCCCTTTCACAGTTTGAACGTCTCCTTGAGATCTATAGTATGATCCCAAACTTTTCTTATTGGCATTCTTTCTGACTCTACCTTCCCAAACACTTTCTTCTACTCCAAAAATCTTTTTGGGACCATTTCCTTAATTTTTCTGTGGTTCTTCTATATCTCTTCCTCTTTTCCCTAATCTTCTTTGTCATCTATTGCCCATCTGACAATTTTCTCTTCTTCTAGGGTTACTACCCTTTTGACCTTTTCTTTTGTTTGACTCCTTCCACCACACAGGGACTGGCATCTCATCATTTTGACTTCTCCAGTTTCCCAATTTATCTCAGGGTTGTGTGCTGCCAACTATGGCATTTCCAGAATTACTTTTGTCTTCCCTAAGTCATATATATCTACTCTTATTCTTTCTACATGGTCTTTGTAATACACATTGTACTCTACTTGGTATGTAATGGCCCCTCCACTATTATTTGTCCCATTCACGTTTCTGACCATTATTGGTCTTTCTAATTTCTGTAGCTTGAACTCATATCTAGCCACCATTCTTTTGTCCATGAACATCCTAGTGGCACTGCTGCCCAAGAGTGCCTTTATAGTTACACCTTCATGTGTATCCAACTTTTCTACTCCAATACTCATCCACACTTCTCTTAGTATTTTGAAGGTTCTCCTGATCTCTCTTTGACTACCTCCCTCTTTGGCTGCACTTTCTGACTCTCTTGGTCGTGCACTGCTTTGCTGCGCTTTTCTATCTATGGGGCACACTGCTTTCTTCCCCTCCTTTCTTTGACATCTATACTGTTATCGATGGGCTGTGATAGCTCTTAGTGATCACCCTAGGTAGATGTTCAAGAAGAACTCAATAGAGTTCTTTGTTGGATTGCTTGACTACTTATACTACTTTACAAGTGGCTGTATACTACTAGTCCATGATTATGTGTCTTTTTGGAATGTTCTATGATCACATGATCTTATTACCTGATCTTATTACCTAAGTTTCCATACTATTTATATCTTGACTCCATTGTATGACTTGATATTGCAGATCAAGTGTTTAAATACACAGGAAATTATTTCCTTTTTGGGGCTCTCATAATATAGCTCCCCTTCAAGTTTCCTCATCCTGAGGAATTTTTCCATCGTTTCCAATTTTTCTCCTATCTCTTTTTCATTTCCTTTTCATATCTTTTTCTTTTCTATCCGTATAGTAGTTTTGTCATAAATTTGCAAGGTAATTCCCAGCTATACTCTTTTTTTTCTTCTAGCTCCTGTTGCCTTAGTTCTTTGGTCTCTTTCCCATACTCCCTCTCAAACTCTTTCATTAACTCTTTTGCATTCTTTAGATTTTCCTTACTTTCCCACATGTCTTCTTCTACCATATACCTCTTCCATCATACCAAGAATTTTTCCTTCTCCCTTATTGTTCTCTTGTTTAAGATTTTTTCTATTGTGAATTCCTCTTCTCCTTTGATTATGACTAGTTTTGGTGGTATCTTCTTCTGTTCCTCTACCTGTGGTTTATAGAGTCGTACTCTACTTACATTGACTACAGGATGTATTCTAATAGACTTAGGTAGTTCTAATTCTATTATGTTACTAGAGACAATTCCCTTTACTTTGTAGGGGCCCACAAAACATTCTGTCAATTTTTCTGATCTTCTTCCCTTCATCTGCCATTCTAAATCCTTTGTACTTAGTAGTACTAAGTCCCCTACTCTGTATTCCTCTTCTTTTCTTCGCTTCTTATCTGTAAACTTTTTTATTTCTTCCTGCACTTTTCCTAGTGCTGCTTTTGCTTCCTCCTGGATCCTCTTCATTCTCTCTATGAATTTTCCTGCTGCTTCATATTTCCCTTTCTTCTTTCTTCAAACCCCATCCTTGGGTCTTGGCTGTAATTTGCTTTAAATAGCGATATTTTTATTGTGGCATAGATTTTGTTATTATAGGCAAATTCTATCGTTTCCAACCAATTTGGCCATTGCTCTTGTCTGTAATTGATAAAGACCCTTAGATACTGTTCCAACTCTTGGTTTACCCTTTCTGTCTATCTATCTGTTTGGGGGTGATAGGCTGTTGAGAGTTTTGTTTGAATTTCCAATAAGTGGTTCAGCTCCTTCATCATCCCTACTGCAAACTGTACTCCTCTATCTGATATGATACTCTCTAAAAGTCCATGTAACTTCCACATATGATCTCGAAACAGTTTTGCAAGTCCTTCTGCTGACATCTTTTCTGTAGTTGCTATGAAGTATACCATTTTACTAAATCAGTCGCATACTATAAGGTAGTGTCGTATTCCTGGGCTAGTGGTAGCTTAGTAATGAAGTCTGCTGAGATATGACTCCATGGTTTTTCTAGGATTGCATTGGGCATTAGTTTGCCTGCTGGTATTAAAACTCTAGACCTTATAGTTGAATATGTATTTCAACTTAAAGCCTATATCTAACACTTGATATCTTCATGCTCCTCGTCAGAGGGTCCAGTTAAGGTTTTCAGTGAAGTTATATCAGAGGAGAGATATCAACAAGACTTTGAGTAGCATCCTTGAGATTGTCCTAAGACAAGTAAGAGTACCAATTCCTTAGAGTAAGATTTTACAAAGGAAATACAGAAAGAGAGAACTTGCTGTTCCCTTCTCTTTCTGGTCTGTATTTATCCTAACTAGGTATTGTGACTATCTTACAATGTGGTAACACTAATTGTAACTATGGGTGACTAGTTAAGTAACAGTCCAGTGATGGAAACAATGAGAGTGATAAGTCGAGTCAGTGTCTAAGAATGGATTAGTCCGATGTTGTCCCATTTAGCACAAGTCCAAAAATAGAAAGGAGAAGAGATAGTCTGAGATTTCTCTAAAGAGTTCTGTTTATTCTGTGAGTCTATTGTTTCTTAGAGTCCTCAGACATTAATTACATTACTGCATAATAATGTCCTTATCTAATATTGCCAACATCTCATCTACTAGCCACTCATTATCAGACCATGGCTGATAATAGTTGTAGTCCCACTTGATGTTCATAACAGCTAGTACTTTGCTTTAATTCTTGTACCTTTGACAAGCATCGCATTCATCCACGTATTTCCCTACTTCTTTTGTCACTCTTGGCTACCAGTAGTTCCTAGTGACCAACTCCACTGTCTTCTATCTTCTCCCATATTCTCCCACTGGTATATTGTGGTGCAACTATATTACTTCCCTCCTAAGTTCTCTTTCTAGTACATATGTCTTTCCTTCTTTTATTACTACTCCGTCTTCTATTTCCCACTCTTCATTCCTTAACATTTTTATTCCTGCCTTTTTTAGCTCCTCCACTGCTTTCACTATTTTCTCATCTTCTTTCTGTGCCCTTTTTATCCTTTCTCTTAAGTTTCCTTCTTCTACCATCGTTTTTACTTCCTGGATCTATTCTGGCTTTATCAACATTCGATCTTCATTATCCCTCTCTACTCCTTCCTGCCAGTCTGGTCTTCTGCTTAGTCCATTTGCCTTCTCCATGCTTTTTCCTGAAACATGCTTTAATCCAAAACTAAATCGTGATAGGTATAGAGCCCATCTTGCTTGTCTATGGTTTAATTTTTGACTTGTCATAATATACTGAAGGTTTTTATGGTCTATCCAGATTTTGCATTTGAGTTTGGCTCCTTCCAAGTAATACCTCCATGCTTCTAGGCACCTAATTACTGCCAGTATCTTTTTGTTGTGAATTTCATAATTCTGCTCTGTGGCATTCAACAATTTAGAGATAAAGGCTACTGGTCTCTATTTTCCATCCTCATCCTTTGTTGACAATACTCCTCCTGTTGCATAGTCCGAGGCATCCACCTCCACTCTCATCTCTCTGTTAATATCTGGGATTGCCAAAACTGGTTCTGTGGTAAATGCTACTTTAAGTTTCCCAAATGCTTCTTCTTGTTTCTTTTCCCACTTTTATTTTTGCTCCTTTCTGACTAGCACATGTAATAGTACTGCTATTCTAGTAAAGTCTTTTATGAACCTCCTATAATAGTTGGCAAGGCCTAGGAATTTCTGTATCTCTTTGATGTTTCTAGGTGTTGGCTAGTTGAGGACTTCCTCTACCTTTTCTTTCTGTATTTCTACTCCTTTTGAACTAATTATTACCCCCAAGAATTCTACTTCCCTTATCTTCCACTTGCATTTCTCTGGTTTTACAAATAGGTTGTTTTTCTCTAGTCTTTTTAATATCTCCTCTACTAACTTATTGTGCCCTTCCTCCATATTTATAGCTACCAGGATATCATCAATAAATATCACTGTATCTCCTTGGTTTATAAGGTCTTAGAACAGATCATTCATCATTATTTGGAAAGTAGCAAGGGAGTTGGTTAGCCCAAAGTACATAACTATGGGTTTGTATGCTCCAATATGCATTGTAAATGCTGCTTTCCATTCATCCCCTTCCTTGATCCTGACATTATTATACCCCTACCTCAGGTCCAGTTTTATGAACACCTTCCTCTTTTCTACTCCATCCAGTATGTCTGCAATAAGTGGTAAAGGGTATCCGTTCTTTATGGTCCACTGATTTATATGACGATAGTCCTGGACTATCCTTTGTTTTCCATCTTTCTTTGCTACAAAATGTACTGGTGAAGTTTGGGGTGACTTGGAAGGTCAGATATACCCTTTTCTTAGTTGGTCCTCTACAAATGCTTGTACTTTCTCCTTTTCCTCTCTTAACAGTGAATATACTTTTCTCTTCTTTAGCACAAACCCCTCTTTCAATTCTATTGCATGATCCCAGGCCTTTTGCACTAGCATTCTTTCTGACTCTTTCTTTCCAAATATCTTTTTCCACCTCCAAAATCTCTTGAATACTAATTTCTTTAGTACCTCTTCATCCCTGTCTTTCTCTGTTTTCTTTACTACCTTTTCCTTTTTCTCTCGTTTTTTCTTTCCATATATGGGCAGACACCTCATCATGTCAGCATCTAAAGTCTGATGACTGGAATTAAGCCAACTGTCTCTTTGTTCAGAGTTTGACAAAGAGAACTCGATGGAGTTCTCGCTCATTTCTCTATTACTTATATACTTTACTATTGTAGCTATACGCTTGTTCTCCCATGGTCCTCATGTTACTCTCGTCATGTGACCCATTGTGACTGTGACCTGTGACATGACCATCTGTGACCCTCTATCACACCATTGTGACATTGTGACAAAGTCACGTGATACTTTCCTGCACTCCATCTTGTAGTTGTAAATAAGAAAAGAAAAGAAAAGAAAAGAAATATAAATAATGACTTAGCCAATTTGCCAAGTTATGTTTACCTCCCTTTTCTCCCAATCTATTTCTGGGTTGTGGGCTGCTAGCCATGGCATTCCTAGTATCACCTCTGTTTTTCCCAAATTACATACATCTATTTTTGCTCTTTCTATGTGTCCCTTGAAGAACATGTTGTACTCGACCTAGTGTGTTATTGCTCTTCCCACATTTATTGTTCTATCCACATTTTTAACTAGGAGAGGGTTTTTTAACTTCTTCATTTTGAACCCCTTTTCCTTGGCAAAGGTTGTGTCCATAAACAGGCCTATTGCCCTGCTATCAAACAATGCTTTTACTGCTACTCCTTCATGGTTTTCTAGCTTCTCTAGCCCTACTTTCATCCATACTTCTCTTAGCGACTATAATGTATGCCACATGTCCCTTACTCTCTCAGTAGTATTGGAGAAATTTAATTTATTGCCCAATTTTTTTGGGTATAATACACTGTACAAATTGTTGGAGGCCAGTCAAGAGCTCATTGTCCTTCATTGTCTTTTGCTGACTCTTGCAGTATCTCTACTACCCTCCTCTTCTTCTATCTTTCCCAGCAATTTTTGGCTATATGGCCCCATTTCCCATACACATAGCAGGTCTTATCTCCTCCCCTTCCTCTGTTCACCTCCATTGCATTAGGGTCTCTCCTTGAACCCGTCTGATTTTGGTTGGGCACACTTGGCCCCCAGTATCCTCCACTGCTATTTTCTGCTCTCTACATAATTTGTCCCCCTCTTTTTCTATATAATCCCTCCCATATTCTCCCCTTGGCTATGTATTTCCCTTTGGGCATACCACATTCCTCCTCAGCATCCTCTCTTCTGCCCTGCTCTGCCTCTGGTTTCTATTCAATCTTACCGCTCTTTCTTACTACTCTCAAATAGTGGTTGGCGGCTCCTCTGTCTCAGCCAACTTTTTTCTGATTACTCCATTTAACCCTTTCTTGAATTCTTTGATGAGGGGTCTTCCCTTGTAGCCGCTCCCCCTAGCAACCTTTCTGAACTCTTGCATATACTCATCACATGTTCTTCCCTCCTGCTCTATTGTCCTCAGCTGCTCAATCTTTCTTTCTTCCTTTGATGTTTCTCCAAACTTATCTCTTATTTTCTTGAATAGTGCCTCCACTGTTTCTATCTCTGACTTCTCCTTGGCTAGTTCGTCTAACAGATTATCTTTCTATACTTCTATCACTTCCCCCTGCATGTATGACAATACCCAGGCAATCTGGGTTGTTATTGCTTCTCCGTTCATTTTCATTCTTAGATACAACTAAGTCGCATTAATAAATACACATACTTTCTCCATTTTTTCACTAAATATAGGAGGTCTAGCGACCTCAACTTGGCTCCCTTGTTGTTGTTGGAGCATAGTAGATACCTGCTGTTGCAGGGTGGTGATCATAAAGAGGAGTTGTTTCTCTCTAGTAGATAGTGGTGGTTAGTGAGGGGCAGGTACTGCCAATGGTTTCCCTTGTTGCTATTGTTGTTGTTGTTGTTGGTAGGACATGGTGGGTGATGGTGATGGTGAGGGGGATAATGATTTGTATTCTTTGTTTTCCAGGGTTACTGTCTAAGGCTATGTTCAACAGGATGCAAAGTCTTCATTTGTCTAGAGTCCTACTGTCTTATTGACTACTGCCCTAATAATATTGTTATACAATTGCCTCTAAGAAGAGGACCCCTACTCTAAGCAGCTTCCTAAGGAATTACTGCCAATCTCCTGCATGTACAACTCACAATGGAGCACAGCACAGAGTTTATACTAAGAAAAGCATAACAAATAGGCCCAATTACAAGATCAGGACTTGAACAAGATACCTAGACTTGGTACCTAGTCTTCTCTCTCAGTCTCTAACTGACTGAGATGTTCCTTTTATAGCTAGGGCCTGCTATCCAAGATGCTTGTGAGCACTATGCTTACTAGCAAGAGCAATGAAGAATAAGTGAGAGATGAGGCCGCGAGATGTGAGGTTACCATTGGGTATTGAGTTCTTATGTTATCAATGGGCTGTGATAGCTCTTAGTGATCACCTTAGGTAGATGTTCAAGAAGAACTCAATAAAGTTCTTTATTGGATTGCTTGACTACTTATACTACTTTACAAGTGGCTGTATACTACTAGTTCATGATCATGTGTCTTTTTGGAATGTTCTATGATCACATGATCTTGCCACCTAATCAGATTACCTAAGTTCCCATGTTATTTATATCTTGACTCTATTGTATAACTTGATATTGCAGATCAAGTGTTCAAACATGTGAGAAATTATTTCCTTTTTGGGGCTCTCATAACACATACTATCTCTGCCTATTCTTGATCACCCCCTGCCTCTTATTTTTCTCCACATGACCCTTTCTCTCTATACCTTTTGTACTGCATGTATATTACTATTACTTCTTTTGTGCATCATTCTAACTCTAGTAGGTGTGCTTCCTCCAGCACCTCTTTGCCATCATGCTTCTCTGCTCTCTTTCTTAATTCTGCCACCAAACTCCTCCTCTACTCTTCTTGTTGTGCTTCTCATGGCTCAGCCACACATGTTATCTCTCTTTTTTCCACTCTCCTCAATCTCCTTTCCTTTTCCTGTATTTTTTCCTTTATGGGGTATGCTGGCTTCTCCTCTTGCTGTGCCTTTTGTGGCCTTTCCACATGCACCGCCTTTTCCTTCCTCATCCACAATGAGCACTCTTTGCATTTGTGCCCTTTCTCCCCACACTTAAAATACTCAACCTCTACTACCTCTACTCTTCTTATCATTCTTTCTTCTACTTTACATTGCATTACTCTACTCTTCAATGCTTCAAACTTATTTTGGAGTATTGTTACCCCTTTCTCTGCCTCTTTCTTCTTCTTGCAATTTTGGGCCAGGTGCCTGAACCCTTTGCAATCAAAACACAACTTTCCTCTCCTACCCTCAAGTTCTTCCCTCAGTTTGGTGAGGGAGTGTTTTTCTTTGAGCAAGTTGCTCATGATAAAGTTATATTGTTCCAAAGACATAGTGGTACATCTCTGGAAAAGGTTATGGAATTAATGGCGATTCTTGCTATATAAACTATGTCTGCTAGGACATAAGATCTTTACCTAGCCAGGTGTCTACTGCCTTACTAACTACTGCCCTAATAGTATGGTTAGACTATCACCCAACGGATAGGATCTCTAATCTAGACAGCCTTCTAGAAGTAACTGTCACTCCTCTATGTGTACTACTCACAATAGAGCACAGCACAAGGTTTATACTATGAAGCAATACAAGTTAACTACTAAACACCACTTGATTGCAAGGTCAGGTCTCAGTAGTAATACCCAAGCTTGGTACTACACTTCCATCCACTGTCTCTAACTGACAATAAAGTCCCCTTAAGCCAAGGGCCTAGCTATATATGGAGGTGGTTACTAATCATGATGATCAGTAACTGAGGGTTGATTTATGATGAGATAAAAGATTGAGCAAGGTCCAAGGCAGACAGTGCTCAGATGTGAATCAAGTTCTAGTATAAGAAAGCTAAACTCCAAGCTGGAATTAAGCTGGCTGCTCTTTGTTTAGCAATTGACAAAGAGAACTTGATAGAGTTCCTATTAGATTTTCTACACTACTTATACAACTACTACATAATTTGTGTACTACTTTCCCATGCCTATCATGTGACCTGTCATGTGACACCATGTGATGTGATGCTTGGGACCTCCTGTTATGTGACTGTGACTATGTGACACTTTCCCACACTTCCTTCTGTGTAGTAAGTCCAAGATAAAAGAAAAAGAAAAAGAAAAGAAAAGAAATATAAATAATAACTTAGCCATTTTGCCAAGTCATGATATTTGGGTGCCATTAAGACCATAGGAATCATTGAAGAATTGATAGAGATATGACCAAATGAAGTTTGTGATACCTATAAGGAATTCATTTGTGCTAAAGAAAGAGACTAAGCTAAACTATTACAAACTTCATTCAGACCTATTTCTATCAATTCTTCAACAATTTCTATGGCTTTAGTGGTGCTCAAAAGCCCTTAAGAAGACCTTTTAATTAATACTAAATATGTCTCAAGGCAATCAGTAGGTAACCTCTATAATACCATATATTAAACTGCCACTATTTTGAAAACTGCTATAATCTATATTCTGCTTTTAGGGTCAACATAAGCCCTCTTTATATCACTTAGAATGACAGTGAAACAATTTTGAGACAACCAGTATCAATAGAGATATGAAGTCCTCAATGTTTACACATAAACTTACTCATAGATACTCATCTGCCTTTTATTAGAACAAAAGACAGCCTCAATATAGTGAAGTTATTGCATTTTCAAGTACAAAGGCACTACTATATGTGGAATAATAGGTAGTAGCATATAATAGTCTGTCCTAGTATACAGACTATTACAATCCTATATATAAGGACTTCTTGTCTGAGGATTGGACCTCAGACTTAGCAATATCTTTTGTCACTATCTAAACTTCACTTCTAAGCACTTTTTGAATCCAAATTCAATAACCACAAATCAGTAATTGACCATTTGTGATATAAAGTTACTATCCTACAATTGTAAGTCTGTAGGTTAATTTGCTTGTATTGAAGTTATAGACTGACACCATCTAGATATTCCTCATGATGCTGATCTTTTTACATTAATATAATATGCTTTTCATTTCTTCTGCATATAGTGATGTTAATATAATTTTTCTCTTTCTATTCTACCTCTGTAGTAACCAGGCAACTGGAGTAGAAAAGGTACCTCTCTATAAGACCTAGACTTCATATAACAACTCCCTTAGTTGTTTACCTTTATAGGTGATTCCTGAGGTAAGACTGTCTTACTTATGTTTTATACTTAGATTAACTATTCCATTGTAGATATTTTACTTAATAGGTGAATAATAGTTATCTACCTTCATAGGTGATTCCTGAGATATTTCACTTAACAGCTTGATAAAGGATGACCAAGAGTTCTAAATCAGGAGTAGAAGCTGAGCTATTAATACTGTTGCCATGTGGGACCAATATGGGCAGATCAGCCTCATTGTGCACATGAGGTGCATTGTATAGCAACTTAGCCTAGACAACTTAATTATTCTCTAAGTCCAAGTTAACAAGGAGAACTCAATAGAGTTCTCATTAGATTTTCTATACTACTTACATAACTACTACATGGTCTGTGCACTGTTTTCCCACACCCATCATGTGACTTCCTATCATTGTGACTGTGACTATGTAATAGCTATAACATGACACTTTTCCACACTCCTTCCTATGTAGTAAGTCCAAAAGAAAAAGAAAAAGAAAAAGAAATATAAATAATAACTTAGCTGTTTTGCCAAGTCATGACATATTGGCCTGGGGTAGGATTGATTGTTCCACTTCTTTGAGTTGCTCTGTTAAGACTCTAGACCTCATAGTTGAATATGTGTTTCAACTTGAAGCCTATATCTAATACTTGATATCTTCATGCTCCTCGTCAGAGGGTCCAGTTAAGGTTTTCAGTGAAGTTATATCAGAGGAGAGATGTCAACAAGACTTTGAGTAGCACCCTTGAGATTGTCCTAAGACAAGTAAGAGTACCAATTCCTTAGAGTAAGATTTTACAAAGGGAATACAAAAAGAGAGAACTTGCTATTCCCTTCTCTTTCTGGTCTGTATTTATCCTAACTAGGTATTGTGACTATGTTACAATGTGGTAACACTAATTGTAACTATGGGTGACTAGTTAAGTGATAGTCCAGTGACAGAAGCAATGAGAGTGACTGTCACAAACTTCATTCAGCCATATCTCCATCAATTCTTCAACAATTTTCATAGTCTCAAAAGCTATGGAAAGCCCTCAAAAAGACCTTTCAATCAATGCCATTCATGTCTCGAGATGATCAATATTAGTTGAGATATTAAGCAGATCAACTAGTAACCACTATATTACTGTTTATTAAATCGCTAATATCTCAGAAACTGCCACAATTGATGCTTCAGTTCTAGGCTCAGCAGAAGCCTTCTTCATAATGCTCAGAATAAGCCTAGAACAATCTCAAGGCAATTAATATTAGTAGAGATATGAAGGCCTCAATGTTTGCACATGGACTTTATTAATTACCCATAGATAGTCATCTGTCCTTTTCTTAGAATAAAGGACAGCCTCCATAAGGTTAGGTTATCACTATATTAAGCAAAAAGGAACTACCATATGTAGAACAATAGGTAGTAGCATGTGATGATCTGTCCTAGTGCATAGACTATTACAATTCTGTATATAAGGACTCATAGTCTGAGGATTAGACCTCAGACTTAACAACATCTTTGTCACTTGTCTAACTTTGCATTTTTGAACTCTTTAAAGTATCAAAGTACCTATCACAAATAGTAAGTGACCATTTGTGATAGTGACAAGTTGAGTCAATGTCTAGTAATGGGTTAGTCTGATGTTGTCCTATTTAGCACAAGTCCAAAGATAGAAAGAGAAAGATAGTCTGAGATTTCTCTGAAGAGTCCTGTCCATTCTGTGAGTCTATAGTCTCTTAGAGTCCTCAAACATTCAATGCATTACTGCATAGTAATGTCCTCATCTAATATTGCCAACATCTTGTCTACTAGCCACTCATTATCAGACCATGGCTGATAATAGTTGTAGTTCCACTCAATGTTCATAACATGCTCTGTCCAGGATAGGTTGCTCTGAGTTTCTATTCTGTTAGCATAGTCTATAGATGAATCTCTAGACCCCAAAAATTGAGAACTTTGATAGCTGTGGTTAGGTTCCAGGGATTGTTCTCTGGATATGTGGCTTTCAATGTCCATTGAAGAGAGGTCTTGGTGTATATTGTTGTTTTAAATGTTGCTAGTGGGTTGAGGGATGGAGAAATTGAATGTATTTGCTAATTCTCTACTGGGTACTACCATATAAGATGGTGGTATGAGAGAAAGAAGCAATCAATTGTTGTAGTCTTGGGGGTTAGAATTGTAAAATCAATAACTATTATAATATTTATTATATATTAGTTGCTTATTACTAGATATACTACATAAATCATTGTACTGCCCTCTAGGTTGAAGTTTCTCAAGAACCATACACATTATATAAGTGATTAGTGTGCTTAAGGCCACTCTGCTATGCTGGGCACCCTGTTGCAGCAAAATAAATTGAGTGCAGGGGAAAAGAGGGAAAGACAGAAAGACTTAATTAAAATGTAACTACAATCCCATATTTATATGTAAATATCTGAAACAAATGCTCCAGCAAGTGGAGTTTCCAAGACAACTTGATGTCATT
>Ga0153965_1000120_pt1 | contig 14006 bp, 16 predicted proteins | sample TSFL049MetaG_FD_104707 | JGI IMG/M metagenome (GOLD analysis project Ga0153965, IMG submission 104707) | Attine ant fungus gardens microbial communities from Florida, USA - TSFL049 MetaG | ecosystem: Host-associated > Fungi > Mycelium > Unclassified | place: USA: Florida, Paynes | collected... | reverse complement strand
TTCAAATGAACTACATAAATAGCTGGACCCTCGTTAGCAAGTAGCCTTGCTAACGTCGCCCTTTTGGTGTAGTGGTAAACCATACAGTATGTGACTACTGGTCCATAGCACAACTGTGACAAAATCCAAATTTGCAAGTGTTGTCATGACTTGGCAAAATGGCCAAGTCATTATTTAATATTTATTTTCTTTTTCTTTTCTTTTAGTTTTGAATATTGTTTTTCTTTTTCTTTTTCTTTTCTTTTATTTTCTTATTGATGGATGCATGAGAGGAAAGTGACTCATAAGGAAGCGCAGGATAAAAGAAAGGGTTAGGGTTACTCTTCATGTATAAATAGTGTACAGAATCTAATAGGAACTCTATCGAGTTCTCCTTGTCAATCACTGATAAAGGAGCAGTTGGCTTAATTCCAGCTTTGGAGTTAGCTAGTCTGACATTAGAACTCGATATCACATCTAGAGCACTGTCTGCCTTGGACCTTGCTTATCCTTATTTTCATTTCTCATCGACCCTCAGCCACTGATCATCATGATCAGCAGCTACCTCCATGTAAGGGCAACTGGACACAAGACTCTAGGAGAATCCTTAGTTAATATTACAGTTAGTAGTTATGATACAACTCACCTCCAGGAGAATCCTCAGAGATTAGAATAAGGCTCCTGGAGGGATCTTTTACATTATATACATCCCTCAGTGTCAGGGTTAGCAGGATAGGAGCTAAACTAGTGTGTTTAAGTATTACTAGTTAAACAGGCTAAGGTAGCTCTGGAGCGTTGTCATGTCATTCAGGGATAGAAATGGAGGTGTCCCCTTATATTCACCCCCCCTTCAAGATTGCTATGTCTCAAAGCAATGGACTTAGAGTGAAAGATGTTGTCGAACTCCATGTGTTGGATGTGTCTCAGAGCTCCTGGATGTTTGCGATGGAACTCCGCTGTGAGTTCTGGTGCAGAGACTTTGGAAGTGGACTCCCAGGAATTGTGTTCATGGCTGTATCCTTTCCACTTGATGAGATACTGGAATCTTCTCCAGTACCAACAGCTGTCAAGTATCTCTGCTACTTCCCACTCTGCTTCTCCGTCAATGACTATGGGCAGTGGGTGATCTTCCATTTTCTGGCCTGCAATCGGGTCGTCCAGAGCCAGAGTAAGCTTTACTATGTTGAACACCGGATGGAGTTACTTCATCCAGTGTGGCAGCCTCAAGCAATAGGCCATAGGTGTAAGGGAATAACGCTAGAGGCATGCTTAGTAACGTGAGTAGGTTCCCACCTAAGAGCTGTCATCTCTCCAATCGCATTTTCACTCTCTCCTACTTTCCCTTCTGTGACATACCGTGTGAGCCTCTAAATCTATTATTGGACTTTGTGGGAATATATGTCAGGTACCATGAGAACGGTGCCTTGACTATCTAGTAGTATAAATACTAGTCTTCTGTTGTAGATATACTTCAGTTGAATCTCACCTTAGCTTCTGGATCTATACATTAGCTTAAGGGTCATTCGCCTTATGTGTGAACCAGTGCCCTAACAATAGGTCTAATCCACCGTTCCACTACAAAGGGGCCAAGTCATCGATGTGAGAGTTTCTGTGAGGGGCAGGTAGTTCGGATATCCCATGCGTCAAGGAAGACTTTGTTGCCGGGTTTGAACACTGGAGCCGGAGTTCTTCGTCAGTCATAATACCTCTTTATGTCGTCCTGTGCCTTGCAGATCGCAGATTTGGCTTCATTGATTGCCATCCTCATCCTCTCCATGAACTCATTGACTGTCTCTAAACTAGAAGGGTTTTGTCAGGGTTTGAATCCCATGTGAGGAAGTTTTCCAGTATCAAGCAGGAACGAAGGCTGTTGGGTGGTGGAGTGGACATGATTGTTGTGCTGGAACTCTGCCATGGGTAAGAGGTTGTACCAGTTGTCTTGCCATTCGTTCACAAAGAGCCAGAGGTACTAATATAACTCTTGATTGACACGCTCCATCTGTCTATTGGTTTGAGGATACCAGGCTGTGGAAGACACCAACTTTATTCCTAGCAAGCAATAGAGTTATTTGGTAAAATGCACTATGAATTGAGGTCTACAGTTCAAGATTACGCACTTCGGAAGGCCGTGGAGTTTCCAGACTTGATGCAGAAAGAGCCTGGCTGCTCCTTTTGCTGTTACCATTGTATGCGTCAGAATGAAGTGTGCTCATTTCAACACTGAGTCCACTACTGTCATCACTGCATCATGACCAGAGGAGAGGGGGAGTTCTACGACGAAGTCCACACTAAGCATATCCCATCGCGAGTCCAGGATCCAGAGAGGGTGCAATTCATCTACTGGAGCCTGCCTTATCAGTTTCGTCCTAATGCAGAGGTCACAGGTGCTAACGTACTGTCCAATGTACCTAGACATTTGAGGCTACCAGTAGTCTCTAGAGACTAACTCCAGTGTTTTCCAGCATCTGGGGTGTCCAGCAACCTTTGTATCATGGCACAGCGAGACCACTCACCTCCATAAGTCTGGATTCCAGGGAATATAGATCTTGCCTCTGAAGCGGAGTAGTCCTTTGTCTTCCAACCATTCCACGGAATAGACCGTCTTACTCGATGCTTGCCGGAGTTCCCTTGCTGCTTTTACCACTGGTTCTTCCTGGTCTCCCCTTTGGTTCCCTTGACGAATTTCTCTGAGGATGTCTTTCTCTGCTCCCTCCAGCTAAACTCCCTCGAGAGCCCAGATTGCCAAGAGCTCCAGTCGTAACAGGACCACATCTTCGTTGTTAGAAGCTCCATTGCTATGGTCCAGTCGCCATGATAATACATCTGGCTTTCCCATAGAACATCCTGGGCAGTAGATCAACCTAAAGTCGAAGTGGGCTAAGTACAGAGACCAGCGAGCCTGGCAACGGTTGAGCTTCTTAGCCATCATAAAGTACTCCAAGTTCTTGTGGTCTGTTTAGATCTCCACTGGGTATCGGGCTTCTTCCAGGAAATGCCTCCACTCTTCCAGTGTCATGACTTGGCAAATCGGCTAAGTCATTATTTCTTTTCTTTTTCTTTTTCTTTTCTTTTATTTTTGAATATTGTTTTTCTTTTTCTTTTCTTTTCTTTTAATTTGTAATATCAATGGACGTGTGAGAGCAAGTTGACTCATAAGGAAGTGCAGGATAAAAGGACAGGGTTAGGGTTACTCTGTTTGTATAAATAGTGTACAGAATTTAATGGGAACTCTATCGAGTTCTCTTTGTCAAACACTAAACAAAGAGACAGTTGGCTTAATTCTGGTTATTGGACTTTAGCTGCTAACATCCAGTACGTGGATGATGGCGAGCATCTCTTTGTCATGGATCTCGTAGTTCTGTTCCACTGGAGACAGAGATTTGCTGTAAAAGGCCACCAGATGCCATTTCTCTGCTCTGGGTAGTTGCTGAGAAAGGACAGCTCCAGAGGCAAAGTCTGAGCTGTCAGCCTCGATGCGAAAGGGTTCCAAATCCTGAGGTAACACTAGAACCGGAGCAGTGGTCATCACTGTCTTGAGATGTTTGAAGGCTTCCTGTTCCTTGGTATCCCAGTTCTAGGCCTTGTCGGAATGAGTGAGGTCGAAGAGGGGTCTGGCAATGGTTGAGAAGTTCCGGATGAAGCAATGGTAGAAGTTAACAAAGCCTATGAAAGCCTGCACATCAGTCCAGTTCTCCAGGGTGGGCAAATCGTGGACTCCAGCAACTTTAACAGGATTTATCTCGACCTTGTTCTCCAAGATGACCAGTCTGAGGTACTCATACTTCTCTGGGCAGAGAAATAACTTGTGTTCCGCCAGTACTTCCAAAACCCTCTAGACTGCTTGTTCATGTTCCTTCTTTGTCTCTGTAAAGATCAGAATGTCGTCCAAGTACACTACCATGATCTCTTCAGCTATGAGGGTCCTGAAGATGTCGTTCATCATAGTTTGGAAGGTGGCAGGACTGTTGGTCATTCCAAAGAACATCATAAGAGGTTTGAAGAGGCCGCGATTGGTACGGAAGACTACTTTCCATTTGTCTCTGGGCTTGATACGTATGTTATTGAAACCCCATCAGACATCAAGCTTTGTGAAGTACTTGGCTCCACAGAGTTGGGAGACAACTTCAGAGATGAGGGGGAGGGGGTACCTGTTCTTGATGGTTATGGCATTCAGCACATGATAGTCTTGGACCAGCTGGAGTGAACCATCTTTCTTTTTAATGAAGAACACAGGGGCTGCTATGGGGGACTTGAAGGGTTGGATTTGTCTGGTATGTAGGTTTTCCTCCAGGAAGGTGTCCAACTCCATCTGCTCCAACGGGAACAGGGGATAGATCTTTGACAACTTGGGCTCTGCTCCAGGGATCAGTTCAATAGCATGATCCCACTTGCGGTGCTCTAGCAGTATGTCAAAGTTTTCTTTGGCGAACATGGACTGGAACTCCATGACATAGGTGAGCAACAGAGTGGTAGCAGCCTGTGTCTCTTTGCTGTGCCTGGCTCCTTCCATGAGATACTGGGAGGTCATAGTCATAGCTCGGAGGCTGGCCTGAGTGAGCTCCAGAAGGAGGTGCGTGTAAGGGCGACCGGAGTAAAGCTCCAGGAGATTCCTTAGTTAATTATAATTTATGGAATATAGTTACAATCTACCTCCAGGAGATTCCTCAGAGAATTAGATGAGGCTCCTGGAGGGAATAATCTACATTATATACTACAGTGTCTTCGTGTCCCTGCATCGGTAACCAGGGCCTGAACAAGGAAAGTGCGTCGGGTGGCAACGGAGCACTTCTAGGAATGATGGGAGCAAGGCCCAATATTACATAGTAATATTGGATTGGCTACAGGATCGCTCCGGAGGACTGGAACGGGCTCCAGAGTCGCGGATTAGGGGTCCCCTTACAGTGCGTAAGGAACAGTCAGTCTCCAAGCTCCCAATCGGGGCCGTATGTTTGCAGAGGCATTGCTTCAAACTCTAGCTCTTCAGGGAGCAGGGGTATGGGTCCGTCTTGACACGATCAGAGGGCTCGGAGTTCAGTCCTCTTCTGGTGGGTTTGTTCCTTTCATAGGGTACACCCTCCTTCATACCGGAGTAGACAACAGGTCATTTTGACTTCTCCCTTTTCCCAGTCAATCTTGGGGTTATGGTCCTTGAGCCAGTCATAGCCAAGGATCAGGCTTTTTTTCCCAAGTCTGGAGACAACCAAAATATCCTTTCGGAATAAGTCTTGTACTGAAGAACTATATCCACAACCTTGGAAATCTGTCCTGCCTCATTGGGGGAGCCGTCAACATTGAAGACTGGGATGTTATGTGAGAGGGTCCAAGTGTTTATCCCTTTCGAGCGGACGAAATCTCTGTTGATGAAGCTTCCAGTTGCTCCGCAGTCTAGAAGGGCCTTGACGGAGTGGATTTTGCTTGTGTCTGTGGTTCCAATTTCTACTGGCAGGAGCAGGGAAGTTCCTCATGCATCCAAGGCGCTGATCGCAAGGAGCTCGGGCAGCCTCTTCTCCCACTTGGGCTTATGGAGCGGAGCTGGGACTGGAGGACTAGAGGGTGGTGCGTCTACTAGTTCACTGTCAATTGTATTGGAATCCTCTATAGTCAATACAGTGAACTTATTTACTAGCAACTGGGGCGCACTTATCGCTGGCTACTGTTACGCCACTAGCGAATTTTCTGTGGAAATGTAGCATGGGATACACATTATACCCCTGGATTTCACTATATGAATCTACTCTCGAGATCTCCTATAAGCCCCAGACATAATCTAGACCCAAGATTGGGTACTTCTCTTAGGTAGTGACCAAGCTACCACATACTAGAATAACATATACCTTGGGAGGCAAGACTGATGAGCTAGCATCAGGTTTCTCAGATACAGACTATCAATGTGGAAGCTCTAGAAATCAGAGGCTCAGAGATATCTTTGGAATGCAAGATAATTTCAATCTAGAGCGGACTTAGACTAATATGACATCAAGACAGCAGATCAAAAGTCTATCAGTGACTAGTGATCCCATCACTGCTGGACTCAGTCAAGAAACAGATGTGCCGCCAGATGACGATCATATCACTGACACTAGGACACACTGTTATGTGTTTCTAGACCATATTTGGAGTAGAAGGAAGCTGGTTTGGGGTTCAGGAAATGATGGGCAGGAGAGAAGTATAGAGGTGGAGCAGTATCACATGGTCATGTCTGGAAGATATGAAGGACAGGAAGGTGATGGCTGTTATGGCCACATGGTGGTATCATAGAGAAAAGACATGAGGGAGAGTGGTAGAATGGAGAGTTTTCTTTTCTATTTCTTTTTAATTGAGTCTCTAACATTTGTAATATTCTAATATATTTCTCAGAGTGGAGATTGATGGGAAGAGCCTTCTTGGCCCTTGCCTTTATCTCAGAAGCTCTTGAGGTTGTAAATGCGATTCTTTTGAGTGTGTAAGAGGTAATCTTGGTAAGAGCTTAAGTTGGTGAATGTTTTCTACCATATATCCTACTCTTTCATGAGACAAGATGCAGTGGTCTCTCAGACAACCTTCTATGGAGTAGCAGGCCTGAAAAGCCTGGCTAATCATTGACTCAGATCGTCTCGCACCCATAAGGTTTGGTGTAGGAGTGCAGATGAGGGCTTGATTGAGTGTAGTAAGGCCCATGAGTGGTTTACTGACTATTCTACTAGTGAGCTTGTTACGGTGTGTAAAGGTGGACACCTTAGGGACACCATGCGAGGCGGATCTAGATTGAGTTCCCAATTATTCCATCTATTTTTATATTACAGATAAGCTGCACTTTTCATTTTAATTTCTTTCTGATACTCCCACTTTTTCCTTCTCCCCACGAACCCTTTAGCACGCAATTGGGAACTGTCACTGCCCCTTTCTACTTGTTTGTCACAGCTAAATTCCCTTTTGCCCCTTTCACCATGCTAGGCAAAATTCTCTTCTTCCTCTGGGGAACAAGACTCTTCAATCGGAACTGCGTCTTTCAATGCCAGCAAATCCTCAATCAGCTCCTCCCGCTGCTCCGAGGTGAGTTGACAGACATCCATATGGTGGGGACAGTCTCGGACTAGGTAGTTCACGTCTCCGCATCAGTAACATCCTCGTGGAGGCAGGGATCTTGTCTTCCTAGTCATGTCGACGTCCATAGGGACTCCCATAGACAAAGCAGGTAACAGAGGCTTTAGAGTGACCAGAAGAGGCAGAACAGGGGGTAATCTTACCACAGATGTAGGTAGGAGTCGGGCAGAGATGGTTTTGGGTGGTGCAGAAGGAGTGGAACGCGACACGGACTAAAAGGCCTTATTGGCGAGGTGCACCTGGTCAATCCTCTACACTGCTCTGTACCATGCGTCAGGGTTGGTATTAGCTGGTCGTTCATATGGCATAGTGGCGATCTGGTTCTGGATCCCTATTCTGAGACCTCGTGGGAACTTTACCACCAGCGTCCAGGGATCTGTGTAACCTGCATCAGAGACCAGGGCCTAGAAGTTGTCCAGATAGTCGTCCACCGTCCGATTTCCTTGGTAGTAGAAGGTTCCTTTCAACATGTTGATCGTGTCTGCTTCTGCGTTTGCAGGGAAGAAGTACAGCCAGAATTGTTGTTCAAAGTCTTCCCAGGTTTGGATGGGGGAAACACCAGTATCTGCTTCTTGACGGAACACATTTTCGGACCACTTGGCAGTATGACCTCCTTTGAAGAACGTGAGAGCCCAGAGAATCCTCTCCTGTTTATCTTGGAACTGCTCCAGGGCTAGGCGTATATAGAGAGAGTAGGAGTTTAAGAATGCATGGCCATTGTGATGTTCTCCATTGAAGTCCGGAGGACAGGAGAGCTTGGGGCATGTTTATTGTGCCGGTGGAGCAGGGGACAGAGATACCAGAGGGGATGGTACAGGTAGGGGAGGTATGTTTGGTACTGCTGGAAGAGGGGGGTTAGCCACTAACTGTGTGAGCTGCTGTAGCTGCATGGTCAGGGCTGCTAGAGTGGAGTTAATGTTACTTTTGGAGACATGTTGTCTCTCCATGAGCTCCTGCAGATGGTGTTGCAGGTATCCTAAGGTGTTGGCTATGCCTTGAGGGGTGTCTGAGGGCAACAACATCTGAAGAGTGGAATTTTCAGAGGGTTGGGTATGACAGGGGAGGGTGACCTATTGGGTGGCTGTCCACTGGGATAGTCCAAGGCTCCACTTTAAGATCCTAATCTGCTATAAGGGCGACTGAGCATGAGACTCCAGGAGAATCCTCATTTAATATTACAGTTAGTAGTTATGATACAACTCACCTCCAGGAGAATCCTTAGAGATTAGGATAAGGCTCCTGGAGGGATCTTTTACATTATATACATCCCTCAGTGTCAGGGTTAGCAGGATCGAAGCTAAACTAGTGTGTTTAAGTATTACTAGTTAAACAGGCTAAGGTAGCTCTGAAACGTTGTCATGTCATTCAGAGGTAGAAATGGAGGTGTCCCCTTACAGCTAGTAGATAAACAGATGTATTCTTTTCTAAGTTCCTCATCGATCCATGTGTCAAGAGAGTTTATTTCTACTAAAAATAGTGGATAGACCTTTGCTGGCTTGGGAAGCTTTGTGCCTTCTATGAAGTCAATAGCATGGTCATACAGTTTCTGTAATAGCATTCTCTCTGACTTATGCTTTGAAAACACATTTCCATACTTGTGTAACCATTCTGGTACATGAGCCTTCCAGGTCTTTGTGTCTTTACAATCTGAGTCCCCATATTAGTCTTGATTGTTGAGTATAGTTGCAATTATCATTGCCTGTTGATGACTACCTGGGTCAGTTGTGTCTGCCCAGCTAAGAATATAGTTATCAGGGTCCTCATCTCCTATGTCATCCAATGAGAAAAATCCACTGACATCCATTTTGAGGTGAAGCTCATTAGCTCTTGCTTCTACATCTTGTATTTTATGGACTTTATTAGTGTATGTATCTAGGCACCTGGTGAACTCCCATTGACCTTTTTGCTAATCGATATTTGGATTATGTTTATACAAGTATGAGTAGCCAATCATCATCTCCTTATTTCCTAGGTTGGTGACAAAGAGATGTTGGGTCGTCTTGTGTGATTCAATTTCTACATAAGCTCGAACATACTCAGTTATTTGTCCCACCTTGTTGGGAGTGCCATCTGCATTGATCACATAATACAGATTTGCTAGTTTGTGTGTTACCAGGTTATTATTTTCCATGGTGACTCTGTCAATGAAGTTTGTGGTAGCTCCCAAATCAACTAAAGCCTTGGTCTGTACTTTTTTGCCATATATCCAAAGTATAACTGGAATTTTAAAGGAAGTAGTCTTGTTACACACTATATTATTACAAGATTCCAGTACTACTTCCGACTTTTGTGTCAGACTAGCTAACTCCAAAGCCGGAATTAAGCCAACTGTTTCTTTATCAACGTTCGACAAGGAGAACTCGATAGAGTTCCTGTTAAATTCTGTATACTATCTATACATGAAGAGGAACCCTAACCCTTCCTTTTATCCTGTGCTTCCTTATGAGTCACTTTCCTCTTGCACATCCATCAATAAGAAAATAAAATAAAATAAAATAAAAAGAAAAACAATATTCAAAACTAAAAGAAAAGAAAAAGAAAAGAAATATTAAATAATGACTTAGCCATTTTGCCAAGTCATGACACCATCCCCCTCTTAGGTTTCCTCGTCCCAAGGAATTTTCCCTACAACTTGTAATATGGGTCAACCATGTTGCCCATTTCATCGTTGTTTTCTATTGTCCACTCTCATATCCCTGAGTTTTCTTTCTTGATTTCTTCTTCCTCTGGAACCATCTTCATTGTTCCTCTTCTCTCAGGTCTTTTGCCCTTCTATTGTTTCCAATTCCTTTCCAGTATTCTTGATCGTACCTTTTATCTGACCATCTGAATAGTTTTCTTGCTATAAATCTCCATGGTAATTCTCCTCTTCTGTACGTTCCTTCCTCACGTTCTTGTTTTGTCACATCTTCCATATCTTACTGATATTCTTTCTTGAATTCTTTAATTGCTTCTTTAGCATTCTTCAAATTTTCCCTTTCTTCCCAAGTGTTAGATTCTGCCATAATTCCCTTCCAGCATACTAAGTATTTATTTCTTCCTCTTACTCGTTGCTTGTTCAAGATCCTTTCTACCTCCCATTCTTCTTCCTCTTTGATTATAACTAGAGCAGGTTGCTCCTTCTTTTGCCCTTCTACTTGCCCTATATATTTGTGTATTCTACTGACATTTACCACTGGGTGTATCTTTACTGTACTTGGTAATTCTAATTTGATTGCAATCAATGATATGATTTTTTTGACTTTGTAAGGCCCTACGAACCTCTCCGTCAACTTCTCTGTTCTCCTCCCGACCATCTGATATTTCAGGTCCTTAGTACTGAGCATAACCAGGTCCCCTACTTTATACTCATCTACGTCCGATCTCTTTCTGTCAGCATACTTCCTTATATCTTCCTGTGCTTTCTCTAGCGCCACTTTTGCTTCTTCCTGTATTTCTTTCATCTTCTTGATAAACTTCTTTGCTCCTTTGTATTTTCCCTTTTTTCTCCCCTCAAAGCCCATCCTAGGGTTTTGTCCATAATTTGCCTTGAAAGGTGACATTTTCGTACTCGAATATGCTTTGTTGTTGTATGCAAACTCTGCCGTCCCTAGCCATTCAGGCCATTGCTCTTGCCTATAGTTGATAAACATTTTGAGGTATTGTTCTAGTTCCTGATTTACTTTCTCAGTTTGCCTATCTGTTTGTGGGTGGAACGCCATCGACAATTTACTTTTAATCCCCAACATCTCATTCAGCTCTCTCATTAGTCCTGCTGCAAACTGTGCTCCCCTGTCTAATATAATACTTTCAGGTAGACCATGCAACTTCCACACATTATCTCTGAACAGCCTAGCTAGTCCTTCTGCTGATGTTTTCTCTGTAGTAGATATAAAATAAACCATTTTTATTAATCTATTGACTACTACCAAGATCAAATTGTATCCTTGAGCCAGTGGTAACTTAGTGATAAAGTCTGCTGATATGTGTGTCCAAGGTCTCTCTGGAATTGAGTTTAGCATTAACTTTCCTGCTGGCTGTTCTGTGCAATTCTTGTTGCACTGACAGACATCGTATCCCTCCACATACCTCTTCATCTCCTTCGTTACTCCTGGCCACCAGAAATTCCTAGTTACCAGCTCCACCGTCTTCTACTGCCCCCCATGTCCTCCCACTGGCGTATCATGGTGTAGTCTAATGACCTCTGCTCTTAGTTTCTCGTCTTTTAGCACATAGACTTTCTCTTCTTTATACATGACACTATCTACTTCTTTCCATTCTTTATCCCTCAGCATCTTTACCCTAGCTTGTTTCATTTCTTCTACTGCTTTCACCACTTCATCATCTTTCACTTTGGATTTTCTTACTTCTTTTAGTAGATCTACCCCATCTACTATAATTTCTACCACTTCTGTCTTTCTCACTACTAACCACTCTGGTTTCACTAATGTTTCATCCTTGTTGTCCTTTTCTACTCCAACCTCTCAGTCTGGTCTCCTGCTGAGACTCTCTGCTTTCTCCATCTTACTCCCCGGAACGTGCTTTAGCATAAAGTCAAATCTTGATAGGTATAAGGCCTATCTTGCTTGTCTCTGGTTTAGCTTTTGTGCTTTCATGAAATACTTGAGATTTTTGTGATCTGTCCAGATCTCGAATTTCATCATCACTCCTTCCAGGAAGTGCCTCCATGCTTCTAAGCATCTAACGACTGCTAACATTTCTTTGTCATGTATCTCATAATTTATTTCTGTATTACTAAGAGATTTGGAAATAAAAGCAACCGGTCTCCACTTCTCATCTGAGCACTTTATTGATAGTACTCCTCCAGTAGCATAATTTGAAGCATCAGCTTCTACCCTAAATTCCTTGTCTAAATCTAGGGCTGCTAATACTGGCCTACTAGTGAAGATCCTTTTTAGCTCGTCGAACACCTTTTGTTGTGCTTCCTCCCACCACCACTTCTCATCCTTTCATGTAAGCACATTCATTGGCCTAGCTACTTGAGCAAAGTTCTTAATGAACCTCCTGTAATAATTTATGAGGCCCAAGAATTTTCTGATATCTTTTACACCTTTTGGCTGTGGTTAACTAAGCACTCCATCTACTTTCTCTTCCTCCATTTCTATTCCATTGGGTCCTATGACAACCCCTAGGAATCCTATCTTCTTTGCCTTCCACACGCATTTTTCCAGCTTGACATACAAGTCATTCTCCTCTAACCTCTTCAATATTTCTTCCACAATTTTATTGTGCCTCTCCTCTATCTTTGTTCCTACCAACACATCGTCTATGAATACTGCGACTGTCCCTTTGTTTATTAAGTCCCTCAGGATCTCATTCATCATTGCCTGGAATGTAGCTGGCAAGTTGGTCATTCCAAAGAACATCACTGTTGGTTTGAAAGAACCTATGTGCATTATAAATGCTCCCTTCCACTTGTCTTCTTCTTTTATCCTTATATTGGTAAACCCCCACCTGAGATCCATCTTGGTGAACACTTTCTTACTCCCCATGTTGTCAATTAATTCCATAATTTATAGGAGTGGATAGTTATTCTTTACTGTTTGATCATTCAGGTTACAGTAGTCCATTACCATCCTCTTGCTACCATCCTTCTTGCCTACAAAAAACACTGGCGATGTTTGAGGCAATTTTGAGGGTCTGATATACCCTTTCCTCAACTAATCTTCCACAAAGTTTTGGATTTCTTCCCTCTCATTTTTGGATAGCAGATAAATCCTTCCTTTCTGTGGTTTGAACGTCTCTTTGAGATCTATGGCGTGATCCCAAACTTTTCTCATTGGCATTCTCTCTGATTCTACCTCCCTGAACACTTTTCTTCACTTGAGAAATTTCCCTGAGACTATTTCTTCAATTTTCCTGTGGTCTTCTTCGATTTCCTCTTCTTTTCCCCAATCCTCTTTATCGTCTATTGCCCATTGGACGATTTTCTCTTCCTCTTCTGTTGCTACTCTTTTGACCTTTCTCTCTTTTGACTCCTCCCACCACACAAAGGTAGGCATCTTGTCATTTTAACCTCTCCTGTTTCCCAATTTATCTCCAGATTATATGCCGCCAACCATGGCATCCCCAGAATTACTTCTGTCTTCCCTAGATCGCACACATCTATTCTTATTCTTTCTACGTGGCCTTTGTAATACATATTGCACTCTACTTGGTGCATGATGGCTCCTCCACTATTATTTGTTTTGTTCACATTTCTGATGGCTATCAGTCTCTCTAATTTCTGCAGCTCAAACCCATGTCTGGCTGCCGTCCTTTTATCCATAAACATCCCTATTGCGCTACTGTCCAAGAGTGCTTTTACCATTACACTTTCATGCATGTCTATCTTCTCTATCCCAATATTCAACCACACTTCTCTTAATATTTTGAAGGTTCTCCTGACCTCCTTTTGACTACCCTTCTCTTTTGCTGTGCTTTCTAGTTCTCCTGACTGTGCACTGTTATGAACATCGAGTGGGACTACAGTTATTATCAGCCTTGGTCTGATAATGAATGGCTAGTGGATGAAATGATAGCAATGCGAGAAGAAATGTTGATGGTACAGAACAAGGACATTACTATGCAATAATGCATAGAATGTCGAAGCATCTTAGAAGACAATGGACTCATAGTATGAATAGAACTCTTCGGAGAAATCTCAGATCATTCTCCTTCTCTATTTTTGGACTTGTGCTAAATGAGATAACATCGGACTAACCTATTATTAGACAATGACTCACCTTTGACTCACTTGTCACCTTGTCACTGATCTGTCACTTAACTAGTCACTCTTAGTTACAAGTAGTGTTACCACATTGTAACAATTGGTTATATCTCTAGTTAGGATAAATACAGACCAGAAAGAGAAGGGAACGGCAAGTTCTCTCTTTCTGTATTCCCTTTGTAAAAACCTTACTCTGAGGAATCGGTACTCTTACTTGTCTTAGGACAACCTCAAG
>Ga0153965_1000118_pt1 | contig 14066 bp, 12 predicted proteins | sample TSFL049MetaG_FD_104707 | JGI IMG/M metagenome (GOLD analysis project Ga0153965, IMG submission 104707) | Attine ant fungus gardens microbial communities from Florida, USA - TSFL049 MetaG | ecosystem: Host-associated > Fungi > Mycelium > Unclassified | place: USA: Florida, Paynes | collected... | reverse complement strand
ATTGTATGTGAAGCCTTTGGGTCGTCCGGATGAGCAGAATTCCCGAAACCACGGACATCTGGAACCAGGAGACGGTAGTTCTCATTCTGTCACATGTCATCATCGGTTTCCATTAGAACAAATAAATTTCTGGTGAGTATTTACTTGTAAATCAGGGATCTGCCTGGCCCAATTACTCCAAATACCTGGCCATCCGTGTACCATCAAAATGGTATTTTGAGAGGGATGGCCAATGTCAACATAACCTGGATAGATAATTCTGTCAATAACCTACTGACGAGGAAACGGCGGTGGATATATACTCAGCTCGACATGAACTGTCTCTGGTTTCGGAAGGCGGCGAACAGCGGGGCATAGCACGGTTTTTTGAGGATATTGATTCGGATCAAACGCGAGAGTATGATGAACAAACAGCAAAGTTATGAACACTTGGAAGATGCCAGCGAGGAACTTCATCAGTATGTTAGTAGTAACAGGCAGTTCACGAGTTGTTATATACTTGTCAAAAGATAGTCTGATCATTCTTATGTGACATCATCAATTGATATCATCACAAATATTCTGATCATTCATCATTGGTGTTATCGCAAATATTTCTTTCAAACACACTAGAAAAAAATATATAATGTACCCCAAATCAACAGATGGCTAAAAAGGAGGCCTTGACAGTGTGTAAGACCAGGTTCAATCTAGGGTTGTGCTTAGCAAAGATCCTCTTATCTGAGATACATCCAAGTCTGGTATTATTGCCTTGGATATTGATTTGACAGTTCCTAATTAGTAGTTGTATTGCTATAGTACATATATACAGGAGCTTGTATAGTTAAATCTAGCTTCAGTCAAAGATCAACCTAGCTTTCTGGACCTTGATATAGCTTATTGGTGTGACTTCTGAGTTAACTCTTGGACTTACCCTTACAATGACTTCTTGCAAGCAATCTGGGAAGGTCTGAATATTGGAATATTGAAAACTATACCAAAAATAAGTTAGGTTTTATCTTTTGATGTTTTATATAGATCAGATGTTTCAATGTATAATAATAGGCATCTAGTCTAGTATTGTTTCAAAATTCAGGGAGAGTTTCATCATCTTACTGGTGCTCTCCTCCCTCATGGTGATCAAACTCCAATGTATGCACAAATCTATATCCTTGACACAGCAGAGCAGCTCAATGTCAGGAGAGCCAACAACAATAAACTGGATCCTGTGGTAATAGACAATCTTCAGATGATGCTTCTAGACAGTTACCCATATATTAGTCACTGCTGTCATGCATATAAGCTTATCAAGGAAAAACCAGCAGATGAATAGCAAAAGATCACAATTAGGTTGCATGTTCATTTATAGCAAGATCAAAGAACTCACAATCTGCCTACTGCTGAAGAGATTGCAGTTATCATTCCTGAGGAAAGAGTCCATCATGCATTGGATAATAGAGATGTGGTATTACAGGCAAGAGGAGAATGACTTAAACAGAACCATCCTTCATATGCTACTTTCCATTATGTTCTGTTATTTTCAAAGGGGGAGAATAGATAGCATCCAAGAACTCCAATCTATGGGGCTCAACTGAGAGAACAAGGGGAGAATAGAAGACAAAGAGATGGAGAGGAATGAGCTTGCTCAAAGGTGGTGTCTGATATATGCTACTATGCCTATTGTCTTCATGTCAGAGATGGTCCTTAGCCATCTCTCTTCTATGATAGAAAGCTTTTCCAGTAGTTTGTTGATGATGCAAGTTCAAATTATGAGGAAACTCAACTGGGCTGGAACACACTTAGATCTAAGCTCTACCAGGGACTATAGGATACTGTTGTGCATGATTGGCATGATGAAGAAAATGTTATACCTTTAGGACACAAACTCATTCTTTCTTCTTCTTATATGGGAAGTTCTAGATTTATAACCTAGTTGTTTAGAGATGCTATGGCCATTTATAGACACTCTCACAAACCAGATGCCTTTCTCACTATGACTGCTAATCCCAAGTGGCCAGAAATCATCTACAGTCTTTTCCCTAGACAAACAGCCACTGATTGTCCTTGTCATGAGTTACCTTGACCATGACCAAAAAAAATATTACATAAACTAGAATCAAACTAAGGACTGATGGACACTTTTAGATTAAACAAGAACAAATAGCATAACTTGTATATATAGTATAGCACAATTAATCAAGATCTTCATTGAGTTCTCTTCTAACCCTGAAGAGCTTTCTTGATTCTAACTCAGAATTAAGGTCTTAAGTCAGTCACTGACAGTCCTAATATTATATCATGGGTCTTTGAGTAGAAGAAGAGAACTATATCAACTTAGCCTAAGATAACTTAATCACCCTCTAAGTCTGAGTTGACAAGAAGAACTCAATAGAGTCCTTGTTAGATTTTGTATATTATATACACAAACAGTAACTCTAACCCTACTATAATGTCCTATGCTTCCCTATGAGTCACTTTCCTCTTGCACATCTATCTCTTTTTTATTTTTTATTTTATTTTTAAAGTCAATGATTTATTATATGGGGCATATAGACAGACCATAGTAAGTACAAAGTACCTACTTAGATACACAAACAAAAGAAAATAATATAGGTGAAAGTAAATAAGAGGAAATGAGCTATGCTTTTACTCTTGGGAGTTGTGCCATAGTAGGACTCTATCCATTGTCAAAGCTAAATGCTCCAGGTGTTATAACTTGACAAAATGGTTAAGTCATTATTTAATTTTTGTTTTCTTTTTTTTATTACTAAGGTGGAGTATAGGAAGATATCACATAACAGTATTGCTTCTTTCACTCTTACCTCCATCACAAATGGTAGCACTGAAAGGGTGCAAAAGGGAATTGCATACTGGGACAAACAAAATAATGATGTGCCAGCTTCCAATTACATACTAAAGGTCCAAGGGGAGATTATCAAAGTTGAAGGTTTATAAATAATTAGAGAAATAAGAATTATATGCAGTTCCAGTAAAATATATGTTGGTGGTTGTAAAAGGATTGTAAGATCTCTCTAGATTGTCGTCACATAGCCTCCCTAAGGTGTCAACCTTTACATACTGTGACAAAAGCTTCTCTGGAAAATACAGTTAGTTGATCACTCATAGACTCTCTATACTCAGTTGCCCTCTTGTCTATACCCCCAATACTGAATCTTACAGATATGATACAATCTAAGTGTGTACCTAGCTAAGCTTTCCCAGCCTGCTATTCTCTCTGAAGCCTGCCCAAGTTGCATCTGCGCCTTTTCCCTAGATTGAGTTCTGGGTATATTCTGTGTTCTTCTCAAGACACCCTACTAGTCCTAGTCTTCTTACTCTCAATAGATCTGCATTCACAATTCCAGAGGCAGTGTAGATGGAGGTAGGAGTCAAGAGATTCTTCTCTGATCCAACTGTACTCTAGATACTATATTAAAGATATTACAAATAGCTGAAACTCAAGAAATGAGATATAAAAAGAAAGCTATTACTACTTTTAGGATTCCATTGACTCCTTTCTCTCTTAAGTCCTCCCAAAATCCCACTGATAATATGGCCCTCTCCTTTCTTTGTGATGACATATTCTCTCACTAAGTCCTTCCTATCAAATATGATGTGTCTTTATCACTGTTTCCTTCTAGAATATTTTTCCAGCTTCTCCTATTATACTCTTGATGCTGCTTTGTAATCTAGACTTCTTCAAATATCTATTAAACAGTTAGCAAGTCCCAATAAATGTCTAGTATCTCCAAGTCACATTCTAGAGGTCATTTATCTAAATATAATCTATCTGATGCTATCAATGCTTATTTACAAGCACAAAGTCTATCAGTCTAAGTTCTTCATCTGAGTAGTACTGGTCCTAGAGTACAAGTTTACCATTTTTCTAAGTTGGTTTATCCAAAAGTAGATCTAGAGCATAGTCCCTTAGTAACTCTCTTAGTAACCCAATGCCAGTTCATTTTAATTGCTTCTTGAGGTCTCAACATAAGCTCTAGGTTAATTATCACCTACTTAATGTACTCATCATATAATGTTACATTCTGAGAATATAGAAAGGGTTCTAGAGTGAATTCCAATTAAGAATCCATTGTTATAAAGCTTATCAAATGTTATCTTCTATGGAAAATTTGCTTGTGGTGTAACAGCACCTGAGTGTAGAATAGTGAATTTCAGTTTTGTTAGCCCCTTCATAAGTACTGAACATACCAAAAAATATCTCACTGACTCAGTGGTCGACTTACCATAGGGTAGACTCCCTTCCTGCCCTAGCATTGGAGGACCCAGAAGTGTATCCCTATTCCCCATGGACTCTTCCCCCCTTAGAAGTCAACTATGCTGAGCATGTTTTTGTGCAAAATGGTATAAATGTCAAACTTGACACCACACCCAATCTTGCTGACCAACACTCATGAGCAGACCAAGCTGATGACAGGGTCACCTTCTCTCAAAGCAATGTGTCCCTCAATCAAAATCAGGTGATTATACCTGACCCTGTAACATACTCTACCGGTGCAAACCTCACAACAAACCCTGTCAATCTAGAACCCTCTACCATCCCATATTAAGCTAATCAACCTATGGATCCAACACTATGGGATAGTAACTTCAGTTCAATTTTCTTATTTGGCACAATCAAGGTTTTAGAAGGCAATGCCAAGAACATTGTGTGTTCTCTTCAAAGAATTGCCATCTTTATCAAACAGAGACCCCTTGGTAACAAAGACAGCCTAGATATCCCTTAGATTTCTGACATTGGGTTTGTAGCCTAGAACCTTATCTTGGCTATATACAACTCTGGATAGGACAAACTCATGGCAGACAACAACTCAAGAACCTTTCATCAATGCATTGTATCATAATTCAACAGGGGAAACCCAAAAGACTCAAAGGCAGGCAACATATCTCACTTGGCAAATATCTCCAAGATTCCTCCTCCTATTCCCCCCAAGCTTAGTACAATCATTCTGGCTAAATCCAAACTAGCCAAATCCAAACTAGGCTCAAAGTTATTTGCTCAAGCGACAAAAGGCAAAGTAGAAGACATTCTGAAAGTCAAAGAGGCCTTTCTCAAATTGGTGCCAAAAAAGATAATTGAAATCCATAATATTGCCCAAGGTATCAGCCATAAGGCTTGCCCCAAACTCAATATGACTACTAAAGGGCCTTCTAGGAAGTAAGTTATTATCCCTATAAGCCAGGATAATTCAAATATAGTCATTTCATGTGCTAACAAACATATCTTTAATATCAATAGACTCCTCAAGTTTACGAAATCAAATGTGACAGTGGACTTCATCCAGTCTGATAGCATAGGAATTATCATAACCACTAATCAAGTCGCCTTAGCATTAGATATGAACATCATGGAGAACTATATTAAAGATTTCACCAATGTCAATACCAATAAGGTTTCTCCTCCACGACTCCCCCAATCCAAATCATATCTGAAGATCCTGGGCATACCATATCTAACCAATAATGGCACCCCTATTACCCATAACCAAATTGAAGAGGTTATCAAGAGAATCCACTTGTTCAACAACGTCACATTAGCATCTAGCCCCTACATCATCAAAGTGTCTTTTAAATCTGACATGGCTGTTATCTGGATTGATATATGAGACTCCCAGAATGGCACCAAAGCCAAAATCTAATCAACAGATGCTTTAATATAGGCAAGCACATAGCCAAAATTTGTAGAACTAACATGAACCCCAGTGTCCCTTAATGTAAGAACTGCTGAAAGTAGGGCCACACTACTTTTGCTTGCCATTCACATAGATCAAAATGCCAGAAATGCAACAGCCCACACAAAGTCAAGTACCACAAAAACCTAGCATGGTACTGCAAAGCAAACTTCAAAATAAATCCCCCCAGACTCGAAACAAAAGCAGGCAAACCATGCTTTCACTCTTTCAAATGCATCAATTGCAAGGGCAAATACTCTACTGATGATATCAAATGTCCATTTTGGAGGAATCAGTTTAACTGTGAGTGGTATTCAAAGAAAGTGCAGGAAGCCCATGGAATCAGGACCAATTCAATTCGCCTAGCCATAGGTAGTAAGAATCTATAATTGAGCAAAGCCTTAAGATTTTCTCTCAGAACATCAGGAAAAACAAAGTACTGACTAACATTATCTTAGAAAATAACAAAAACTCAATAGATATTGTATTTATCTAAGAACTGCCTAGGTCCCTTATCAGATGAGTCCCTAGTCACATAAACCCTGCAAGCAATCCCATTTTTGGTATACCTAACTACCCCAAATGTGTTATGACTTGGCAAATTGGCTAAGTCATTATTTATATTTCTTTTCTTTTCTTTTCTTATTTACAACTACCAGATGGAGCACGGGAAAGTATCACATGACTTTGTCACAATGTCACAATGGTGTGATGGATGGTCACAGATGGTCATGTCATGGGTCACAGTCACAATGTGTCACATGACTAGAGTAACATGAGGACCATAGGAGAACAAGTGCATAGCCACAGTAGTAAAATGTATAAGTAGTAGAGAATTAAGCGAGAACCCCATCGAGTTCTCTTTGTCAAACTCTGAACAAAGAGACAGTTAGCTTAAATCCGGTCATTGGACTTTAGACGCTGACAAAATGGACCCTATTCATCTGCCCCAATCTATCACAAGACAACTACCCTATGTCGCTACCTACATCAATAAAAAACTGTCAAAGCTTAGATTTGCTCTGTGTCTTGATATCATCAACCACTGAGATATCAATGTCTTGGCCTTCCACTCTGACTGCAATACAAATTTCATTATTAATATCTACTCTAACAGCAATCAAACTGCCTTACATTTCTTGTGTCAAAATATCATCAGTCTGGAAGGTATGATTATCATGACAGGTGATTTCAATATTAGGGACAGTAACTGGGACCCCAACTTCTGACACCATTTCACCCATACTGAAGACCTCCTCACCATCACTAGTAGCCTTGGCTTAGAGCTCTCTCCCCCTCTGAACCCTGGACCTACTAGATTTGCAAACAACATATGGGACTCTAACTTTGTTATAGATCTTGTCTTCCTTCCCCCTAACAATAGAGGATTTGGACAACATATGCTTCACCCTGACATTCACAAACCTTTTGACTATGTTCCACTCACTATCAAAGTAGGCATCACAGAAACTAACATCAACCTTAGTTTCAGGTCAATCAGTAAAGATAGTAAGAAAGAGGAAAACTTCATAGCATCACTTATCAATGGCTTCTCTAACATAAATTCATTGAATATCACAACCAAAGAGGAATTGGAAAGAGTATTCCAGCAGATGGCCAATACTTTCAAAGAGTCTTGAAACAACTATACAAAGCTAAAACACATCACAAAGCATTCAAAAGAGTGGTAGAACCAAGACTGTACCACAGGTCTCAATAGATACTGAGCATTAGGTGACCTCCAACACTGAAAGGAATTCAAGGCCGTCATTTGGGCTACCAAAAAAAAGTTCTTCAATGATAAGATATATAAAATTGCATTCTCAAATAAAAGATCCTAGGATTTAATGAACTAGGTTTGGAAGAAATTGATGCCAGCTATTGAATCCATTTTGTATGAGAATCAACCCTGCAACACCCTTCCAGACCTATGGTATGCCCTCCACAACTCCTATAACTCTGCTGAGAACAGACCTATTGACACCTACTTCCTCAATAAAGTCCCCCAAGCAAATCCCATTGATTGGCCTGCCTTTTCTAAACAAGAATTCAAAGATGCAATAGCTAAGTGTTTATTGTTATCTGTCCCAGAACTTGACCACATCTCTTGAAAACATTTTAAAATCCTATTTGCCAGTAACCTATGCTTGGAGAAAATAGTAAACATTGCTGATGCTTATATCAACTTAGAGTTTTGGCTATCTCACTTCAAAGCTGTCAATACTGTTATTATCCCCAAGCCAAATAAGGAGTCATATAGCACACCCAAATCCTTTCACTCTATTATCTTACTCAATACTGCTGGTAAGCTTATTGAGAAAGTTATTAGCAATCAACTCCAATTCCACATAATAGACAATAGTTTTCTTGACCCAAATTAACTTGGTGGTGAAAGGGGCAAAAGGGAATTTAGCTGTGACTAGCAAGTAGAAATAGGTGATGATAGTTCCCAATTGCATGCTAAAGGATTTGTAGAAAGAAGAAGGAAGTGGGAATATTGTCATGACTTGGCAAAATGGCTAAGTCATTATTTATATTTCTTTTCTTTTTCTTTTCTTTTCTTTTATTACTAAGATGGAGCATGGGAATTATCACATGACTAGTCACAGAGTCACAGAATGGTCACATCACAATGAAGTCACAAGTCACAGTCACAGGATGTAACAAAGGGATCACCTGATGGACATGAGGACTGTGGAAGATAAGGTGCATAGCCACAATAGTAATTGTATATATAGTGTAGCAAATCTAACAAGAACTCTATTGAGTTCTCCTTGTCAAACACTGATAAAGGAGCAGTTGGCTTCATTCCAGCTCAGGAGTTAGCTATTCTGATAGGTATCAGAGAGAAATTAAAATGAGAAGTGCAGCTTATCTGTAATATAAAAATAGATAAAATGATTAGGAGCTCAATCTAGATCTGCCTTGCATGGTATCCTTGTCAGGAATGACTCCAGGAGGAAAATTTACTCTAGGGGGGGCTTAGCCTCAACAACTAGTTATGCCCACCTTTATACTTGCCCCTTCTGGATTTCAGTAATATTATATTTAAGAGGAAGAAGTAAGAGTAACAAGCAGAGTGGAGTTTTCCCAAGGGAGAATGAAACTAAGGTAAATTACAATAAATTGGATTATTAAATAATTTGGAAGATTTTGGGGTGGCTGATAGTCAGGTGACTAAGCCATGCGCATGCGTCATGCATGTGCAGTGTACATCACAGTATCACCATTGTGACAGTCCCTAAGGTGTCTACCTTTACACACTGTAACAAACTTACTAGTAGAATAGTTAGTAAACTGCTTATGGGCCTTACCACACTCAATCAAGCCCTCATCTGCACCCCCACACCAAACCTTATGGGTGTGATATAACCTGAGTCAATGATTAGCCAGGCTTTTCAGGCCTGTTATCTCATAAAAGGTTGCCTAAGTGACTGCTATGTCTTGTCTCAAGAAAGAGTAGGATATAGAGTGAGAAACATTTACCAACTCAACCTCTTACTAAGATTATCCCTTACACACTCAAAAGAATTGCATTTACAATCTCAAGAGCTTCTGAGATGAAGGCAAGGGCCAAGGAGGCTCTTTCTATCAATCTCCACTCTGAGAAATATATTAGAATATTACAAATGTTTGAGACTCAATTAAAAAGAAATAGAAAAGGAAACTCTCCATTCTACCACTCTCCCTTGTGTCTCTCCTCTATGACACCACCATGCAGCCATGACAGCCATTACCTTCCTGTCCTCTATACCTCCCAGACATGACCATGTAATCTTGCTCCACCTCCATACTTCACTCCTGCCCATTGTTCTTTGAACCCTGAACCAGTTTCTTTCTACTCTGAATACAGTCTAGAAACACATGACAGTGTGTCTGAGCATCAACTGTTATGAACATCGAGTGGGACTACAATTATTATCAGCCATGGTCTGATAATAAGTGGTTAGTAGACAAGATGATAGCAATGTTAGACAAGAACATTATTATGTAGTAATACAAATAATGTCTGAGGACTCTAAGAGACAATGGACTCACAGAATGGACAGAACTCTCTGGAGAAATCTTGGACTATCTTTTCCCTTCTATTTTTGGACTTGTGCTAAATGGGACAACATTGGACTAACCTATTATTAGACAATGACTCGACTTGTCACTTTCACCACTTCTGTCACTAGACTGTCACTTAACTAGTCATCTATAGTTACAAGTAGTGTTACCACATTATAACATAGTCACAATACCTAGTTAGGATAAATACAGACCAGAAAGAGAAGGGAACAGCAAGTTCTCTCTTTCTGTATTTCCTCTATAAAATCTTACTCTGAGGAATCAGTACTCTTGTCTTAGGACAATCTCAAGGGTGCTACTCAAAGTCTTGTTGACATCTCTTCTCTGATATAACTTCACTGAAAACCTTAGCTAGACCCTCTAACGAGAAGCATAAAGATATCAAGTGTTAGATATAGGCTTTAAGTTGAAACGCATATTCAACTATAAGGTCTAGAGTCTTAACATCAATGATGTGATTGTCATCTAGCAGCATGTCTGTTTCTTGCCTGAGTCCAACAGTGATGGGATCACTAGTCACTAATAGACTTTTGATCTGTTGTCTTGGTGTCATATTAGTCTAAGTTTGCTCTAGATTGAAATTATCTGGCATTCCAAGGATATCCCTAAGTCTCTGACTTCTAGAGCTTCAACATTGATAGTCTGTATCTGAGAAACCTGATGCTAGCTCATTAGTCTTGCCTCCCAAGATATATGCTTTCCTGGCATGTGACAGCTTGGCCACTACCTAATAGAAGTACCCAATCTTGGATCTAGATTATGTCTGGGGCTTGTAGGAGGTCTCTAGAGTAGGTTCCAATAGTGAAATCCAGGGTTATAATTTGTATCCCATGCTACATTTCCACAGAAAATTCTCTAGTGGTGTAACAGCAGCATTAGACAATAATCCACCACTGATGCTAGTATTTATCTCACTCACCTCATTTGTGTAGGGTGGCTCAAGCAGTATCATACTAGTGTCATAGCATTTGATATTGCACAATTCTTTTCTTCCCTGAATTACTCTTTCCTCTCTATATGCCTAAAGAAAGTAGGTCTTAACACTAATGTTATAGGTTTCTTTAACAGTTATCACACAGGTCATTCCACTTCTTACTTCTAGAATCAATTCTCATCTCTATACTTCAACATCAATGTTGGAGTAGGCCAAGGCTCAGCTCTCTCCCCTATCCTCTCTGCTATCTATCTTGTCCCAATAAAAACATTCAAAAAAAGAATAAAAAATCTAAAAGAAAACATTCTAACTGATATTCTCTCTTTTGTTAATGACAGTCTTTTAATTTCTCAAGAGAGGAGCTATGCACTTTTCTCTTCCTTTTTACTTTGTAGTTACAACATTATGTCCAAAATCCTCCTCGACACTGGTCTCATCATAGAACACAGCAAGACAGAACTCTTCCACTTCACAAGAGCTCATTATCCCCAACCCCTCTATCGACTTTTCATTCATAGGAGGCTCTGTTATCTCCCCTTCTCCCCTAAACCTATATGGTGGTACTTAGGCTTTTTCTTTGACTACAAACTCAATTTCCACTACCATATGTACTACTATGCTACAAAGTGCCTCTTCACTCTCAGCACCATAAAGATACTTGGAAACTCCTCATGAGGTCTTCTCCCTATCCAAAAATGACTCCTATACAGGACTTGTGTCCTGCCCATTGTCCTGTATGGATTCCAACTATAGTTCTTCAAAGATGCTCCTACTATCAGAAACATAATTGAATTAAAGAAAATGCAGTAAAGAGCAGCCCTCTAGATTACAGATGCTTTCCAAACTTCACCATCTAAAAGTATTGAGGTTATTGCAGGCCTCATTTCTATCATACTACACTTATGCAAGCTCAATGGTAGACATCATTTACAATATGCCTCCATCCCTCCCTTGCACACTATCAATTTGCTTCTTGACTCACAGCATGCTAAAAACCAACCACCCCATAAAGTTGCTATCTCTAAGCTTATCACAAAACAACAAGTGAAGCTAAAAAGCCCCATTAAAGATGTTAATGAATGTCTCAATAGTGTCAGGATCTGTTTTAACTCTCTCTACTCCCTCTTTTCTCCTGGTTCAAGGGTAGTCAATCATTTCTCTAGTAGAATTAGTTTCTATTCACCTTCTTCTTCATTTGATGAGGACCTTTACCAGCACCTTCAAAGTTTTAATCATGCCTTCAGGACTTCCCAAGTATTGCCCAATAGTGCTGTAGTCATTGCCAATGGAGGAGTCAAAAAATCACATGTCACCACAGCAGTTGCTCATATCTGGTCTGATAATGTGGTCATAAAAGAATTACAAGTTAACTCCATAAATATCACAGCCCTCAAGGCCAAACTCATGGCTATTCATACTAGACTCATCCTTGCCATGCAAATAGATAATATCCATAACATTATCATCATTACTAACTCTATTGTGGTAGGAAGAAAAATCCTAGAGTCTAAAGTTGGTCCTCTCCAGAACATGGTTATCCTATTACCCTCTGCAATCAAGTCCTTCTTTAGCAAAGATGGCAAGAATAAAATACACTTCTGGTATTGTTCCAGTAAAACCAAATGGCCTAGATACAAACTTGTTAATAAGCAAGTCAAAGCAAACACATGTATCCCTAACAAAAAACAGATTGTCATCAAACCTGCATATGCCAAAGGCAGCTCACGGCTTCCTGTCATAGAGTTTACCAACTTATTATATGCCTGCTTCACTTGCATGACTACTAGACACACCCCTATTAGAGAATACAGACAGAGATTCTTCTCTTACCTTCTTACCAGTTGCCCTTGCAGCGAAGCTAAGGTCCAAACTTGTGAATACATCATCATGGAATGCAATAGACATAACCCCTCTACTTGACTGTGCAACATCATCATCAACAGCTTTGTCCACTTCCTCGTAGATAACTCTGGTGCATTCAGCTTTGATAATGGCTAAGGTCCCATTGCAGTGTGATGAAGAGGCTGTTGTTTGCTAGGAGTTTTCCTATTTTCTTTTTAAATAGAAGTTTTCCCAACTACTGTCTAAGTAGTAGTGAAGATAAAAGTTTAAATAAAGATATAATATATGATCTCCTAAGGAAAGTACCCTAGTTAATACTATGTATCAGCACAGTGTCCCTCATGCAAATTCATGGGGAAATGAATTCAGAAGTTGAAGGTGAAAAGAAGTTGTGAAATTAAAGTTCTGTCGATGTACCATGGTAGCAGTGATATTTGAAACTTGAAACTTGATTCTAAACTACTATCTTGGCCCTGTGCCTGAGTTCTACCTGCCTGGTATCACCTTAATGCCCTGTTTCAAAGTTATCCTCACAGTAGCGCTCTCTAGCTATGTGGTCAGACTATCCTCACAGTAGTACTCTTGACTATGTGATCAGATATGTGACTTTGAATCCTCCCTATATAACTTGACTCCCTAGCAATACTAAACTCTGTTTTAGAGCTTCTATGACGTTGCTCCTATAGCTAAGTCACTTGTTCTATAGTCTCTTTGGTTTGACTCAGTCTTGAGTTGAAGCAACTTAATCACTGATCTGATCACTCTAAAAATAGATTTCCACTTTTGAAAACCCAAATAGAGAAAAAAAATAACTGAGATTGCTTGCTCTCTTTCTACTAAGTAGGGTTTTTTATATGTTTAGAGAAATGCAAAAGAAATATACAGAAAAATAGAGAAAATAATAAACCCAGTCATAATCTATTATTACAACGATTGTTCTAGTAGTGATAGGGAATTCCATATCTCCTTGTCTTTTCTTGATTATTTCCTATTAGTTTTGCTAGGTCCATTCTGCCCTTGCTAAGTTACTAGGTTTCCTACCACTGATCCCATGGCAATTGTCCCCTCTCTTTGGCTTATCTCAGCAACTCAGGACCTGACTCTTTCCTTTCTTGCCTAGGGAGTTTTGGGAGTTGTTTCCACTGCTTTCTAAGGCTCTTTGTTACTTCTTTATTTCTGATCGTAGTGGATTAGTTTTGATATGCTTCTATTCTTAGCTATTACTGATTGAGTGATGTTGTAGCTATTCTTATCTCCTGCCAGGCCACTGGTCCTTATCACAAATGGTCACTTACTATTTGTGATGGGTACTTTGATACTTTAAAGAATTCAAAAATGCAAAGTTAGATAAGTGACAAAAGATGTTGTTAAGTCTGAGGTCTAATCCTCAGATAGAAAGTCCTTATATACAAGATTGTGATGGTCTGTGCACTAGGACAGATCATCACATGCTACTACCTATTGTTCTATATATGGTAGTGCCTTTGTGCTTAATATAGTAATAACTTAACCATATGGAGGCTGTCCTTTGTTCTAAGAAAAGGACAGAT
>Ga0153965_1000117_pt1 | contig 14071 bp, 14 predicted proteins | sample TSFL049MetaG_FD_104707 | JGI IMG/M metagenome (GOLD analysis project Ga0153965, IMG submission 104707) | Attine ant fungus gardens microbial communities from Florida, USA - TSFL049 MetaG | ecosystem: Host-associated > Fungi > Mycelium > Unclassified | place: USA: Florida, Paynes | collected... | reverse complement strand
TTGAGCCTATGTCAACATTTGATATCCCTTTGTCCCTCTCCAAAGGGTCTGGTTAAGGTTTTCAAAAGGGTTGTATTGAAAGTAAAGAATATGAGACTTAGATCATACTCTTCTAAGATGTCCCAAGACAGTTACAGAGTGAAACCTCAAGATTTAGAGGAGAGAACTCAAAAAGAGAGAACTTGTTATTCTCTCTCTTTCTGACTTGTATTTATAGCTATTCTACAGTATTACCTTGTTACCTAATGTAGAACTATGTTATTATTATGTCATGACTTGGCAAAATGGCTAAGTCATTTTCTATTTTTCTTTTGTTTTCTTTTGTTTTATTTAGTTAGATCATTACTAAGGTAGAGTGTGGGAAAGCATCATGTGACAGTCACATAGTTACAAAAGTGTGATATCAGTCACATATCAGTCACAGTTATAGTCACAACATGTGATGAGGTAGACACATGACGGGAATAACATGAGGACCATGGGAGGATGTTGCACAGCCACTAGAGTAAAATGTATAAGTAGTGTACCAAATCAAATGGGAACTCTATCAAGTTCTTCTCATTAACTCTGACTTGGAGTAGACTTAAGTCATTGCAGCTAGAGTCTTACACACTAAGTCTTGATGACTCAAGGATATCCAAGATAGAAGTTCAGGAAGAACTCGATAGAGTTCCCTATTGGATTTGTCCTACTACTTATACAAATTTTGCATGGTCTGTGTGCCTATCTCCTATGATCACAAGACCTATTACTAAGAACTATATATATCTTACATAATCCTTCCCATACTATTTATAGCTTTTGTTGTATTTGCCTATGTTGTCCAACAAGTTAGCAAATGCATGAGAAATTGTTACTTCTTTAGAAACTGTCTCATAACAAACTACTTGTTACACTAGTAGCAACTTGAGTCAGAGTCTATAAATGAGTCAGTACAAAGAATTCTACAAATAGCCCTGAGGCTCATAAGATCCATAAATACTTATGAAGTGTAACAATCCCAAGCTTATGACAAACTTAAGAGTACACTCTAAGTCAGAGTTGACAAAGAGAACTCATTGGAGTTCTTGATTTATTGTACATTACTTATACAACTACTACATGGTCTGTGCACTACCTTCCCATACTCATCATGTGACTCCATCATGTGACATCACACCATGATACTTTCCCACACTCCTTTCTTGTGTAGTAAGTCCAAATAAGAAAAGAAAAGAAAAAGAAAAAGAATAATAACTTAGCTGTGTGGCCAAATCATAACATCACCCCCCCTAAGGGTTCTCATCCTGAGAACTTCTTCAAAGTTCATTATGTAGATCTCCTATTTTTCCCATTTTATCTTCTTTGTCCTATTCTTCAATTTTTGCCTCTACTATCTCCTTGATTTTGTTTTCTTTAATCATCATCAGTTTTCTTCTGCCTCTTCCCCATTCTCCCTTCCATCTCCACCAATTCCTTTCCAACCTATTCCAATATTCTTTATCATACCTTTTATCCAACTAACCATATAACTTCTTTGTTGTGAATCTTTCTGGTAATTCTCCTCTTCCAAATATTTCTCTATCTTCTCTTCTTTCCTGTTGTCTGACTTCCTCTTGGTCCTTCCTATATTCCTTTTCAAACTCCTCTATTGCTTCCTTAGCATTCCTCAGATTTTCTCTTTTTTCCCAAGTGTCTGATTCCACTGTAAATCCTTTCCACCTAACCAAATACTTGTCCTTTCCTCTAATCCTTTGCTTATTCAATATTTTCTCAACTTCCCATTCTTCTTCTCCCTTGACTATTACTGGAGCCAGTTGCTCTGCTTTTTGTCCCTCCACTTGCTCTATGTATCTATGTATTCTACTTACATTTACCACTGGATATATTCTAATAGTTTTTGGTAAATCTAACTTTACTGAATTTGCTGATACAACTTTTTTGACCTTGTAGGGTCCTACAAACCTCTTTGTCAACTTCTCTGTATGCCTCCCCACCATTTGCCACTTCAAATCCTTTGTACTTAGCATCACTAAATCCCCTACTTTATATTCCACTATCTTTCCTCTATTCCTATCTGCATACCACTTCATATCTTCCTGTACTTTCACCAGTGCCACTTTTGCCTCACTCTGTACCTTTTCTACAAACTTCCCCACATTCTTGTACTTCCTTGTCTTTCTTATCTTAAAGCCCATTCTTGGGTTCTGTTCACTATTTGCTTCAAATATCTTTGTTGCTGTATGCACCTTGTTATTGTATGCAAATTCAGCCATTCCTAACCACTCAGGCCACTGTTCTTGTTGATGATCTATAAACATTCTCAGGTACTGTTCCAGCTCCTGATTCATCCTTTCTATTTGACCATCTGTCTGTGGATGGTAAGCTGTTGACAACTTGGACTCTATCCCCAACAATGTATTCAACTCTCTCATGATTCCTGCCACAAATTGTGGACTCCTGTCTGAGATAATACTATTAGGCAATCCATGCAACTTCCACACATGATCTCTAAACAAACATGCTAACCCTTCTGCTGAAGTCTTCTCTATTGTAGGAATAAAATGTCCTATTTTCATGAATCTGTCTACTACAACTAAAATGGAGTCATACCCTTGTGCCAGTAGCAGTTTTGTAATAAAATTTGCTGCTATATGTATTCATGATTTATCTGGTACTTGTTATAAGTTGATACAACTATGACAATGGTGATAGACAGGATCAATTGATGAAAGAGAATGATAGGCAACATGGAAAAAAGAACAGAAACAACTGATGGACATGGGAAGAGGACTTGTATTATTAATAGGAACAAACAGACAGGAAATATGTAAATAGTATAGAAGAATCAAGCGAGAACTCCATTGAGTTCTCTTCTAACCCTGAAGAGCTCCCTTGATCCTAACCCAGGATTAAGGTCTTAAGTTAGTCATTGACAGAAGAACTCTGTCACAAACTTCATTCAGTCATATCTCCGCCAATTCTTCGAAGATTCCCACGGTTTCAAAGCCATATTAAAGCCCTTAAAAAGACCTTTCGATCGATGCCAGTCACGTCTCGAGGCAATCAATAATGGCCGAGATATTAAGCAGATCAACTGGTAACTACCATGTTACCATTTATTAAATCACTAATATCTCGGAAACTGCCGCAATCGATGCTTCGGTTCTAGGCTCAGCAGAAGCCTTTTTCATAACGCTCAGAATGAGCCTAGAACAACCTCAAGGCAATTAATATTAGTGGAGATATGAAGACCTCAATGTTTGTATATGGACTTTATTAATTATCCATAGATAGTCATCTGTCCTTTTCTTAGAACAAAGGACAGCATCCATATGGTTAGGTTATCATTATTTTAGCACAAAGACACTACCATATGTAGAACAATAGGTAGTAATCAGGTGATGATCTATACTAGTACACAGACTATCACAATTATGTATATAAGGACTCATAGTCTGAGGATTAGACCTCAGACTTAACAACATCTTTTGTCATTGTCTAAACTTCGCTTTTTTGAACTTCTCAAGTATCAAATCATCAATCACAAATTAGTAAGTGATCTTTTGTGATAAACTCGATAACTACTACCAGAGCTTAGTCCACCTCAGACCTTGCTCACAAATCTCTTATCGACCATAATTAACCCTTGACTAGTGATCATTGTGATCACTGGTCACCTCCATACATAGCTGGGCCCTTGGCTTAAGGGGACTTCTCAGTTAGTTAGGAACTAAGGGAGGAAATTGTACACCAAGTTCAGGTATATAGTTAAGTCCTGACCTACCAATTGAACCTGCTAGTTATACCTTCATAGTATAAACCTTGTGCTGTGCTCCATTGTGGGTGGTACATACAGAGGATTGACAGTTATCTCTTAAAGGACTGTCTAGATTAGGAATCCTCCCTGTCGAGATGATAGTATAATCCTAGTATTAAGGCAGTAGTTAGTAGGACAGTAGGTATCTGGCTGGGTGAAGACTTTGTACCCTAGCAGACATAGAAGTACTTAGCAAAGACTCAACATTAATTCTATATCCTTGAGATATTGTTATAATATCTCAACAATAATACTATGACATCATGAGCAACCTGCTCAAAGAAAAGCATACCCTTGTTTCATTAAGGGCAAAGTTAGAAGGAAAGCAAGAAAGAAAGTATTGGAAATGTGGGGGGTTCAGACACTGAGCCTAGTACTGCAGGAAGGAAGAAGAGAAAAAGGGGAAACTGACTCCCCAAAATAAATTTGAGATTTTAACAAGCAGAGTGATGAGGTGTGGAATAGAATTGAGAAGACAAGAGGCAAAATAAGAGAAGTGGAAGGTGGAATATTATAAGTATAGGAAAAAAGGGCATAAATATAGGAAGTGCCCATTATGGGTGAGAAAGGAAAGAGCAGCACATATGGCAAGGCCATAAAAGGCACAGCAAGAGGAGAGGCTGGTGTGTCCTGTGAAGGAAAAAGTGCAAGAAAGAAGGTTGAGGAGAATAAAAGAAGAAGAAGCGGCATGCATGGCTGAGTCACGAGAGGCACAGCAAGGGTGGAGAAAGAGTTTGGTAGTAGAGTTAAAAAGGAGGGTGGAGGAACACTGTGGCAAAGGAGTACCAGAGAAAGCATGCCTACTGGAGTTAGAGTGGTATATAGAGGAAGTGATAGTGACATATGTACAGTGTGAAAGGTATAGAGAGAAGGGATGCCCTATAGAAGCAAACAAAAGGCAGAGGGTGATCAAGGATAGGCAGAGATGGTGTGGGTATATAAGGAAGGTGGCACAGCCCAGAGAGGCAAAGGTACAGCAAAGCAGCATGTGACCAGAAGAGTTGAAAAGCACAGTCATAGAGAAAGAAAAGAAAAGGGACATCAGAAGAACATTCAAAATTCTAAGAGAAGTATGACTAGACATTGGGATAGAGAAAGTAGATACACATAAAGGTATAACAGTCAAAGTGCTCCTGGATAGTAGTGCAATGGGGATGTTTATAAATAAGGGAATAGCTGAAAGACATGGCTTCAAAATGAGAAAGCTGGAAAGGCCATTAAAAGTTAAAAATGTAGATGGAACAGAGAATAGCAGAGAAAACATCACATATCAGGTAGAAGTCATCGTCTTCTACGAAAACCATGTGGAAAGAATGAGGATGGATATGTGCAATTTGGGGAAGACAAAGGTGATACTGGAAATGCCTTGGCTACAAGCACATAACCTAGAAATAAACTGGGAGATAGGAGAAGTAAAAATGACAAGATGCCCACCTTTGTATGAAAGAAATTTAGCAGTAAAAAAAGATATAGAGCAGAGAAAGAAGATCAGAAAGAGGATAAGAAATGTGGAGAAGGCTGATAGAAAGAAATAGGAATGGACAATAGAAGAAAAGTTTGACGAGGAGATCGAACTAGATAGAGAGAGAGTGAAAGAAATGGTGCTACAAAAATTCCACAAGTGGCTAAAAGTATTTAGGAAAGAAGAGTCAGAAAGGATGCCAATGAGAAAACCATGGGACCATGCGATTAATCTGAAAGAGGATTTCATCCCAAAGAAAGGAAGGATATACTTGATGTCAAGACAGGAAAAGGAAGAAATAAGAGAATTCATGAAAGAACAGCTGAGGAAAGGGTACATTAGACCCTCAAAATTACCACAAACCTCACTAGTATTCTTTGTGGGGAAAAAGGATGGTATAAGACTATCGGTACCTCAATAAGGGGATAGTTAAAAACAATTATTCCCTACCTTTAATTTTGGACCTTATCGACACCATGGGAACAAAAAGAATGTTTACAAAGATAGATTTGCGATGGAGATATAATAATGTATAGGTTAGAGAAGGAGATGAGTAGAAGGTGGCGTTTACGATGTACTTAGAAGTCTACAAACCCACTTTTATGTTCTTTAATCTCACAAATTTACCAGCAACCTTCTAGGCAATAATGAATAACATTTTGAGAGACCTTATAAATACAGGAGAAGTAGTAGCATTTATGAATGACATCTTAGTAGGAACAGAGAAGGAGAAGAGGCATGATAAAATAGTAGAAAAAGAGTTAAGGAGGATAGAAGAAAATGATCTTTATGTAAAGCCTGAAAAATGCATATGGAAAGTAAGAGAAATTGATTTTCTAGGGCTAGTAATGGGGTCAGGAGGGATTAAAATGCAGGAAGAAAAGGTAGCAGGAGTCCTGGAATGGCTGAGACCAAAGATAATAAAGAAAGTGCAAAAATTCTTAGGGCTAGCAAACTACTATAGGCAATTCATCAAGGATTTTGCTAGAATAGCCAAACTAATGCACAAATTAGTTAGGAAGAATGAAAAGTGGAATTGGGGAGAAGAGCAGGAGAAAGTATTTGAGCAGCTGAAATAGGTGTTCACAACATGACTAGTGTTAGTGGTACTAGACTTAGATAAAGAAATGAGAGTGGAAGCAAATGTGTTGGAATATGCAACAGGAGGAGTGTTGTTTATGAAGTGTGAGGATGAGAAATGGAGGCCAGTAGTCTTTATCTCAAAATCATTAAATGAGGCAGAAAGGAATTACAAAATTCACAATAAAGAGATATTGGTAATAATTAGATGCTTGGATAAATGGAGACACCTGCTGGAAGAAGCACAGAACAAATTTGAGATCTGGAGTGATCACAAAAATTTGGAATATTTCATAAGTAGCCAAAAGTTAAATCATAGACAAGCATGATGGGCTTTATACTTGTCCAGATTTGATTTTATGCTCAAACATGTGCTGGGATCTAGTATAGGAAAAGCTAATAGTTTAAGTAGATGACCAGATTGGAAAAAAGAGGTAGAAAAGAACAACAAAAACAGGATATTGCTAAAGAAAGAATGGCTAGAAGTTAGAGCAATGCAAGTAGCAGAAGTAATGATAGAAGAGGTAGACTTATTAGAAAAGATAAGAGGATTAGAAGCAAGAAACAATGAGGTGATAAAAGCAGTAGAAGAGATGAAGAAGACAGGAGTAAAAATGCTAAGGGATAAAGAGTGGAGAGAAGAGAATAGACTTATGCTAAGGGATGGAAAAGTATACATTCCAAAAGATAAGAAGTTGAGAGCAGAAGTTATCCAGTTACATCATGATATGCCAATAGGAGGACATGGAGAACAATGGAAGGCAACAGAGTTGATCACTAGAAATTTCTGGTGGCTAGGAGTAACAAAGGAAGTAAAGAAGTACATAGAAGGATGCAACGCGAAACAAAAACTGAACAGAGGCACCAGTAGGAAAACTCATACTGAATGTAGTACCAGAAAAGCCCTGGACTTATATTTTAGCGGATTTTATCACGAAACTACTGCTAGCACAGGGATATAACAGTATACTAGTAGTATGTGATAGGATGACAAAAATGGCATACTTTGTGTCTACTATAGAAAAGACTTTAGCAGAAGGAGTAGCAAGATTGTTCTGAGATAATATCTGGAAATTACATGGATTACCAGAAAGCATCATAATAAACAAGGGAGTGCAATTCATAGCAGGAATAATGAAAGAGTTGAGTTATATGTTGGGAATAGATACAAAATTGTCAATAGCATATCATCTGCAAACTGATGGACAAATAGAAAGAATGAACCAAGATCTCAAACAGTACCTTAGGATATTTATAGACCATCAACAGGAACAATGGCCAGATTGGCTAGTGATAGCAGAGTTTGCATACAACAATAAAGTACAGACTAGTACAAAAGTATTGCCATTCAGAGCAAATAATAGATGAGATCCATACATGGGATTAGAAATGAGAAAGAAGGGAAAATTTAAGAAGGTAGAGGAATTTGCAATGAGAATAAAAGAAGTACATGAGGAAGTGAAAATGGCATTAAGGAAAAGCCAGGAGGAGATGAAAAAATATGCTAACAGAAAGAGAAGTGAAATAGCAGAATATCAAATAGGGGACTGGGTGCTCTTAAGCACAAAAGATCTTAAATACCAAATGAAAGGAAGACAATCAGAAAAGCTTATGAAGCAATTTGTAGGGCCTTATCAAGTTAAAGGGATCATCTTGACAAACACAATAGAACTGGATCTACCAAGTACAATAAAAATACATCTGGTAGTAAACGTTAGCAGAGTATGTAGGTATAGAGATCAAGTAGAGGGTCAGAAAAAGAAGTGACCAGCACCAGTAGTGATTGAGGGAGAATGTCATGTATATGTAGAGCAGGGATGAAATAACCTAAAGTAGAACAGGGTTATTCTGAGGAAAAAGGGGATTGACAACAAAATTGGGGAACAACCTTGGCCTCAGCTTGTGTGCTGTGCCTTAATCTACTATTGCATGTGGTTGCATATTTCAGGAGGATGGAATTATTGCCAGGAGTTTAGGAGAGGAATAGTATATAAATTGATGGAAGTGAGGATAGAACATGTAAGAGATGTTAATCTACAAACTAAGGAACTAGGATGTAACTAATAAAGTACTTATACTAAGTCTGGAATAGGAGAAGTACAAGTAACTAGTCTACATCATGATCCTATAGGAGTAGACAACAGGAGTTTAGGAGCGAATTTTAGTACTAAATAAAATATAAATGGAATTATTTTTATTAAATTATTATTTTCCATTATATGACAGGGAAAAAGAATATGAAGTGGAAAAAATTTTAAATAAGAAGAGATTTAGAGAAAGAGATCAATATCTGGTACAATAGAAAGGATATACAGTAGAAGAAGATATCTGGGAACCAAGAGAGAACCTAGGAAATGCAGAAGAATTGATCAAAGAATTCAAGGAAGAATACAGTGAAATAGGAAGGGTAAAGAAAAGAGAGAATGACAAAGAAAATAAGAAGAGAGAATTGTCAGGTAGGTATATGGCAAAAATGTTATACAGATAGGACAACAAGAGGTTTAAATTGGAAAGAAATTGGAGGAAATGGAAGGGAAAAGGAGAGGGAAGATTAGAAAGAATTAATGAAGAAGAAGAGAAAGAAGAAATTAAAGAAGAATGAATAGGAGAATGAAATAAAGAAGATAAAATGGGAAAAATAGGAGATAAATACTATGAGCTGTGAATTTTCAGGACAAAAATTCTTAAGAGAGGGGTACTGTCATAAGTTGATGCAACTATGACAATGGTGATGGACAGGATCAGTTAATAGAAGGGAATGACAGGCAACATGGGAAAAAGAACAGGAACAACTAATAGATATAGGAAGAGGACTTGTATTATTAATAGGAACAAACAGACAGGAAGTGTATAAATAGTATAGAAGAATCATGTCATGACTTGGTAAAAACAGCTAAGTTATTATTTAATATTTCTTTTTCTTTTCTTTTCTTTTCTCTTATTATTAAGGTAGAGCATGAAAAGGTATCATGTGACAGGTCACAGAAATGTCACATCACAGTCATGGTCACAAGTCATAGTCACATGGAGACTGTGGGAGATAGAGGAGAATAGCCACATAGTAATTGTATATATAGTGTAGTAAATCTAATGGGAACTCTATTGAGTTCTCTTTGTCAATTGCTGAACAAAGAGCAGTTGGCTTAATTCCAGCTTAGAGTTTAGCTTTCTTACAAATCAAGTAAGAACTCCATCGAGTTCTCTTCTAACCCTGAAGAGCTCCCTTAATCCTAACCTAGGATTAAGGTCTTAAGTTAGTTGCTGATAGTACTGAGTTTGGCATTAACTTTATGGCTAGCTGCTTTGTATGGTTTTTATTTCTTTGGCAGGTATCACATTCCTCCATATATTGTTTCACTTCTCTTGTTATTCCTGGCCACCAAAAATTATGAGTAACCAGTTCTGCTCTCTTCCACTATCCCCTATGTTCTCCTATAGGTATATCATGGTGTAGTCTAATAATTTCTATTCTCAACTTCTCATCTTTAGGTTTATAGACCTTTCCTTTCTTTAAAATAATACCATCTTCTTCTCTCTACTTCTCATCCCTAAGCACTTTGACTTCTGCTCTCTTCATTTCTTCCACTGCTTTGATCACTTTATCATCTTTTGCCTCAGATTTTCTAATCTTTTCCAATATATCAACTCCCTCTATTAGAACTTCTCCTTTCTCTAATGCTCTTGCCTCTAGCCACTCAGGTTTAACCAATAACTCATTCTTATTGTCTTTTTCAATACCTTCTGTTATGACCTTGAGGAATAACTCAGGTTGTAATATTCCAGTAAAGACTTGAGGGCAGGGTAAGAGTAGAGGAAGAAAGGGAATGATACAATTGGTAAAGCATACTAAATACAAGAGAGTATCTACTGTATATATACCTATGTACCATGAGGAGTAAATGAGGAAAACATATGGCTGACATAAGATCTACTAAGTAAAGAACATGTCCTACCAGTGAGGTGCTGACTGAGCTATTAGATATATGAAGCAACATGAAACAAAGAAGTTGTCCATGTGGTTGCATCATAGTAAATACCTATATGAAATAAGGTTGATTGTAATATCCAAGTCCAAATTCTAGCTTATCCTTGTGAAGGAGTATTGGTATATTAGCTTCTTGAATACATTGGTTGATCTTGCCATAATGTAAGATCAGATGGGGTTGAAATTTACATTCCACCTCCCCCTTCTTGAGAATGCTATCAATACATTCATCAAAAACTTCCCCATATTCTGCTTTATTTTTGAAAGCTTCTCCTATTCTTAAACAAAGCTTTGAGGTAGCAATCTGAACTGCCACAGTTTCAGTTGTTATTGAAAAAGGTCTGGATGATTTGTGGTAGAACTAGTGGAAGACATAATGGAGTGTAGTCAATGGAAGACCTCTTGCATCAAGAGGATGAAAACAAAGGATACAACTCCTGAGCCTTAGGCCAAACCAAGGGTTTTGCAAAGTCAGAGGGGGCTGGGAGGTTATGCAGCAGCTGACTAATTAGTATTGAAAAGTTGTCAAATAGCTCATTGAATTCATCTATTGCTATAGAATTGTATAAGGAAGATCATTCTCAGAATGACTTGAAATATACCATTTTCTCCTGGCAGATATTGAAGCTGTGAACTTATATATTTTATTTGTAATAGTGCCCAATTGGTACATTTGTCTACAGTTCTCAACAAGCCCTTCCAATTGTTGAAGATATCTTTATTGTGTTTACAGACCTTCTTCAGGAATTTCTTGACCTTGAATTCAAATTGTGGGTATACTTCAATAAGTAAGTCTGCTTTCTGCTTTGCCTCTTCATTCAGCTTGGAATGGGCAGTGGCCCTTATCTTCTGTGAATTAGAACTTGATTGGGCCTTTGAATTTGCCTCCTTTGAATTTATTTTCCTTGTTAAACTAGAAAATTATCATAAAAGATCACTTACTAATTTTTGATGGGTGTTTTGATACTTTAATAGTTCAAAAAAGTGAAGTTTAGACAATGACAAAAGATGTTGTTAAGTCTGAGGTCTAACCCTCAGACAGGGAGTCCTTATATAAAGTGATGGTCTATGCACTAGGACAGGCCATCACATACTACTACCTATTGTTCTACATATGGTAGTGCCTTTGTACTTAAAATAGTGATAACTTAACCATGTGGAGGCTGTCCTTTGTTCTAAGAAAAGGACAGATGACTATCTATGGATAATTAATAAAATCTATGTACAAATATTGAGGCCTTCATATCTCCACTAATATTAATTGCCTTGAGGTTGTTTTAGGCTCATTCTGAGCGTTATGAAGAAGGCTTCTGCTGAGCCTAGAACCAAAGCATAGATCATGGCGGTTTCCGAGATATTAGCAATTTAATAAACGGTAACATGGTAGTTACCAGTTGATCTGCTTAATATCTCGGCCATTATTGATTGCCTCAAGACGTGACTGGCATTGATCAAAAGGTCTTCTTAAGGGCTTTAATCTGGCCTTAAGACCGTGGGAATCATCGAAGATTTTGTGGAGATATGACCGAATGAAGTTTGTGACACATGGGTCTTACCACACTTAATCAAGCCCTCATCTGCACTCCTATACCAAACCTTATGGGTGTGATATAATCTGAGTCAATGATTAGCCAGGCTTTTCAGGCCTGCTACTCCATAGAAGGTTGTCCAAGCGACTCCTGCATCTTGTCTCTTGATCAAGTAGGATATAGAGTTTCAGTCTCCTCAACAACCCAACTACTTCACTTAGAACTCAGAAAAGTACCATAATATAACTCTCAAGCCCTTGAGATGGCAGCAGATGTCAAGATTCCATTGCCTTCCTCTCGGGCTCTCTGAGTGTTATATTAAAAGTACAAACTGATAAGACTCAATTAAAAATAAATAAAAAAGAAAACTCCTTCTTCTTCTAGCCTCTCTCACTTCTCTCCTTCATGACATTGCCATGTGGACATGACAGATGTCACCTCCCTATCCTCCATGTCTACCAGTCATAGCCATGTGCTTCTACTCCACCTCCATACTTCACTCCTATCTAACATCCCCTAACCTCTGAACTGGCTTCCTTCTACTCTGAATACGATCTAGAAACACATGCAAGTGCATACAAAGGTTATCAATATTCCTGTTGCTCTATGGTATATCCACTTCCTGACTAAGTCTAGCAGTGATGGGATCCCTAGTCACTGATAGACTTTTGATCTGTCATCTTGGTATCATATTAGTCTAAGTCCACTCTAGATTGAAATTATATTGCATTCCAAAGATGTTCTTGAGCCTCTGAGTTCTAGAGTATTGACATTAATAGTCTGTCTCTGAGAAACCTGATGCTAGCTTATCAGTCTTGCCTCCTGAGGTATATGCTATTCTAGCATGTGGCAGCTTGGCCACTACCTAATAGAAGTACCCAATCTTGGGTCTAGATTATGTCTGGGGCTTATAGGAGGTCTCTAGAGTAGGTTGTAATAGTGAAATCCAGGGGTATAATTTGTATCCCATGCTACATTTCTGCAGAAAATTCTCTAGTGGCATAACAACAGACTGGAATCAAACCAATGAATGTTGAATACTTGTAATAAATATAGGGACAAATGGACAGAATATGTATATATAGTGTAGCAGAATCAAGCAAGGACTCTATTAAGTTCTCTTCTAACCCTGAAGAGCCCCTTGGTCTAAACCTGAGGCTAAGGTCTTAAGTCAGTCACTAACATGTACATTTTTAGAGTGCTTATAAAGCTCTTCTCATTGAAGATAAAAACATGTTTAGTGGCCTTCTAGTAATGAGATTAAGGGAATTGTTTTGCTTCATGCCTTCTTACACCTGGAAAGAAGACCTTATCTTGCCCTCTGACTTCTATCTTAACAGGATGATATCTTGTTTGGCCATTTAGTAACTATGTCGAAGGAAGGTGTCTATCTTCAGAGCATATAGTGATAGTTACTCTTGTATTTTCTATTTCCTGAATGAGAAATTTCCAAGTAAAAAAGTGACTATCTGATCACTTATTGGCACTTATTGATTGCTGACTCATTACTTATTGACACTTATTGGTCACTTACTCTTACTCATTTCATATTGTGCACTTATTAACATTTATTTTGATTAATCGATGAAAATAAATAGGCAATAAGATGGTGGGTATACTTATTGACCTTATTAAACTTTTTCACCTAATCTGGACCTGATTGAAACAGATTTTCAACTTTTGGCACTAATATAAAACTTATTGGTACTAATAAAAAGTTGGGATCAGTATTTTGGGTTTTTCCTGATGCATATATTCACTGTGCTTGAATTGCACTCAGGCTTGACTCTGATGGCACTATCTAGAAAGAAACTACTGTTCTCCTTTGCTGCTTTCGGGTCCATCTCGACAATCCTCTTCCTCATACTTCTATCCGGGTCCTCAAAATGGGTCACATCTGCGCTGCTTCCTGTCCTTGCAAATTTAAGCTTCGGAGCTTCCCTAGTTGCCATGAACTCGTACCTCCCCTCGTTGGCCAAAAATCCCCACAAGGTAGAGAAGCCCATAGAGTCCTCGTCTCAAACTTACAGGAACAACATGGTGAAAGTCACCATCGCCTCTCGCTTGAATTCGAGCACGAAAGCCTACAAGCTCCTCTAATTCCACGACATGATCCCACATTCGAGACGACTGCCTCTTCCATGCCATCATCTAGATATGATGACACATTATCGCGAGTGACATCAAGAATTTCATCGCTTGAAAATTGCAATGGA
>Ga0153965_1000116_pt1 | contig 14111 bp, 14 predicted proteins | sample TSFL049MetaG_FD_104707 | JGI IMG/M metagenome (GOLD analysis project Ga0153965, IMG submission 104707) | Attine ant fungus gardens microbial communities from Florida, USA - TSFL049 MetaG | ecosystem: Host-associated > Fungi > Mycelium > Unclassified | place: USA: Florida, Paynes | collected... | reverse complement strand
GTTTCAACAGGAGGAACAGAAGCCGGACTTTGGAGTAAAGATGGTGGTCGAAAGGATATTGACCCAGAAACCCAGTCAATCAACGGATTGTAGCGGGTGAGCCAAGAGTGACCTAATACCAGAGAACAGCAAGAATCAAGCAGAGTAACATAGAAGTCAAGAGTTATGCATTCACTGGAAGGAAATTTTACAGGCAATGATACTACCTCGGAGATAATATTATTCGAGGTTCCATCAAACAGGCATAGTTCCACAGGAGGAGTAGGAATAGTAGGCAGAGAATGTCCACGGGCAAAAGCAGAGTCCAAGAAACAATGCATAGATCCAGAGTCTACCAGCGTTTGGATGGGTATAGGCTGGAGATGGTCTGGAGCACACACCAGAGGAGAGACAAGGGGTATACAAAGAGAATTTGGATTGGAAAGAGCAGACGCGTTGAGACGTATTAGACTCGTAGTTGCACAAATGAGTTCAACGTGACTCCTAGTTTGTGCTGAGTCTTGGGAGCTGCGCTCTAGTTTTCTGAGGGGTTCTCGGAGAGCGGAGTCTCTTGTTCCTCCAGAGTAGTTAATCGTGCCCTCACCGGTTATTTCCTAGGGCATCCATCTACCTTGTGGTCCTTCGATCTGCAGTATAGGCAGAGGTTATTGTTGATATGGTGCTTGCGCTCATTGCCGTTCAATTTTCCATCTCTGCCTAGTTTGTTGGAGAGGTCAACACGTGAAGTGGACAGAGATGATGATTTAACGATGGAGGATGGTTGTCTGGAGGGTTTTTGGGAACTCCGAGATGGTGCAATTTGTGGCAGAGTTGTGGATGACTAGGGATGAGACAGAGCGGAACTTTGCAAGGAGGCAGAGAACTGAGCCATTCTACCCTGTTTTCGGTGGTGACTGTCTGCTGCCTCCTTCTTCGTATTGCAGAAACGGTCTCGTTTGTGATTTCGTTCCCAGTAGCAATTGTTGAAGGTGATTGCCAATTGATACATGGCATGGAAGGAGGTGGGTTTTCCTTGTTTCCGGTTCACTATCAGGTCCTGGAGGCGATTTGGTAGTCCCTAATAAAAGCGATGACATAGAACTGTATCATCCCAGTTCAACTGTGCTGCATACCACATGAATTCCATATTATAAGTGGAAATTTTATCTCCTGGCTTCATGCGGAGGTTGTCGATGAGACTAGCGGCATCCCCTACTGGGTCTGAGAGTCCAAAATGTACTCGGAGCTCTTCTACAAAGAGATGCCAAGTAAAAAGCTAGAGTTGTGCATAGCCAAAATCTTCCTGTTGTAATGCGACTTCAAACCAATCTTGCGCTACACCAGAGAGGTAGGTCATTACGAAATTGATTTTCTCTTCATCGGTGGAAAATTGCGAAGGGTTGGCACGAAAAAAGAGTCGGCATTGGAATAGAAAGTGATTGAGCTTGTGAGGGTCAGAACCATCGAAGGTGTCTGGAATATGGGCCTTTGATTGGTGGAGCTTTGGTGCTGATCCTCTGTTAAGGTTTTCCGATAATTGTCAGAGAACCTCAGCTAGCTGATTATTAATGGGGTTACGGTCAGCAACAGGTGGAGTTTGGAACACAGGAGTAGGAACAGGAATAGGAGCGTTGACCCAGTCTGGGTCATTGTCGATATGAGGGATAGTGGTGGAATCCACCCCATGGAATTCCGAAGGTTCCACCAGAGGTGGAAATGAGCGAGGGCGCACCAGAGTGTGAGGAGTCTCCGATTGGAGACGTCTAGACCTTCTTGGGAGGCCTGAAGTGAAGCAACTGATAGTTCGGTCAGCAAGAGGGATGGAATTACTCCTGGAAGAGGGAGCTACAGACTGGCGAGACATCAGGATTAAAACACAACAGGAACTGGTATGAGTCTGTAAATTCTGTCAAGGACGGAATTCCAGAGGAAGGAGATATAAGTGATAATTAGAAACCACACTCCATTCTGGAGTAATGTACGATGTCGGAGAGAGATGCACTTAGCAATGATAGAAAAAAGACTCCAGCGGGCTGTCAAGGACGTCGGAGTGGAGAACGACTTATTGAACGACCTTGGCTTCAACTTATATGTTGCGCTCCGGTCTCCAGTCGTGAGGTTGGTTGCATATTTTGGAGTGAAGGAAAGTCATCAGAGAAGAGGTCCTTGGGAAGTAAAATAGGGACGGAGTGGACAGGGATAGAATTAGGACCAGTTGATGTTAATTTATAGACTGAGGAATTACACTATAACTGCACAGTACTTATAGGAAGTCTAGAATAGGAGGAGAGTAGTCTACTATGCTATCCTACTATTATTAATTTTAGGAGAATTATTAGAAGAAATAAATTATATAATTATCATATTTCCAGAATATGACATATATTCTGTGTTCTTCTCAAGACATCTTACTGATTCCAAACTTTTACTCTCAATAGATTTGCATTTCATGATTTCAGAGGCAGTGATGATGAAGATAAGTGCCTAGAGGTTCTTTCCTATCCTCCCTGCTCTTTGGATATTATATTAAAGTTATTACAAATCTCTGAAACTTAAGCAATAAAAGATAAAAGAAAGCTATTACTACTTTTAGGATTTCCTTAACTCTTTCTTACTTTAAGTCCCCCCAAAGTCCTATTGCTTATATGTCCCCATCACCATTTCCTTCTAGAATCTTCTTCATCCTTCACTGTTCTTCTCTCTGTTATTGGTTTGTGATTTAGAACTTCTTAGTTACTTGTTAAGTGTTAGTAAGCTCCAAGCACTGTTCTAATTCCCTAAGTTACTGTAACAATTGGCCTCATTACTTCCAGATGTTTTACACATAGACTGCTTTTTCTATTGATACTTTCTTAGTTGTACAGTAGCTCAGTCAGCATCTTATTATTAGGACATGTACTTGACTCATATCTGCCTTGCTCCCTCCTCATTCCTAGTACATGGTACTGTTAAATTAAATAATTATTGTAATGTGTATTACTGTAGTTTAATATACAAGCTATGCTTACATAAGCATGCTCACTTCTTTGTTTCAACTGCCACATTATGGAACCACTCTGCTTCTCTCGAGATCTCTCTTTCTCATCAGGCCATTTATCAACATCTGTTGGATAACCTGGTAAATGAGCTATCATTTGTCCCCACTGTAATTGCTGCTCTCCATCCTTCTAACAGGTACATAGGTATATATACAGTAGATACTCTCCTATATTCCTTATACTTTACCAATTGTATTATTTCTTTTTTTTCTCATCCTCAAGTCTTTACTTGAATGTTGCAACCTGAGTTATTCCTTAAGATCATAACAGTCATGTCCTAGGTTTTATATATCTAAATATATCTGATCTGATATCATCAATGCTTATTTGCAATTAGAGGCATATCTATCTAAGTCTGTTACTGGTATATTACTGGCTTTAGAGCTTAAGTCTTTCATCTCTTTCAAGATATATCCAATACAAAGTGGATCTAGAATGTCTTTATCTAATGATTCTTCCTACAACCTGATGCCAGCTCATCTTGCTTATCTTCTAAGGTTTTTTCATAAGCTTTAGGTCTAGTTCTACCTGCTCATTGTTTCTTATAACCATTTGATATGTTCTAAGGACTAATAATGGGTTCTAGAGCAAATTCTAATTAGAAATTCATTGGTATAAAGTGTAATAAATGCTACTTTCTGCAGCAAATTCACTTGTAGCATAACATCAAAGACCTAATCATATACAAGAGAAAGATGACAATAACAACCAAGTATTGCTAAAGGAGAAAAAGTTCTAACAAATGATATTAGAAAAAGGAGAATTCTGAAAAGAGATAAAAGAAGCAGAGGAGTTCATAGAAGAAGAGGTAAGGGGAGCAGTAGAACAACAAGAGGAAGGTTAGAAACAAGAAGGAGAAGTATTCATGTAAAGGAAAAGAATCTACATTTCAGATTCAGCTACTCTAAGAGAAGAAATTATCACTAAACATCATGACACTGAACTAGCAGGACATTTGGGTTATACTAAAACACATGAGTTAATAACATGAAACTACTGGTGGTCATATATATCAAAAGACATCAAGTATTATGTCTGGAGTTGTGAGAAATGCCAAACTAATAAGCTCAATAGACAACCCAACCACTTACACTCCAACAAAATTTCTCAAACTTCCTAGGAGATTATCAGTGTCAACTTAGTGGAACCCTTATCTGAATCAGCTAGATACAATGGGATATTGGTGATAGTGGACCACTTTTCTAAGATAGCATGATATATACCTATCAATATAAACATCTTCACTCAAAGTATCAAGACTCTAGACCTCAGTTGAATATGTGTTTCAACTCAAAGCCTATATCTAATACTTGATATCTTTACACTCTTTGTTAGAGGGTTTGGTTAAGGTTTTTAGTGAAGTTATATTGAAGAGGATAGATGTTAACGAAACTTTGAGTAGCACTTTTCAAGATTGTTCTAAGATAGGGAAGAGTACTGATTCCTTAAAGTAAAGAAAATACAGAAAGGAATACAGAAAAAAAGAACTTACCATTCCCTTCTCTTTCTGGTTTGTATTTATCTTAACTAGGTATTGTGACTATGTTACAATGTAGTAACACTACTTGTAACTAAGAGCAACTAGTTAGGTGACAGTCTAGTAACAGAAGCTATAAGAGTGACAAGTTGAGTCAGAGTCTATAAATAGGTTAATCTAATGTTGTTCCATTTAGTACAAGTCCAAAGATAGAAAGGAAATAGTCCAAGATTTCTTCAAAGAGTCCTGTCCATAGCAAAAGTTTGATGTCCATTTGGAATCTCCTAATATTCAGTGCATTACTGCATTGTAATGTCCTCATCCATCAGCACCATCATCTCGTTTACTAACTACTTATTATCAGACCATGGCTGATAATAGCCATAGTCCTACTTGATATTCATAACACAAAGAGTAGCCAAGACATCTTAGGATTGAGTTTTCAAGAATATAGAACTCTCTCAAAAGGTCATAAGTGATTGAGGACCTCAATTTGTATCATAATTCATGAAGAAATTATGCTTCTAACTTGGATTTGAAAGGAATCCATCAACAGCTTACTATTGTTAGAACCTAGGCAATGGTGACAGCTGTGAGGTCCTAGCAACTCAGTAACACTGTAAACAACTGTAAGTGACTTTATTAAAAGAGATAAACAACTAATTATCACCTGTGGACAATTGTAAGTGACAGAGTGCTAACTTCAAGTCTACAGGGAATTACACATCAAATCAGGTAATTTACTAAATAATTAATCACTGAAGAACTGTTTAGAGTACATCTAACATATCCTCTTAATCTGACAAGTCTGGAAAACAAACAAAATGAGAAAAGTCCAATAAGAGTGAAGACTATTTAAGGTCTCAAACCAAGTTTAAAAACAACAAACTCTATCACTTGAGACTGAACTACTTTTGTGAACAAGTCAGCAATATTTTGTCGAGTTGGAACTGATCAGAGACAGAAGTCTACTCTAAAAATACATAGCGAGTTGTTAGTGTAAGCAAATGCCCAAGTCCGTTGAGGCTTAAGTATCTTTTTAAGCAAAGTTTGAAAGAGTTTTTATAAAGCAAACACAAAAGAAAATCTCAAAATCACTCAATAGTCTTTTAGCTCTATGTCATATGACAGAAAATACCTATTTAATAATATAATTTCTTTTATATTTTATATTATTACTAATTTTTTGCTTCTAAACTCCTGCTGTCTACTCCTATAGGATTACAATGTAGACTAGTTACTTGTACTCCTCCTATTCCAGACTTAGTATAAGTACTCCAGTAGTTACATCCTAGTTCCTTAGTTCGTAGATTAACATCTATAACATCCTTAATGTCTTTTACTTGTTTTATCCTTATTCCTATCAATCTATACCACTCCTCTCCTGAACTCCTGGCAATAATTCAGTCCTCCTGAAATACACAACTACACATATGACAGCAGGTCGAGACACAGTGCATGAACTGAGGCCAAGATTGTTCCTCCACTTTTGTTGTCAACTTCCTTCTACTCTGGAGTAATTCTGCTCCACTATAGGTCACTCCGCTCCCACTCTACATGTCCTTGACACTCTAGAGCAATAGAAAGGGATGATAGGGGGGAAAGTATTCTTTTGTCCCTTTTGTGCCCTAGAGTATTTTATTAGGATTACAAAGCAATGATATAACAAAAGAAAAGAAACAAAGAAAACTTCCAAATTCCCAAAGATAGTAAAAGTAAAATAATAAGACAGCACTTCTCCTAATCACTTGGCTACTACTCTCTACTTCTTTAATTCTACTCTTAGGGATTTTCTCTAAACAATAGATGGCTCTCAAGCCTTTTGATGGTCAATAGAGAGAGGTAGTAATTTTGAGTCATCTTGCTCTCAAGCATATTATCTTTATCATTCTTCTCCTCTACTTTTCTATCTGACCTCTTTAGTTCTTCTTCTACTCCTCTATACCTCATCACACCTTTGAGCCTCAGTCTTCTTCTGTTATATTTGTAATGCAGCCCTTAAGAGGACTCATCTTGCTAGTTTTTGCTATAATTAGCTATCAGCAATGACAGCTCTGATCTAATGGTAACCTAAATATTATAAATAAGTGACTGCTGCTGAGATATGACATCATTCTGTTAGAAAATAATCTTCTAAGGTCCTTTCTGCTCTCAAGAGCACTCTAGAGAGGGGTTCTATTATAGATTCATTATGAAATTCTCTGTACAATCTTTATGAGGTCTCTGTAGTGGTGGTCACAGCTACTACTCTGTTACTCAAGTGGTATGTTCAAGTCCACAACTAGGCATCTAATAGTTATCTCTAGAGGGCCAAACTCATCTCTCAAGCTGGTTATTCTTGTTATTATAGTGAAAAATATCACTTCTATTGCTTAAACAGCTGTCTGGCATGACAATGTACCTCTCATCATTAATATAGGAATCAAGGAAGAAAACATTGATGTCATTGTTCAATCTATCTAGAAAGATAGCAATAAAGAAAAAGACTTTATCAGCAAGATTAAGAATAATATCAAGCACCTCAACACATTGGCTATTATAAATAAAGACACCTTACAGAAAGTCATTGATCAGTTTACTCTAGTATACAAAAATGTGTGGACAAAGTGCTCCAAACCTAAGTGCATTATAAAGCATTCAAAGAAGTGGTGAAACTAGAACTACACTAACAGTCTCACTAGGTACTATCAACTAAGTAATCTGTTAAACTGGAAAGCTTCCAAATCAACTATACAAGAAGCTAAATGTAAGTTCTTTGACAAGAAAATACATGAGATAGCATTCTCAAATAAGCAACTATAGGACTTAATGAGTTGAGTAAAAAAGAAATCTCTTCCTGCAATTGAAATCATCATACATGAAGGACAATCTTGCAACATACTCTTTTTCCTTTGAAATACTCTCCACAGCTCATACAACTCAGCTACAAATAGATCTATTGGCACAAACTTCCTCAACAAAATACCATAAAGCAATATCATTAAATAGCCCCTTCTCAAAGCAAGAATTCAAGAATGCTATAGCTAAGTGCTTCTCTTCTTTCACTCCTGGCCTAGATCATGTTTTCTGGAGGTACCTTAAATTTCTGATTGCTAACAATAAATGTCTCAAAAAGATTATCTGTATTACTAATGTCTACACCATATATGAATTTTGACTATCTTAGTTCAAAACTATTATGTCAGTTGTTATACCTAAGCCTAACAAGGAGTCATAATATATCCAAATCTTTCTGACCCATTGTTCTACTCAACACTACAGAAAAACTCATTGAGAAAGTTACCAGCACCTGGTTTTAATTCTATATTACTTCTAATAACTTCCTCAACCCAAATTAACTTAGTAACATCAAACAGTGGTCTACTATCAATGCAGACCTCTACCTTGCATATATCATATGTACTGGGTAGCTTAAATAGTGTTATACAAGTGTTATCATATTCAACGTTGCCCAATTTTTTCTCTCTCTTAATTATTCTTTTCTTTCAATATATCTTAAAAAAGCTGGCCTTAACCCTAACATCATTAATTTCTTTGATAGCTATCATGCTGATAGGACAACTTCATACACCTGGAATGGCTTCTTTTCTCCCCTTTTAACACTAACATAAAAGTAAGACAAAGGTCTATTCTCTTCTATTATCTTTGCAATTTATATGGCTCCTATTATAAAAACATTCAAAAAAAGAATTAAAAATCTCAAAGACAAAATTCCTACTAATATCCTTTTATTTGTTGATAATGGTCTTTTAATTTCTCAGAAGAAAAACTATGAACTATCTTCCTTTTTTCTTCTCTATAGTTACAATATTATGTCCAAAATCCTTCTTGATGCAGGTCTTGTCATGAAGCACAAAAAGTCTAAAGTGTTCCACTTTACAAGATCTCATCACCCATCTAATCCTTCTATCAATCTTACCTCAGTAGAAGGTCTTATCCTCATGCCCAAATCTATTTAGTGATATCTTGACTTCTATTTCAATTGTAAGCTCAACTTCCATTATCACACCCACTTCTATGTTATCAAATGTCTTTCAACTCTCAACATCATAAAACTCTTGGACAACTCATCACGTGATATTCTTACTCTTTAAAAATAGCTACTATACAGAACATATATACTACTGATAGTGCTATACAGCTTTCAGTTATGGTTTTTCAAAAGAGCCCCCACTGTTAACAATCTGTCTAAACTTAAGAAAATACAGCAAAGAGCTGTCTTATGGATTACAGGTACATTTTGCATATCTCTGTTAGAGGACATTAAAGCTATAGCAGGTCTCATCTCTATTTTTCTACACTTACAAAAGCTGAATGGATGCCATTATTTCTGTTACACTTCCATCCTACCATTATATGCTATCAACTCCATTTTAAATACACTGCATGCCAAGAATTAACCTCCTTATAGATTTGTAACCTCCAACCTCACAATCAAACAATAAGCTAAACTCAAAAGCTCTATTAAGGACATCAATAAACATCTCAATGAAATTACCTCATGTTTTAATCCCACCTATACTCTTTTTTCCTCTAGTTCAAAAGTAGTCAATTATTTTTCTAGTAGGATAACTTTTCACTCCTCTCTTTCTTTATCTGATAAAAACACTCACAAATACGTCTAAAACCTCAACTATGTCTTTAGGCAATTACAAAATTCCTCATATAGTATCACTATTATTGCCAATAGTGGAGTCAAAAATGTAAGAGGACTAGAGTAGTCCAGTATTGACTTAGCTGTTAGTGAAGAAGTCACTTAGAGATAGAACATTGAATAGCCCAGGAGTTCCAATTAATATTAGGGTAAGGTATTTTACTGTACACCACTAGCTATATATACTAGACTAGCCTGGTCTGTGTGCCAGTCACTAAGAGAACCCAGATCAGGACACTAATAACTACCATACCTAATAAAACTACATAGTATTACTATGGCAATGAAAACTAGAGGGAAGGGAACTAGTAGATAATAGGCTCTGAGGATCCAAGGGCAAGCTAGATTATACTCACCCATACCAGGTTATCTAAACTATCCTAGAGCATCCCCTTACAAAAAAGTCTAATGTCATATCTGCTATTGTTCACATTTGGACCAATAACTCTATTAAGAAATAGTTCTATATCCAAACTATAAATATTACATTTATCAAAGCTGAGCTAATGACCATATGTATTAGCCTTATTCCTGCTATAGATAATAAAGACACCCATGACATTATTGTTATCACTGATTCTACTACTGCAGCCAGTAAAATCCTTGAATTCTAGATTAATTCCTTTCAAAAAATCATCATACTGCTCATTACTAGAATCAGATCTTTTCTCAGCAAAGATAACAGAAATACCATACACTTTTGGAAATGTCCTAAAAAGGCAAAATGACCTAGACATAAGCTTGTAGATGATCAAGTTAAAGTGTCTACTAACTGACCCATTTTTCCTGGTAAAAACTCATATCTGTTTAACAAAAAGAAAGAATATGACAATATGCTTAAGGAATGGCAAATCTTCTTTTTAACTAGTAAAAAGAAAGAATAAGTGTTCTTGGATTTTGAGGATGAAAAACAATATGTTATCAAGCCTACCTATGCTAAGAGTGGCTCTTAGCTCCTTTCCATAGGGTTTATTAATGCCTTGTGTACTTGATTTACCCACATGACTATGGACCATGCTTCTATCGGTGAGTATTATTAATAATTCTTTCCTAACTTCTCCCTTAGATGCTTATATAGCCAAGCTGAGGTTTAGACTAGTAAATATATCATCATGCAATGCAACCTATACTCCTCCTCTACAAAACCATGTAATATTATTATTAATAGCTTTGTTTACTTTCTTAACAACAACCCCACTGCCTTCTGCTTTAATAATGATTAAATGGTCCATATAGCATGACTCTATAGAGTAAATGTGTAGCTATATGTGTCTCCTATATTTCTTCTCCTTTGCCTTGTCTTTTTGTGTTTTCTCCTCATTATCAAAATAACTAACTCCTGAGCTGGAATAAAGCCAACTGCTCCTTTATCAGTGTTTGATAAGGAGAACTCAATAGAGTTTCTATTAGATTCTGTACTCTATTTATACATAAATAGTAGCCCTAACCCTGTACCAAAGTCCTGCACTTCCCTGTGAGTCACCTTCTTCTTACGTATTCATCAATAAGAAAAGAAAAGAAAAGAAAAGAAAAAAGAAAAAAAAAATATTGACTTAGCTATTTTTGCCAAGTCATGATACCATCCTTTTCTTAAGTTTCCTCATTCTAAGGAATTTTCCTACAACTCATAGTATAGGTCAACTATGTTGCCCATTTCATCATCTTCTATTTGCTCTTTTATTCCCAAGTCTTTCTGCTCAATTTCTTCTTTTTCTTTAACCATTTTCAAAGTTCTTCTTCTGTTTACTTTTCTCCCTTTCCATTATCTCCAATTTTTCTTTAATCTCTCCTAATATTTCTGGTCATACCTTTTATCTGACCACTCAAATAACTTTCTTGCCATAAATCTCCTTGGTAATTCTCCCCTTTTAAACATTTCTTCTTCTTTTTCTTATCTTGCCTGTAAGAAAACTAAACTTCAAGCTAGAATAAAGCCAACTGCTCTTTGCTCAGCAATTGACAAAGAGAACTCAATAGAGTTTCCATTAGATTCTCTACACTACTTATACAACTACTATATAGTCTGTGCACTACTTTCCAATGCCTATCATGTAACCATGACTATGGGACACTTGTGACATGATACTTTTCTGTACTCCCTTCTATGCAGTAAGTCCAAGAAAAGAAAAGAAATATAAAAGAAATATGAATAATAACTTAACTATTTTGCCAAGTCATAATACCATCCCTCTCTTAAGTTTCCTTGTCCCGAGGAATTTCCTACAACTTATAGTAAGGGTCAACCATGTTGCCCATTTTGTCTTCATTTTCTTTTGTTCATTCCCTCAGTCCTGAGTCTTCTTGCTTGATTTCTTCTTTCTCTTCGATTGTCTCCATCATTTTTTTTTCTCTTGGTCATTTACCCTTCTATCGTCTCCAGTTTCTTTCCAGTCTGCTCCAGTATTCTTGGTTGTATCTTTTATCTGACCACCCAAATAATTTTCTTGCTATAAACCTCCCTGGCAGTTCTCCTCTCTTATATACCCTTTCTTCACATTCTTGTCTTTCTTCTCTCTCGATTATCACTGGAGCTTGTTGCTTCTTCCTCTGTTCTTCTACTTGCCCTATATACTGTTGTATTCTACTGACATTTACTACCAGGTGTATTTTTACTATACTAGGTAGTTCTAATTCTACCGCATTTGATGATACGATCTTCTTAATCTTATAAAGGCCTACAAATCTCTCTATCAATTTCTCTGTCCTCCTCCTGACCATTTGGTACTTCAGATCCTTAGTACTCAATATCACTAAATCCTCTACTTTATAGTCGTCTACTTCTTTTCTTTTCTTATCTGCATATTTCTTTATTTCTTCTTGTACTCTCTCTAGTGTTGCTTTTGCCTCCTGTATTTCCTTTATTTTCTCAATGAACTTCTTTGCTCTCTGATATTTTCCCTTCTTTCTACTCTCAAACCCTATTCTAGAATCTTGCCTGTTAAAAGGGGCAAAAGGGAATTTAACTGTGACTAGCAAGTAGAAATGGGCAGTGACAGTCCTCAATTGTGTGCTAAAGGGTTCATGGGGAGAAGAAGAAAGTGGGAGTATCAGAAAGACATCACTTTTTTCCCTCTAATCACTACCATGGTCAAATCAAATATTCAGAATAAATTATCTGCTACTAATGCTCATCCCCCTGGCCCCTAGGCTACTTCTACTAGTGTTGGTAAGTCTTCAGACTCACTCAATCTTATTTCTCATGCCAGCTCCAGGGCTGGTAAACACGTTTATTCCAAAGGACGCTCTCATGCTCGTTGTACTGTCAGATGCTCCTCTAGGAGTGTCTCAGCTACTGAGGACTCTAGGAAAGCATCTCCTGAGCCCTTTTTTTCCTCTGAGGAGAAGGTCAGTCTTGGTTCCAGGACACCTACTGCCTTTAGGATCATTACAGGCAAGCTTTCTCATAGAATTGCCCCTCTTCAGCTCCCTGCTGCTCCCTCTCCCTTTGCTCCTGAAGGGAGAACACATTCTATAAGTTGGAATAACTAAGTTTCTGCTGAGAAGAGTAGGGGCCTTGCCTTTAGGGTGATTTGTGCCCCCCAGGCCCCTTTGTCAACTAGTTTGATGTCTCATGGCCCAAACCATAGAATGGCTAAGTCATCCTCTCTAGTAGAGGGTGGCAGTGTAGTGGCAGGCACATGTGACATGACAGGTGACAGTGACACATTAGTCATCTGTAACTGTGACAAGTGACATTGTTATATATGATGTTATACATAATCATGACTTGTGGGATAGTGAACATCATGTCATATCTTTGTCTGGTTACTTTGGCTATTTGGCGAATAATGCTAAAGTCCTTGCTTTGTTTGTATTGCGTATCGCACACTTCATTCAGAAACATCCTATTGGAAACTGTCCAATTGAGCAGTTTCCTTCTATTTTGGAAGCAGGTTCCATTATGTGGCATCTGTTCCAAACTGTGTCTATAGCAGGGTGAGATTGTTTTAAGGTCTCATCTCAGCCTGATTTTCTGTCAGATGTGCTCTAGACAGTCTCTCAGTAATATGTTGGTGATTGATTATGTAGTAGGTCACCTGACTTGATGTGTAATTCCCTGTGGACTTGAAGTTGGCACTCTATCACTTACAGTTGTCCACAGGTGATAGTTAGCTATTGTCTCTTTCAATAATGTCACTTATAGTTGTCCACAGTGCTACTGAGTTGCTAGGACCTCACAGCTGTCACCACTGCCCAGGTTGTAACAGGTTATGGGCCCCGGCCTCTAGCAACTTCAAAACACAAATTTAAAACGCAAATTCTATGCTCATTTCTTGTCTGACCGCTTCGAAATTTACTATGCGTGTGCACTGCTCCAAACGCTATTCACCATCCAAATTTCAGCCTGATCGCATCAAAATTGACCGAGAAATTGCATATCTTCATCTACATCCTCCCCTATTAACAATCTTGCTGTTTTCTGACCCGATTCTTGCACGATCTGTTTCAAACTTCGCAAGCGAGCTCCTTACCATACAGTTGACTCACCGTACAAAATTCGCGCTGATCGCATAGCTGGATCCCTCGCAATTCATCATTTTGGCATCTCAGAACAAACCTGCTGTTCCTTGCTCATTTCTAATCCATTTGATCCACAACTGTGCAGGCCAAATTCGTGCATTACCAAGAGCATCTCTACGCAGTTTCATACAAATCGCCCAATGCGTTCTCTTGCAATAAGCAAATCAAATTTCTCTCTCAACATGTCTTCTCTTAAATCCACAGATTTTGCAAGAAATTCTCAGACCAACCCTTCCTCACTATCCTCACCACTTCAGCTCAATGCTGACTTCCACTGGATTGCTGATACTAGTGCAACATCCTATATGACTCCTCACCGCCACTGGTTCCAAGTCATATACTCACTGCAGGACCCCTATCCGTCTTGCAAATAATATTGTCATCTACTCAGCTGGTGTGGGGAATGTTGTCTTTGAACCTATAGTCAATGGAAAACAAGTTG
>Ga0153965_1000115_pt1 | contig 14205 bp, 19 predicted proteins | sample TSFL049MetaG_FD_104707 | JGI IMG/M metagenome (GOLD analysis project Ga0153965, IMG submission 104707) | Attine ant fungus gardens microbial communities from Florida, USA - TSFL049 MetaG | ecosystem: Host-associated > Fungi > Mycelium > Unclassified | place: USA: Florida, Paynes | collected... | reverse complement strand
TACAAAAGAATCAGAAAAGCGAGCTTCCATCTCCTGTAGCTTGGCTTTGTAGGCTGGTAGGCTACCATTACTTTCTTCGTGAAGGGCGATTAGGAATTCAGCGAAGACTTGGTCGTGCAGGTTCAAGTGGTTTATGAGCTCCTGGCTGATTTTGGTGACGAGGGAGAGGAGTTCTAGGCTGTAGATGTCATCATCGGCCATGATTGAAGGGTGTGCACAAGACGTGACCTGCTGTAAGTATCTAAAATTGTGCTGAAAGGTAGGTGTGGGAAAGATCACAAATGCACAAATGTTCACAGGCCGCGAGTATCATTGCCGCTATGTCAGGAATAATCGTGAGACATTTTGTCGACGCGTAAAGCCCATCGATAAGTCTGATGAGGTGTTTAGCCATCTCGTTGATCGTGAAATCCTGACATTTTCATAGGGCATGCCTTTTTCCGTGATATTCAGTCCACCTGTTGCATCTCACAACTCGCAATTCGATTATTCTCCATCCTTGACTCCGGAGCCAGTGATTACGACCACAGAAGCTTCACTCGTCCACACAGCAAGCCCAAATCTTCCACAAGAAGTCGTATCATCCCCCATGATGTACGCCGTCCGTCTCCTCCAGGAATGTAAAATTGGCCATAGAAATGCCAATGTCCTATCTTAAGCACTTTTTCGAGACGTTCAAAAAAGATTCTATCATCTGGGTGGGTTTCATTCTCGTTCTATCTCTGTATGTTGCTCATCTTAAAATTCAATGAATAGGAATCTTATCAAGTGTCGGTCTTCACATGAACTCATTCATTCCATGGGCTACTACAGAGGTGGAAAAGTCTATCTCTGCAGATTATTCTCGTTTTGCCGGAAATAACGACCAAGGAGCAATGGCTCTTTTGTATGCTATTCTCGCGGCGAATGGATAACTTTCCGAGGTATCGCAGCAGTATGAGAATATGAGCAGAGTGACAATAGAGCGCAAGGCGGAGTACCGCAGCTTGGAGGGAACTTGGCTAGGTTGAAGGGCACAACGCGTGGTTCGGAGAGAAAAGGATCACGCAGTGTGTTAGGGTGTGTTCTTTTCTCCCTTTTTCTTTTGGAAATTGAATGATATCATAGTCCTGGTGGCTATACAACTCGGATCGAAATGATATCGCGAAAATCAAGACAAATTTGTTCTTTGTCAAGTTCCTTGTTTTACTGAAGGGGAATATTCACTTCGTCAAACTATTAACTCGCTTGTTTGTGATGTATGCAGCAAAAAACGACAAGGAACGCTCTCACCACCCTTCTGACGACGTTTCTCTTCCCGCCAAGACTCCAAGTCATTTGATCGCAGCAGCTCCTCCGCCACTGTTTTGCCCGGTCTGTAACTATTGGGGCAACTATAGGTGCGCCATACTAGATCGTAACCTGGATTGCGAAAAGATTCACCCAGAAATGCACTGTGAGAGGCGCACTGTGCAGTGGCTGTCCTATGAATACTGAACCACATCCAAATTTAGCTTCAGAACACTCTACCTTCTATGCCCCATTTTTGTCTCCTGCTCAGTGTCATGACTCGGCAAAACAGCTAAGTCAATATTTATTTTTCTTTTCTTTTCTTTTCTTTTAGTTTCTAAAGATTGGACATGTGAGATAGTTGGATGAATTGGAGCATATGGGACTTGACAAATAAAAGTAAAAGGTATATAAGTAGTGTACAGGGATTGAATGAGGACTCTCAAGTTCTTCTTGTCAACTTGGATAAGAAGTAGAGTTAAGTATTTACTACTCAATCCTTATATTAGAACTTGATTCCTTTATTAGCATTGCTTATCACAGGGCCTTGCCACTACTTATTCTCTTATCTTTCTTGGTACCTTGGTGATCACCACTAAGGACTACTATGATATAGTCAGGCCCTATGCTTAAGGGAACTTGATAGTCAGTTAGGGACTATCAATGGAGACATAGTACTAAGCTCAGGTATTGTATCCAAGACCTGACCTTACAATTGAGTGGTGTTGAGTAGATTACTTGTACTGTTCTTAGTAGAAATCTTGTGCTAAGGTCCATTGTAACTTGTACATGCAAAGGAATAACAGTCTATCTTTAAAGAACAGTCTAGAGTAAGGATCTCCTCCATAGAGTAATTGTATAATCCTATTATTAAGGCAGTAGTTAGTAGGATAATAGAACTCTAGCTAGATAAAAATCTTGTGTTTTAACAGACACAATATAACTAGTGAGATCAACTTTCTCTATTCAAATACATTAGGGACAAAATACCATATCTCTAACTCAATACAGCAATCTTATGAGCAACATGCTCAACTAATAACATGCTCTCATCAAACTAAGGGCAAAATTGAAAGAGAAAAAAGAGAAGATATATTAGAACTGTAAAAAGTTTGGGTACTTGATAACTATAGAAACAAAAAGAGAGAAGAGAAAAGAAGACAGGTTCTTTATGATAAATAGAAAGTATTGACTAGTAGGATGATATAGTATGGGAAAGAAAAAAAGAAAATAAGATAGTAGAAAAAAGCAAAGAAAGTAAAATGTTTCAGGTGTTGGTCATATCTTCTGTCCAACCATCTATATAACTTTTTTGCTATAAATCTTCCTGGCAACTCTCTCTGTTGGAACACTCCTTCTTCGCACTCTTGCTGTGCCACATTTTCCATGTTCTGCTTGTATTCTTTCTTAAATTCTTTGATTGCTTCCTGTGCATTCTTCAAATTCTCTCTTTCTTCCTATGTATCTACCTCCACTGTAAATCCTTTTCAGCATACTAAGTATTTATCCTTTCCTCTTACTCATCGCTTGTTCAGGATTCTCTCTATCTCCCATTCTTCTTCTTCTTCAATTATTACTAGAGCGAGTTGCTTCCTTTTCTACCCCTTTACCTGCCCTATGTATCTTCATATTCTACTAACGTTAACTACTGGGTGTATCTTTACTGTGCTAGGTAGTTCTAATTTAACTGTGTTCAACGATACTATCTCCTTAATTTTGTAAGGGCTAACATATCTCTCTGTCAATTTATCCGCTCTCTTTTCAACCATCTGATATTTCAAGTCCTTGGTGCTTAACATCACCAAGTCTCTTACTTTATACTCTTCTATGTCTGATCTCTTCCTATTGACATACTTCTTCATGTCCTCTTGTGCTTTCCCTAGCACTGCTTTTGCCTCTTCCTGTATTTCTTTTATTTTTTTGATGAATTTTTCTGCTCCCACATATTTCCCCTTCCTTCTCCCCTTGAAACCCATTCTAGGATCTTGCCTGTAATTTGCTTTAAAGGGCAATGTCTTAGTACTCAAGTGCGCCTTATTCTTGTAGGCAAATTCTGCTGTTCCTAACTATTCTGGCCACTGTTCCTGCCTATGGTCAATGAACATCCTCAAATACTGCTCTAGTTCCTAGTTAACCCTCTCCGTTTGTCTGTTTGTCTGAGGGTAGAATGCCATTGACAACTTTCTCTTAATCCCTAATATTCTGTTCAATTCCCTCCTTAACCCTGCTGCGAACTGTAGTCCTCTGTCTGATATGATGCTCTCAGGCAGTCCATGCAGTTTCCACATGTTATCTCTAAACAATCTTGCTAATCCTTCTGCCGATGTCTTCTCTGTAGTTGGTATGAAGTGGACTATTTTAGTTAACCAATCCACTACTACTAGAATACTGTCATATCCCTGCGCTAGAGGCAACTTAGTAATAAAGTCTGCCAATATATGCATCCAAGGTTTCTCCAGAATAGAGTTGGGCATTAACTTGCCCACTGGCTATTCTGTGTAGTTTTTATTGTGCTGACAGGCATTGCACCCTTCCACATATCTCTTTACCTCCTTTGTGATTCCTGGCCACCAAAGGTTATGAGTGACCAGTTCTACTGTCTTCCATTGTCTCCTATGCCCTCCTATTAGTGTATCATAGTGTAGTCTAATAATTTCCACTCTCAACTTCTCGTCTTTTGGCACGTAGACCTTCCCTTCTTTATATATAATGCTGTCCACCTCTCTCTATTCCTCGTCTCTTAACATCTTTACTCCTGCCCGCTTTATTTCTTCAACTGCTTTTACCACTTTGTTGTCTTTCACCTTTGACTTTCTCACTTTCTCTAGTAGATCTACTTTGTCTACTATTATTTCTACTGCTTCTGTTCTTCTTATCTTCAGCCACTCTGGTTTTACTAACACCTCTTCTTTGTTGTCCCTTTTTACTCCAACCTCCTAGTCCAGCCTCCTACTCAGACTGTCTGCTTTCCCCATCTTGCTTCCTGGAATGTGCTTAAGCATAAAATCAAATCTTGATAGGTATAAGGCCTATCTTGCTTGTCTTCAGTTCAGCTTCTGCGCTTTCATAAAGTATTTGAGATTTTTATAATCTGTCCAGATCTCAAATTTGACTGCTGCTCCTTCTAGGAAATGCCTTTATACTTCTAGGCATCTAACTACTGCCAACATTTCTTTATTGTGGATCTCGTAGTTTTGTTCTGTGTCACTTAGAGATTTTGAAATAAAGGCAACTGGCCTTTACTTTTCATTTGAGTACTTTATCGAGAGTACTCCTCCAGTAACGTAGTTTGAAGCATTGGCTTCTACCCTAAATTCCTTATCTAAATCTAGGGCTGCTAGTACTGGTTTACTAGTGAAAACCTTCTTTAATTTATCAAATGTCTTCTGCTGCTCATTCCCCCACTGCCACTTCTCGTCTTTCCTCATTAGCACGTTCATTGATCTTGCTACTTGAGCAAAGTCCTTGATAAACCTCCCATAGTAATTGGTGAGGCCTAAGAACTTTCTGACATCTTTTACAGTCTTTAATGTTAGCCAACTGAGTACTTCTTCTACTTTTCCTTCCTCCATCTCTATTCCATTGGGTCCAATAACTACGCCCAGGAATTCTATCTTCCTTGCCTTCCACATGCATTTTTCTGGCTTGACATACAAGTTGTTCTCCTCTAGCCTCCTTAATATTTCTTCTACAATCTCGTCGTATCCCTCTTTAGTCTCTGTTCCTACCAACACATCGTTTATGAATGCTGCTACTTTTCCCTCATTAATCAGGTCTCTCAGTATCTCATTCATCATCACTTGGAAAGTTGCTGGTGAATTTGTCATCCTGAAAAACATGACTGTCGGTTCAAACAAGCCTATGTGCATCATGAACGCCCCCTTCTACTTGTCCCCTTCTTTTATCCTTACATTGTTGAACCCCTACCTTAAGTCCATTTTTGTGAATACTCTTTTATTACCTATATTGTTGATTAACTCTGTAATTAATGGTAGCAGGTAGTTATTCTTCACTGTCTGACTGTTGAGATTGTGGTAGTCCATTACCATCTGCTTACTCCTATCTTTCTTGCCAACAAAAAATACTGGCAACATTTGTGGAGATTTTGAGGGTCTTATGTACCCTTTTCTTAGTTGATCCTCTACAAAGTTCTGAACCTCCTTTCTCTCATTCTTAAATAAAGGGTAGATCTTTTCCTTCCATGGTTTGAACATCTTCTTGAGATCTATAGCGTAATCCCAAATCTTTCTTGTTAGCATTCTCTCTGACTCTACCTTCCTGAATACCTTTCTCTACTTCAAGAATTTCTTTGGGACCATCTCCTTGATTTTCCTGTGGTCCTCTTCTATCTTTTCCTCTCTTTCCCAGTCTTCTTTGTTGTCTATCGTCCAACAGACAATTTTCTTTTCTTCCTTTGTCACTATCCTTTTGACCTTTTTCTTCTTCTAACTTCTCCCACCACACAAGGGTGGGCATCTCGTCATTTTAACTTCCCCTGTCTCCCAGTTTATTTCTGGGTTGTGGGCTGCTAACCATGGCATGCCTAATATCACCTTTGTCTTTCCCAGGTCACATATGTCCATTCTCATTCTTTTTACATAGTCTTTATAAAACACATTGCACTCTACTTAGTACGTAATGGCCCCTCCACTATTATTTGTGCTGTCTACATTCCTGACGACTAATGGTCTTTCTAACTTCTGCAGCCTGAACCCATGTTTAGCTACTGTTTGCCTGTCTATGAATATTCCCGTTGTGCCACTATCCAAGAGCGCTTTTATTATTACACCTTTATGCATATCTATCTTCTCCACTCCAATGTTCAACCACACTTTCCTCAATATTTTAAAGGTTTTCCTGACCTCCTGTCGACTACCTTCCTCTCTTGCTGTACTTTTCGGTTCTCCTGACCGTATACTGCTTTGCTGCACCTTTGCCTCTCTGGGCTACACTGCTCTCTCTTCTTCTGCTGTGCCTCTCGAGTCTCTTGCTTATGTGCTACTTTGCTCCTTTCTTCCTTTACATGAGTACTAACTCATCTTCTCTCTTTTCCAATAGAGAACTACTCCTTGTCCCTAGTCATCTTCTGCATAGCACTCTCCTTTGCCACATTTTGGGCATTTCAGATATGTGATGACGGCCCCTTGACTGCACCATCCCAACTCTCACAACTCCGCATCTCGTGGCACTGTTAGTCCACAATACTACTCAGCTCTCTTCCTCAACTCCTCCCATGAGCTTCTTCTCCACTCCTCTTGCTGTGCCTTTCCCCTCATAGAGTGTACCACCTCACTTTCTTCCACTCTCCTCAGCTTTCTTTCCTTTTTCTGTGCTTTTCCTCTTTCAAGGCATGCTGGCTTTCCCTTATCTCCTTGGTACACTTTTCCCTCTGTAGGGCATGCCATCCTTTTCTCCTTCTTCCATGACAAACACCACCTGCACTTGTGCCCTTCCTCTCCACACTTAAAGTACTTTACCTCTACCATCCTCATACTTCTTATTGTCTTCTCTTCTACTCCATACTGCATCACTCTGCTACTCAAGATTTCAAATTTATTTTGGGACATCGTTGCCCCTTTTTCTTTCTCATTTTTATTCCTGCAATTTTGGGCTAGGTGCCTGAACTTCTTACAACATCGACACAACTTTCCCTTTCTCTCTTTTAACTCTGCCCTTAATTTAGCGAGGGCACACTTCTCATTGAGCAGGTTGCTCATAAGTTGGTTGTATTGTAATTGAGACATTGTAGCAACATCTCAGAGGGTATAGAGTTAATGATTGATCTCACTTATGCTACATCTATTGGGGCACAAGATCTTCACCCAGCTAGAGTCCTACTGCCCTACTTACTACTGCCCTAATAGTACTTTGTCTATCACCCAACAGATGGGATCCCTAATCTAGACAGCCTTCTAAAGGTAACTGTCACTCCTCTGTGTATACCAACTCACAATGGAGTCGCAACACAAGGTTTATACTAAGAAAGGGAATACAAGTATACTACTTAGACACTGCTTGTTTGTAAGGTCAGGTCTTAGAAATAATACTTGAGTTTGGTACTACCTTTCCACCTGCAGTCCCTAACTAACTGTAAAGTCCCCTTAAGCCAAGGGCCCAGCTATGTATGGAGGTGGCTAGTAGTCACGATGACCACTGGCCAAGGGTTGATAATGATAAGAGTAAAGATTGAGCAAGATCTAAGGTGGATAGTGCTCAGAGTATGGAATTGAGTTCTGGTGTCAGCAGCTAAAGTCTGATGACTGGAATTAAGCCAACTGTCTCTTTGTTCAGCATTTGACAAAGAGAACTTAATAGAGTTCCTGTTGAATTCCTTACACTACTTATACAAATATCTAACCTTAACCCTGTACTAAAGTCTTGTGCTTTCTTATGAGTCACTTTTATCCCACGTGTCCATTGATAAGAAAAAGAAAAGAATATTAAATAATGACTTAGCCGTTTTGCCAAGTCATGACAGAGAGATTTGGTAGGTTTTTAGAAAATAAAGTAGAATACTTAGAAAATTAGAAACTTAGTCACTCAAAATAGCCATTAAGCTCTAGAGCAACAGAGAGAGATAATGATGGGGGTATGATACTTGAGTTCCCCTCTGTGCCCTAGAGTATTTTATTATGATTACAAAGCAAAGAGATAACAAAGAAAGTGAGACAAAGAAAACCTCTGAATTCCCAAACATAGCAAGGCCACAATAATAAGACAGTACCCCTCCCAAACACTAGTATTATCACTAAGTCTTGACGACTCAAGGACCACTCGAGGAGAGTGTTTAGGAAGAACTCGATGGAGTTCTCTGTTGGATTTGACTACCTACTTATACTACTTTTACAAGTGGCTGTGCTCTACTATTATACAATCACATATCCTTCCAGAATGTTCTATGATCACATGATCTTGTCACATGATATGATTACCTAATTCCCATGCTATTTATATCTTGTTTTTGTTGTACAATTTGATGTTGGAGATCAAATGTTCAGATGCATGGGAAACTCTTTCCTTTCTAGGGCTCTCATAACAACTAGGTGACTGCTTCTCACTCTTCTAGTCCTACTCTGGAAATCCTCCCTCATATGATGGCTGGGTCTCTAGCCTCTTACTGGGCTGTAGACAAAGACGGCAATCTTGAGTTGTCTTGCTCTTAAGCATGTTATCTTTATCTAGCCTTTCTACTGCCTCTTTCCTCAGCTTCTTTATTTTTCTTTCTATCTTCTCTATGTCTTCTTGCTCTTCCAGATTCTAGTTTTCTTTCACTGCCGTTACAATACAACTCCATGGTGGCTCAACTCTCTTGATCTTGCTATAATTAGCCATCAGTGATGATGGCTCAGGTCTAATCATAACTCTTCTATGAATAATGCTACCAGTCACCAAGATATGATGTTGCTCGAGTTGCATTAACCCGTTTAAGCTCGCCTCTGCCCTTGAGAGCACTTCTAGAAGGGAAATCCATCAGAAATCTGATATGGGGCACCTGGGCAAGTGTCTATGAGATGTATATAGCAGTAGTCACAGCCACTACTCTGCTACTTAAGCTAGATACTTGAGTCCATGACTGGGCATCTGGAGGAATATCCCTGGGAGGCTGAGCTCTTCTCTCGAGCCAGTTATTCTGGTTATTAGGGTGCAAATTATCACTTATTTTGCCTAAACGTTTATAAGGTGTGATACTGGTAGGAAAGTTAATGCCTAATTCAATACTAGAGAAACCTTGGACATATACTTCAGCAGATTTTATTACCAAGTTGCCTTTGGCTCAGGAGTATGACTCAATTTTAGTAGTAGTCGATAGGTTAACAAAAATGGTACATTTTATTTCTACTATAGAAAAGACTTTGGCAGAGGGGTTAGTACAGTTGTTTAGAGATAATATGTGGAAACTACATGAGTTGCCTAAAAGTATCATTTCAGATCAGGGACCTCAGTTTGTAGCAGGAATTATGTAGGAGTTGAACAAGATATTGGGGATTAAAAGTAAATTGTCAACAGTGTTCTACCCCCAAACAGATGGACAAATAGAAAGGATGAATCAGGAGTTAGAACAATAATTGAGGGTGTTTATCAATCATAGGCAAGAACAATGGCCAAAATGGTTGGGAATAGCAGAGTTTGCATACAACAATAAAGTATACTCAAGTACTCGGACATCGCCTTTCAAGGCAAATTATGGGTAGGACCCAAGGATGGGATTTGAGAGAAGAAAGAAAAGGAAATATGAGAGAGCAGAAAAGTTCATAGAGAAAATGAAAGAAATACAAGAGGAGGTGAAAGCAGTGCTGGGAAAAATGCAAGAAGACATGAAGAAATATGCTAATAGGAAGAGATCAGAAGTTGATGAATATAAAGTAAAAGACTTGGTAATGCTCAGCACTAAGAATTTAAAATATCAGATGGTTAAAAGGAGAACAGAGAAGTTGATAGAGAGGTTTGTAGGTCCTTACAAAGTACAAAAAATGTTATCAAATGTAGTAAAATTAGAACTACCTAGTACAGTAAAGATTTATCCGGTAGTAAATGTTAGTAGAATTGTCATGACTTGGCAAAATGGCTAAGTCATTATTTATATTTCTTTTCTTTTCTTTTCTTATTTACAACTACAAGAGGGAGTGCGGGAAAGTATCACATGACTTTGTCACAATGTCACAATGGTGTGATGGAGGGTCACAGATGGTCATAGTCACAGTGGGTCACATAACGAGAGTAACATGAGAACCATGAGAGAGTAAGCACATAGCTACAGTAGTAAAGTGTATAAGTAGTAGAGAAATGAGCGAGAACTCCATTGAGTTCTCTTTGTCAAACTCTGAACAAAGAGATAGTTGGCTTAATTCCGGTCATCGGACTTTAGACGCTGACAAGAATACAACGTTATGTAGGACAAGTAGAAGGACAAAGAAAGAAGCAACTGGCTCTAGTAATAATTAAAGAAGAAGAAGAGTAAAAAGTAGAAAGAATACTGAATAAGCAAAAGGTCAGGGGAAAGGATAAATACTTAGTACAGTGAAAAGGATTTATGGTGGAATTAGACACTTGGGAAGGGAGAGAAAATTTAGGAAATGCCAAGGAGGTAATTGAGGAATTTGAGAAAAAATACAGATGGGATATAGAGGATGTAAGGAAACAAGAAAAAGAAGAAGGAACATTAAGAAGAGAAGAATTACCAGGAAGATTTATAACAAAGAAATTATTTGGATGAATAGATAAGAGATACAACCAAGAATATTGGGAAAGGTTAGAAAGGAATTAGAATAGATGGAAAGAAAGTCAATGGAAGAAGAACTGACTAGGTAAAAGAAGAATTATACTGGAAATGATCAAGGAAGAAGAAGAAATTAAGCAAGGAAATTTGGGGATAAGGGAATGGACAGATGAAGATAATAAAATGGGTAATATGGTTGACCCATACTACAAATTGTAAAGAAAATCCTTGGAACAAGAAAACTTAAGAGACGGGTGGTATCATGACTTGGCAAAATGGCTAAGTTATTTTTTTTTTTCTTTTTGTTTTGTTTTGTTTTATTTAGTTAGATCATTACTAAAGTAGAGCATAAGAAAGCATCATGTGACAATCACATAGTCACAAAGCATGACATCAGTCACATGTCACAGTCACAACATGTGATGAGGTAGACACATGAAGGATATTGCACAGCCACTAAAGTAAAATGTATAAGTAATATACAAAATCAAATAAAAACTCTATTGAGTTTTCCTTGTTAACTCTGACTTAGAGTAGACTTAAGTCATTGTGGCTAGAGTCTTACAATGAGCAGCATGCTCAAACAAAGACAATCTCTTACTAAACTGAGAAAAGAACTTTCAACTGTAAGAGATTTAGGTATCTAGCCTAAAATTGTAGGAACAAGAAGAAAGCAGAAAAAGGGGTAACAATGCCCCAGAATAAATTTGAGGTATTGTTGAGCAGGGTAATGCAATGTGGCAAAGGAGGAAAGATGATAAGAAGACAAGAGATAGTAGTGATAAAGTGTTTTAAGTATGGAGAAAAGGAGTACAAGTATAGGGAATACCCTAAGTGAAAGAAGAGAAAAGGAATAAGAAAGGAAAAAGCAACATGTGTGGCAATACCACAAAAGATGCAGCAAAAGGAGCTAAGGAGAATTGAGGAGGAAAAAACAGTGCATGTGGCTAAGCTATAAAAAGCATAGCAAGTAGAGTAGAGGAGTCTAGTGTATGTCTTATAACAAAAAGCACAGGAGTATTATGGGAAGGGTATTCCTGATAAGGTGTGTCTGCTAGAGCTGGAGTGGTATACAAAAGAGGTGATAGTGACATATATGGAATATAAAAAGTGGAGACAAAAAGGATATCATGTAGAGAAGAATAGAGAACAAGGAGTAATTACAAACAGGCAAAAGACAAAGAGAGGAAGACAGTGCGTCCTACAGAGAGAAAAGTGCAGCAAAGCAGTATACAACTAGAAGAGTCAGAAAGTGCAACAAAAGAGAAAAGTAGCCAAAGAGAGGTTAAGAGAACCTTTAAGATGTTAAGAGAGGTATGGTTAAATATTAGAATAGAAAAATTAGATATGCACAAAGGTATAACTATGAAAGTACTCTTGGATAGTGATATTTATGAATAGAAAGATAGTAGCTAGGCATGGGTTCAAGCTACAGAAATTAAAGAGACCAACAGCAGTTAGGAACATAGATGGGACAAATAATAGTAGAGGAGTGATTACTTACCAGATAGAGGTGAATGTTTATTATAAAAACCATGTGAAAAAAATGAGGATAGATATATGTGATTTGGGAAAAACAGAGATAATCTTGGGAATGCCATAGCTGGCAGCATATAACCCTGAGATAAACTAGGAAATAAAAAAGGTTAAAATAACGAGATACTTACCCTTGTGTGATGGCATAAAGTCAAAAGAAAAAAAAAGAAGAAAAAAAAAAGAGAGTAGCAACTCTAGAAGAAGAGAAAATTGTCAGATAGGTAATAAATAATAAAGAGAATTGGGGAAAAGAGGAAGAAATCAAAAAGGACCATAGGAAGATTGAAGAGTTGGTCCCAAAGAAATTTTTGAAGTGGAGAAAAGTATTTGGAAAGATAAAGTCAGAAAGAATGCTGATCAGGAAAGTTTAGGATCATGCTATAGATCTTAAGGAGACATTCAAACTGTAAAAAGGAAGAATATACCCTCTATCTAGGAATGAAAGAGAGGAGGTTCAGAAATTTGTGGAAAACCAGTTAAGGAAGAGGTATATCAGACCATCAAAATTTTCTCAAATATCACTGGTGTTCTTCATAGGAAAGAAGGATGGAAGTAAGAGGATGGTTATGGACTACCATAGTCTAAATGACCAAACTGTAAAGAATAACTGCCTATTACCATTGATAACAGACCTAATTGATAATATGAGAAGTAAGAAAGTATTTACAAAAATGAATCTACAGTGGGGTTTCAATAATATAAGAATAAAGGAAGGGAATGAGTGGAAGGGAGTGTTTACAATACATGTAGGTATTAATATTGAGTTATGAAGACTTAGAGTTTACCCTGGGTAGATATTTAGGAAGAACTCAATAGAGTTCCCTATTGTATTCTGTATACTACTTATACTACTTTTACATGGTCTGTATATAAAAGTCTCACAGTCACATGTTCTTCTAGAATGTTCTACAATCACATGACCTAATCATGTGATATGACTTAGTTAAGTTTCTTATGCTATCTATAGTTTTATCCCATTATATATCTTGAGGTTGTGGATTAACTATTCAAAAGCATGGGAAGTTATTTCCTTTTTGGGGCTCTCATAATAGTAGGCTTCTTTGAGCCAACAGTAATATTCTTCAGAATAACAAACTCACTAGCCATATTCTAGGCAATAATGAATGAAATCCTAAGAGATCTAATAAATAAAAGAAAAGTCACAGTATTTATAAATAATGTACTAGTAGAAACAAAAACAAAAGAAGGGCACAATGAGATTATAGAAGAGATATTGAAGAGGTTAGAAGAGAACAACTTATATATCAAGCTAGAAAAATGCGTTGAAAGGATGCAAAAGGGAATTGTATACTAGGACAAACAAAACCATGCTGTGCCAGCTCCCAATTGCATACTAAAGGTCTGAGGGGAAATAATCAAAGATGAAGGTTTATAAATAATTAGAAAATAAGAATTATACATAGCTCCAATAAAATATATGTTGGTAGTTGTGAAAGGATTGTAAGATCTCTCTAGATCGTTATTGCATAGCCTCTCTAAGGTGTCAACCTTTACACACCATGACAAAAGCTCCTCTGGAAAATATAGTTAGTTGATCACTCATGGATCCTCCACACTCAGTTGCCCTCTTGTCTGCATCCCCAATACCAAACCTTATAGGTGTGATGCAATCCAAGTGTGCACCTAGCCAAGCTTTCCCAGCCTGTTGTCCTCTCTGAAGCCTACCCAAGTTGCATCTGCATTTTCTCCCTAGATTGAGTTCTGGGTATATTCTGTGTTTTTCTCAAGACACTCTACTAGTCCCAGTCTTCTTACTCTCAATAGATCTGTATTTATGATTTCAGAGGCAGTGTAAATGGAGGTAGGAGTCAAGAGGTTCCTCTTTTCACCTAACTGTACACCAGATATTATATTAAAATGATTACAAAGCCCTGAAACTCAAGGAATAAAATATAAAAAGGAAACTATTACTACTTTTGATATTCCCTCAACCTCTTCTCATGCTAAGTCCATTCCAATTCCCAGTGATGACGTGTCCTTATGGTGACGCATCCTCTTCATCAACTTCTTTCCATCAAAGATGACACGTTGTTACGCCACTAGAGAATTTTCTGCGGAAATGTAGCATGGGATAAAAGTTATAACCCTGGATTTCGCTATTGAAATCCACTCTAGAGACTTCCTACAAGCCCCAGACATAATCTAGACCCAAGATTGGGTAC
>Ga0153965_1000114_pt1 | contig 14217 bp, 15 predicted proteins | sample TSFL049MetaG_FD_104707 | JGI IMG/M metagenome (GOLD analysis project Ga0153965, IMG submission 104707) | Attine ant fungus gardens microbial communities from Florida, USA - TSFL049 MetaG | ecosystem: Host-associated > Fungi > Mycelium > Unclassified | place: USA: Florida, Paynes | collected... | reverse complement strand
TTTATTAATTACCCATAAATACTCATCTGTTCTTTTCTTAGAACAAAGGACAGCCTCCATATGGTTAGGTTATCACTATTTCTAACACAAAGGCACTACCATATGTAGAACAATAGGTAGTAGTATGTGATGCTCTGTTCTAGTGCACAGACCATTACTTTTCTGTATATAAGGACTCTCTGTCTGAGGATTAGACCTCAGACTTAACAACATCTTTTGTCACTTGTCTAACTCTGCTTATAAGCTCTTTGAATCTATATTCCAACCCATCACAAAACAAGTAAGTGACCATTTGTGATAGGTACTATAGTAGTTATCAGTTAATCTGCCTGATATCTCAGCTAATATTTTGATTGCCTCGAGACATGACTGGCATCAATCAAAAGGTCTTCTTAAGGGCTTTCTGTAGCCATTGAGACCATGAGAATCATCAAAGAATTGATGGAGATATGGCTGAATGAAGTTTGTGACATTTCTATTCTCTTTTGCCAGTCTGGTCATCTACTTAAACTGTCAGCTTTTCCTATTCTAGATCCCAGCACATGTTTGAGCATGAAGTCAAATCTGGACAAATATAATGCCCATCTTGCCTGTCTACAGTTCAACTTTTGGCTGCTCATGAAGTACTCTAGATTCTTGTAGTCGCTCCTAATCTTAAATTTACTTTGTGCTCCTTCTAGCAGATGCCTCCACTTGTCTAAGCATCTGATTATTGCTAACATCTCTCTATTGTGAATTTCATAGTTTCTTTCTGTCTCATTCAACAATTTTGAGATAAAAGCCACTAGCCTCCACTTCTCATTCTTACATTTCATCGACAACACTTCTCCTGTTGTGTATTCCAATACATCTGCCTCTACCCTCATTTCTTTATCTAAATCAGGTGCCACTAACACTGGTCATATCATGAACACCTATTTCAACTGTTTGAATGTCTTTTCCTGCTCTTCTCCCCAACTCTACTTCTCGTTCTTTCTGACCAGTTTGTGCATTGGCTTAGCTATTTTAGTGAAATTCTTGACAAATCACCTATAGTAGTTTGCTAGCCCTAAGAACTTCTGTACCTCTTTGACTGTTTTTGGCCTTGGCCATTCCAGAACTCCTGCTACTTTCTTTTTCTATATCTTGATTTATCCTGACCCCATTACTAGCCCTAGGAAGTTGATTTCTCTTACTTTCCATACACATTTTTCTAGCTTTATGTAGAGGTTGTTCTCCTCTATTCTCTTTAACATTTCTTCTGCTATCTCATTGTGCCCTTTTTCTTCTTCTGTTTCTACTAAGACATTGTCCATAAATGCTGCCACTTCTCCTGTGTTTATAAGGTCTCTCAAAATATTGTTCATCATTGCCTGAAAAGTTGCTGGCAAGTTTGTAAGACCAAAGAACATAACAGTGGGTTCATAAACTCCTAAGTACATTATAAACACTGCCTTCCACTCATCTCCTTCTTTTACCCATACATTATTGTATCCTCACCACAGATCCATTTTTGTGAACACTTGTTTTGTTCCCATAGTGTTAATTAGGTCCAAAATTAAAGGTAGGGAGTAATTATTCTTAACTGTCCCTTTGTTTAGGTATTGATAATCTTGTACCATTCTTTTCTTTCTATTCTTTTTCTCCACAAAGAATACTGGTGAGGTCTGCGGTGATTTTGAGGGTCTAATATACCCTTTTCTCAACTGTTCTTCCACAAATTCCTGTACTTCCTCTTTTTCTTGTCTTAACATCAAATATGTCTTTTCTTTCTTTGGGATGAAATCCTCTTTCAGATTAATCATGTAGTCCTATGGCTTTCTTGTTGGTATCCTTTCTGACTTGACTTTCCCAAATACTTTTAGCCACTTATGGAATTTCAGTAGCACTATCTCTTTGACTTTTTCTTTGTCTAGTTTGATTTTCTTGTTGAACTTTTCCTCCAATGTCCATTCCTACTCATCTCTATCTGCCTTTTCTATGCTTCTTACTTTCTTCCCTATTTTTCTTCTCTATTCAATGTCCTTTTTTACTGCTAAATTTCTTTCACATAGTGGTGGGCATCTTGTTATCTTTACTTCTCCTATCTCCTAGTTTATCTCCAGGTTATATTGAAGTACATCTACAATACATTGCTAGTATATATGTTTACACTAGACAATCACATGGACAGTCACATGCACATGGATCAGTAATCATAATAGTCCTTAATTAGATTAAAAGATATCACACCACATAACATAGACAAGAGAAGTAAGGAATAATGGGAATGCAATATGAACCAATATAGAACCTCTAGTAGATATGGACTCATTAGACTTACTAAGTGATATCCTAGATATCCTCTTATAGCATCCCTAATATCACCTTTGTTTTCCCTAAACTACACATATCCATTCTCATTCTTTCCACATGATTTTTGTAGAAGACATTGACTTTTACCTGGTGTATAATATTTCCTCCACTATTCTCTGTTCTATCCACATTTTTCACTTTTAGAGGCCTTTCTAGTTTCGTCATCTTGAAACCATGTTTCTTGGCCATTTCTCTGTCCATGAACATCCCCATAGCACCACTATCCAGGAGCGCTTTCACTGTTATGCTTTCATGTGTATTTACTTTTCTATCACAATATCTAGCCATACTTCTCTTAAGATTTTGAACATTCTCCTAATGTCCCTTTCTTTCTCCTTCTCCTTTGCTATGCCTTCTGGTTCTCCTGACCATATACTGCTTTGCTGCGCTTTTCCTTCTATGGGATATGCTGCTTTCTTCTCTTTCTTTTCTTGATATCCATACTATCTCTGGCTATTTGAAATTACCCCCTGTCCTCTATTCTTCTCTACATAACACCCCTTTTTTCCACACCTGTTATACTCTATGTATGTCACAATCACTTCTCCTGTATACCACCCCAATTTGAATAGGTATGTCCTATCTAGGATGTCCTCTCCATAATGTTCCTGCACCTTCTATTGTAAGACATGTGCTGGGTGCCTCCTCTATTCCTCTTGTTACACTTCTCATGGCTTGGCCATATGCTAATGGGGATCAAAAGGTTTGATTACAAAACAAAGGTGAAAGCAAGGTGAGAGAGGCAAAATCTCCAAACTGTTTCACAATTGTGCACTAAACAAGTAGGCACTAGGAAGATAAATTAAATAATAGAGAGCTTACTGAATAAGAATAGCCAAAACATATTTAATAGAAACCTGAGAAAGAAAAAATATTTTAGTATCTATTTGAGCAAACCCTTACCATAAAAGGATCTCTAAGACATATGTTCATCTCATGCCATGACACTATTGCCCTTACCTAGTCTAGTAGCCTGGCTCGCTGTCAATACAGCAGTACTACCTAGAACTCCTATGCTATCATGCAGGCTCTACTTTAGCTGACTGTACAACTGGAAGTCTACTCCAAAAATATGTAGCGAGTGGTTAGCTCCTAGCATAAGTGAATGCCTGAGTTCATTAAGGCTTGAGTCTCCCTTTGAGAGAAGTTTTATAGAGTTTTCATAAAGCAAACACAAAAGAAAACCTCAAATTACTCAAATAGCCTTTCAGCTCTAGAGCAACAGAGGGAGAGATGATGGGGGGAAGAGTATTCTTGTCCTTTCTATGCCCTAGAGTATTTTATTAGGATTACAAAGCAACAATACAACAAAAGAAAAGAAACAAAGAAAACTCCTAGATTCCCAAAGATAGTAAGAGTGAAATAATGAGATGGCACCTCTCCCGATCACTTGGCTACCACTTCCCACTCCTCTAATCCTACTTCTGGGATTCTTTTCTAAACAATAGATAGCCCTCGAGCATTTTGATGGGCTGTAGAGAGAGGTGGCAATCTTGAGTCATCTTGCTCTTGAGCATGTTGTCTTCATCAAACACCTCTTCTTCTATCTCTCTATCTGATCTCTCTTCCTGACCTCTCTAGTCCTTCTACTACTTCTTTATACCTTATCACATCTTTGAGTCTCAGTCTTTTTCTGTTAGGTTTGTAATGCAGTCCTTGAGAGGATTCATCTTGCTAGTTCTTGCTATAATTAGCCATCAGCGATAATGGCCCTGCTCTGATGGTAACCTAGATGAGTGACTGCTGCTGAGATATGACATTATCCTGTTAGAAAACATCTTCTAAGGTCCTTTCTGCTCTCAAGAGCACTCTAGAGAGGAGTTCTATTATAAATCTGTTATGAAATTCTCTAGATAATCTTTATGAGGTTTCTGTAGTGGTGGTCACAGCCACTACTCTGCTACTCAAGTGGTATGCTCAAGTCCATAACTAGGTATCTAAGGAACATCTCTGGGGGGCCGAATTTATCTCTCAAGCTAGTTATTCTTATTATTATGGTAAAAAATGTCACTTTTATTGCCTAAACAGCTGTCTGGCATGATAGCTCACTGCCTCTTCCTCCTCTACTCTCCTCAACTTCTTTGGCTGTGCTTTTTGTGGCTTTGCCATATGTGCTGCTTTCTCTACTCCTTTCTTCTCTATCTTCTTTCATAGCAAACACTCCTTGCATTTGTGTCTCTTTTCTCCACATTTGAAACACTCTACTACCCAGTTGTCTTCTTTCATCTCCTGTCTCCTTAATTCTACTCCATACTTTATCACTCTACTTGCTAATACTTCAAATTTATTTTGGGGGACTGATTTTCCCTTTTCCTTTTTCTTCTTTCTACAGTGTTGGGCTTGGTGTCCAAACCCTCTGTATTTCTAGCACTCTCTTTCTTATCTTTCTTCTAACTTTGCCCTTAATAAAGTGAGAACACACTTTTGTTTGAGTAAGCTGCTCATAATGTTGTGATATTGTTGTTGAGACATCATAATGATATCTCAGGGGTACAGATATAATGTTGAGTCTTGCTATTTACTGCTATGTCTGCTGGGGCACAAGATCTTTACTTAGCCAGGTATCTACTTCCCTACTGACTACTGCTCTAATACTTACACTATTATCTCAACAGAGAGGATCCCTACTCTAGACAGCTCTTTAAGAGATAACTGTCACTCCTCTGTGTGTACCAGTCATAATGGACCACAGTACAAGGTTTATATAGTGAAAATGTAACTAACAGGTTCAATTAGTAGGTCAGAACTCGACTATACACCTGAACTTAGTGTACAATTTCCTTTCTCAGTCCCTAACTGACTGAGAAGTCCTCTTAAGCCAAGAGCCCAGCTATATATAGAGATAGCTAACAATCACAATAATCATTGGCTGAGAGTTAATAAAGTGATCGAAGTGATTTGTGAGTAGGGTTCAAAGTGAACTAAGCCCTAAATGTGGTTATCAAGTTCTTCTGTCAGTGACTAACTTAGAATCTTAGTCTAGGGTTTAGACCAAGAGGCTCTTCAGGGTTAGAAGAAAACTCAATAGAGTCCTCATTTCATTCTGCTATACTACTTATATATTTCTGCACTGTTTGTTCTTATTTATTCTACAAGTCCTTACTAGTCCAGGGTTTGATTCCAGTCCATGTCATATTTCTTGGTCATGGTCAAGGCAACTCATGACAAAATGTTAGTAGTAGTTAGATGTTTGGAAGCATAGAGACATTTTCTGGAAAAAACAGTAGTTAAATTCAAGATCTGGATAGATCACAAGAATCTTGAATACTTTATGAAAATACAAAAATTAAACCAGAGATAGGCTTTATACCTATCTAGGTTCAATTTTACACTAAAGCATATTCTAGGGAGTAAGATGGGGAAAGCAGATAGTCTTAGCAGAAGACCAGACTGGGAGGTTGGAGTGGAAAAGGACAATGAGGATGAAACATTAGTTAAACCAGAGTGGCTAGAAGTCAGAAAGACAGAAGTGGCAAAAATCATAGTAGACAAAGTAGATCTACTAGAAGAAGTAAGAAAGTCAAAAGTAAAAGATGATGAAGTGGTAAAAGCCATAAAAGAAATGAAATGAGCAGGGATGAAGATGTTAAGAGATGAGGAATGAAGAGAAATTAACGGTGTAATGTACAAAGAAGACAAAGTCTATGTACCAAAGGATAACAAGCTTAAAGCAGAAATAATTAGGCTACATCACGATATGCCAGTAGGAGGTTATGGAAGATAGTGAAAAACAGTAGAATTGGTCACTAAGAATTTCTGATGGCCAGGAGTTACAAAAGAAGTGAAGCAGTATGTGGAAGGGTGTGACACTTGTCAGCGAAACAAAAACTACACAGAATAGCTGGCAGGAAAATTAATGCCAAATTCAATTCTAGCAAAACCATGGATGCATATATCAGTAAACTTTATCACTAAGTTACCTTTAGCGCAGGGATATGACAGCATTCTAGTAGTAGTAGATCAGTTAACTAAAATGGTCCATTTCATACCAACTACAGAGAAAACATCAGCAGAAGAGTTAGTAAGGCTGTTTAGAGATAATGTGTGGAAACTGCATAGGTTGCCAGAAAGCATTATTTCAGATAGAAGACCCTAATTTGTGGCAGGGTTAATGAGAGAGTTGAATGGAATGTTAGGGATCAAAAGTAAATTGTCAACAGCATTTTATCCACAGACAGATGGTATCAAGTAGAGACTCTGGAGTGACTGGGCTTAGTCTTAGCTAACTAGCTAGACCAACCTCTACCTATTGCTCATTTTTAATGTAGTATACTGGGGTTGAATATAATGAGGACAATTTAACTAGATTCTAGATAAGTGTACTAGATAGAGGACAAAACTAGAGTGTCAACATCAATGTGCTAGTCTATAGCTAGAGATCTTAGTAAATCAGTACAAAGGATGGAAAATGGTTGCAAATAGTGTGACTAAGCAGATGACATCTTCTTGCAGAGCCATTGTGGCTATGGGTCATAAGGAACTGTGACAGTACCCCCTCCTTAATGGCCACACCCTTATGGCCAATACTGAGATTGTTGCTAGGTATTCAATGGTTAGTAATGGGATGGATGTGGACCTTCAGGTGGTCAAAGGTGAGTTGTTTGGGCCAGGTTTCATCAGGTTTAACATGTGAAATTCTTGGATTAGTTTACTGGTATTTCTTAGGTCAGTATTGCTGAGCCAGAAGTATTCCTTTGAAGTACCTTTGTATCTGGCCCAGCAGACATAGTACAACAAGGGGTTTGTTCTCTGTCTATTCTACTTTAAGTTGAGGATCTATGCTACTTCAAATTCTAGATTCCTATCTAATTTGATAGGAGATGTAAGGAGACAGCACTAGTATCGCTTAGGCAACCTGGTAGGGTTTGTATCAGCTAGCATTTCCACAGATCCTCGGAGTCTGTAGTACCTAGTTTCCACATCCTCTAGTTCGGGTCTCCATCACAGTACTACATAGCTATATCTGGTAGTGTAGTTATTATTGTTCTGATATAAGTGTCTATAGCGACTGGCGCACAGACCAGGCTAGTCTAGTATGAGTAGCTAGTGATATACGGTAGAATACCTTATCTCAACAATAGTTTGATCTCCTGGGCTATTCAACAATCTAACTTAAGATACCTCTACTACTATAGTCGAGTGTGTTCTGGGACGCCTCCGAGTGCTCCCTTACAGGAGAGGGGATAGGTTGCTGCGATTCGGAATGTTACTAAAGGAAGCTGGTTCAAGTTGGGATATGTGAAACACAAGGTGGATTGCTTTGAGGTGTTCTGGTAACTTCACAAGGTACAAGTGGGAGCCAACTTTTTCTGTTACAGAAAACAGTCCCAGGTATTATTCTAAGAGTTTTTTGGAGGGTTGGGTGGTCTTGATAAACTTTGCTAGGACATAGACTGCATCTTCTGCTTGAAATGTGGATGTTGTAGACTATTAAGCATCTGCTGGGCCTTGGTAGCGTCTCTGTGTCTCTGTGATGGCTCATTTCAATTTCATATGTGTGGTTTCTAAATCTACTACAAATTTCTTAGCTGATTGTGATAAGAGTTCGCAGGCTGTTTGTACTTGTAGGCTAGAATGGTAACCCTTGTTTACAAAGAAGGAGAATAATCCTGTAGTAGACGAGGACATGTTGTTAAAGGTGAACTCCACTAAGGGTAGTAGCCTAGACCAGTTAGATTGCTAATAATTACAATAGATCCATAGGTATTGCTCCAATGTCTGGTTTGTGCATTTGGTCTGGCCATTCATCTCCAGGTGATAGCCTGCAGAGAAGTACAACCTCATCTCCAAAGCTTAGACCAGTGACCTGAAAAACTTTGAAATAAACTCTGTTTCCCTGTCCAATGTGACATGACTTAGTACTCTGTGTTTGGAGAATACATTCTGAATAAAGAGGTTAGCAAGATCTATGGCATTGATTGAGCTATATGTTGGGACAAAAATTGCCTGCTTTGTAAGTCTATCTATCACTACCAGTATGTTTGTGTGACCTTCTGACTCCAGCAGATACTCAATGAAGTTCATTAATATAGACTTCTATAGACACAGTGGAATGAGAAGCTATTTCAAGGTACCATATAGTTGTTATATTCCAGAAATATGATAATTATGTAATTTAATTCTCCTAATAATTCTCCTAAAAGTAATAATAGTAGGATAGCGTAGTAGACTACTCTCCTCCTATTCTGGACTTCCTATAAGTACTGAGTAGTTATGGTGTAATTTTTCAGTCTGTAAATTAATGTCAACTAGTCCTAATCGTACCTTATCCTCTCCGACTCCTCCACTTGCCCACTTAGGACCTCTGTCTTGACAACTTCCCTCACTCCGAAATACGTAACCAACCTCATGACTGGAGACCGGGGTACAACACATAAGTTAAAGCCAAGGTCGTTTAACAAGTCGTTCTCCGCTCCAATATCCTTGCTCATCTGCCAGAGCCTTCTTTCTGGTTTTACGATCACTATTAAGTACCATCTATTCTCTGAAGTAGTTTAGTACATCATTCCAGAGTATAACTCTATTATCACTCCACTCCTCCACATTCTATCCATCTATCCTTGACAATAGTTTATGATGTCTGGCTTTGTTTCAGGCACAGATGCTACATGAGTTTATGTAATCTGTGACAAAGGTTCTTAGGTTTGGCCAAATGTAGTCCTGGCAGACCAGTTGTAAGGTTTTAGCTTGTCCTGGGTGTCCCACGAGAAGGTAGTCATATTTTGATATTAATGCATGTAGGCAAAGGTCTTTCAAATCAGATACGAAGATTCATTCTTCAAAACAAAGATGCCCATTGATGTTAACTTCCCAGCTGGTGTTGTCTGGAGAATCTGGAGGGTTGAGGTAGTTCTTGTAAGTCTAGTCCACCATCACTACTGCCTTAATATTCGAGTTTAATGTTTTCACATCTAAGAGTGTCGCTGTCCATAATCTTATAAATCCTGGTAGTCTGTGTCCATGTCCTGAGGCTAGTTGATTTGGTAGAAAGAAAGGCCATTAATTTAATTTCTTGGTCTTCTCTCTTTTGTTGTAAATGTCCCAACAACGAGTCAAGACATCTAGTTTTGTCCCTAATCTTCTTGGTCTGAAGTATATCAAGAGATTGAATGCCTTTTGACAGTCTTCTGACTAGTTCCAGGGAGTTTTCTTACATGACAATCGGATGAGAAAGGACACCATGTTAGAGTAGTTATGAATAAATCGTTGATAGAAGTTCAAGAATTCTAGGAAGGACTGGACCTCTTTCAATTGGCAGGGAACTAGCTAGTCTCTAATGACTTTCACTTTCTGCTTATCCATTGCTAGTCCCTCTGGGCCCAATATAAAACCTAGGAATTCAATGCTTTCCTTGTGGAATGCACACTTGGCAGAGAAGGCATATAGTTGGTGGGTGTGAAGACATCTCAGTACCTCTTCTACATATTTTCTATGGTCCTCTAGGTTGTTCGAGTAGATTAATATGTCATTTAGGTAGACAACTATGTACACATCCAGCAAGTCCCCAAAGATCTCATTGATAAACTGTTGAAAAGCTGCAGAGGCATTTGATAATCCAAATGGCATAACTAGTTATTTAAAGAATCTGTAGTGGGTTCAGAAAGCAGTTTTCCACTCATTACCTTCAGCGATGTGTACTAGGTGATAAGTGTTTCTCAAGTCTATTTTTGTATATACTCTTGCCTTCTTAGGTACATCCAGGAGGTCTGAAATCAATGGAATTGGATAACAGTTTTTTTGGGTTATTTTATTTAGACCACAGTAGTCCATATATAATCTCAGATCTCAGATCTTTTTTTTTAAAACAGCACTGGAGCTCCCTCTGGTGATTGGGAGAGTCGGATGACTCCTGTCTTGATGTTCTCATTGATAAACTCTTGCAAGGTCTGTAATTCAATCACTGATAGCAAGTAGATTGGTCCTAATGGAGGTAACAAGTTCTTTGTTATTTTGATAGTCAAGTCATATGGGTGGTGTTCTGGTAGGAGTTTTGAATATTGCTTGTCAAACACATCTGAAAACTGATGGTATTCTGGGAGAACTTCATTTAATTCTGGGTTCATAGTTTCGATCTGGGTAGCCCATCTACTAAGTGTAGTAAGGGTAAGTTGGAAAGTCTGGGCTCTGGGCATCTAGCAAGTGTGTCGGTATGCCACAGCATTGATCAATAATATGGATGGTCATGCCTGCAGTTTGTGAATTAATCTTGCTTTGTTGTTTGTTGCTCCTTTTCTAGGTCCTAGCATATTGGTGAGCTTCTTGGAGAGTATATTTAGTACTCCTTCTCTCTAATCAATGTCTGGATTGTGGGTCCTCAACCAGTTATATCCTAGTACCACTGGGCTTGATCCATTCAGGTGCATTATATAAAACTCAGTTATATAGGAGTAGCCATAAGTAAACTAGATTGGTAATGTTACAACTTGATTCATATTTTGGCTAATAGTACTATCTATTAATACCAGGGAAAGAGGGTCGATAACTCAGAATGGCAATTTATGAGTAGCAACAAAACTTGAGTTCATCAAACAATCCAATAAACCAGAGTTGATTAACTCTTGGAAAACTTTTGTAACCAGATTTGAGCTTAGTGAGATAAAGAGGGAATTTGGGCTGGTGAGGGTGTTAGCTCCCAATCTTAGGTAGTTTTTCCTGGTGGAAATTAGGCAGTCGGCTCTTCAGGAGAGAAGGGAACTACCTCCTTATTCTTTGGCCATTTTAACAGTTTTAAGAATATCTCCAGCTAGGCCACACATACCCCTAGACTGCTAGGGGGCCTTGCAGAGTGCCTGGGGTAGGCCCTGGCCAGGTGCCCAGATTGGCTACAATGTAGGCATAGTCCTAGATCTATCCGTTATTATTATTTGACTAGGATAAGTCTTCCATCTGCTTCTAAGACATTACTGATAGAGGACCTTTGTGATGGTGAACTGGATGAGACTCCAAGGGGAGATGGGAGTCTAAGTACTCTTTCTTCAGCTCCAGGTGTCTTAGGTGGCTCTGTCCTCAGTAGTTTGGTCAAATAGTATTAGGAGAACTAGTTTATCTGTAATCTTTTCTTGTCATCCTGGATCCTTTTCCAATAATCGTTGTCAATCTACAGTACTGCCCTTTTAAAACCTTCAAAGGATAACACATCCTCTTGACTGTAACGTAACTCATCTCGTATCCAGTTTGGAATGGCATCTTTAACTACCTTGTGGAAGGTCCTCTTGTCCCAGTGAATGTGATTTTGATACTTTGTGAAACAGATGAAGTAATCAATGGCCTTGCTATCATTAGGAAAAGGGATAGCTACTATTGTGTTCTTGTCATTATCTTTGGATGAGTAAGACCTGAAAATATTAGATAGCTTCTGCACAAAAGCTAATCAATCCTTCAAGAAATCTAGATTGTGATATAGGTCCAGTTTATTAATAAAGGGTTCGAAATAGTCTAAGGCAATGCCCTGAAGGTAGGATATAGCAAAGAAGACCTTGTCCGCATCATCCACAAATTCTCCTTCACAAGCATAGAAATAGATTTGATACTGAAATATGAATACACATAATTTCTCCAGACCTCTTCTACTGAATAGGTCGGGTTCTTTAATTACTTGAAGTTTCTTCTGTAGGTGGTTACTTGTTTGTCTGGCTAATGCTAGTATAGTAGCCTATAGTTTATGGTTCGATGCCTCCCCAAGTAGGCTTGGTGCTCATTTTCTAGCAGTTTGGGAGGACTTAGTTAAGAGTTCTAAGAGATCACCGATATTGTCTCCAGTTGCCTCCTCTCCTGATTTTTCTACCAGTTCTAAAGAGGTAAGGTGCTGACTCCTGGCTTGCAAGGCGGTAAAAGGTTGTTCAATTAGTGTAGTAGTAGATTCCCTGGATAGTTCTGGGTAGAGTCCATTACATCTTATATAACAGTCTAACCAAGAGTCTAGTCTAGAGGCTTGGGACATGATAGAGAAGGGGTTTTAGAATATGTAGAGGGTTTAAGTAGTTTTGTTCTACTGTTAAGTAGGGACTCTGGAGTGACTGGGCTTAGTCTCAGCTAACTAACTAGACCAACCTCTACCTATTGCTCTTTTTTAATGTAGTAGACTGGAGTTGAAGATAATGAGGACAATTTAACTAGATTCTAGATGAGTCTACTAGATGGAGGACAAAACTAGAGTGTTAACATCAATATACTAGTTTATAGCTAGGGGTCTTAGTAAATCAGTACAAAGGATAGAAAATAGTTGCAAATAGTATGACTAGGCAGATGATGTCTTCTTGTAGGGCTATTATGGCTGTGTATTACAAGGAACTGTGATAAATGGGTAAACAGAAAGGGTAAACCAGGAGTTAAAGCAATACTTGAGAATGTTCATTGATTATAGGCAAGAACAGTAGCCAAAATGGTTAGGAATAGCAGAATTTGCATACAATAACAAAGCACATTCAAGTACTCGAACGTTGCCTTTTAAGGCAAACTATGGGCAAGATCCCAAGATGGGTTTTGAGGGAAGAAAGCAGGGGAAGTACAAAGAAGCAGAGAAGTTTATTAAGAAGATGAAGGAAATACAGAAGGAGGTAAAAGCAGTGCTAGGGAAAGTACAAGAGAAAATAAGAAAATATGTAGATAGCAAGAGAGGAGAAGTCGACAACTACAGAGTAGGAGATTTAATAATGTTAAGTACTAAGGATCTGAAATATCAGATGATTGGGAGGAGAACAAAGAAGTTGACAGAGAGATTTGTTGGTCCTTACAAAATCAAGAAAATTATATCATCAAATACAGCAGAATTAGAACTACCAAGTATAGTTAAAATACATCTGGTAGTCAATATTAGTAGAATACGTAGAGGGGCAGAAAAAGAAGCAACCAGCTCCAGTGATAATTGAAGGGAAAGAAAAGTGAGAGATAGAGAGAATCCTGAACAAGCAATGAGTAAGAGAGAAAGATAAGTACTTAGTATGCTGAAAAGAGTTCATAGTGGAGTCCAATACTTGGGAAGGAAGGGAGAACTTGAAGAATGCAAAAGAAGCAATTGAAGAGTTTAAAAGAGAATATCGGCAAGATATGGAAAATATGACATGACAAGAACGAGAAAAAGGGGTATTTAAGAGAGAAGAATTGCTAGGGAGATTTATGGCAAGAAAGTTATTTGGGTGGTCAGATAAAAGGTACAACCAAAGATATTGGGGAAGATTAGAAAGAAATTGGAGACAATGGAAAAGAAGAAAAGTAAGCGAAAGAAGAACTTTGGAAACAGTTAGAGAAGAAGAAAAAATTGAGCAGGAAGACTTGGGAATAAGAAAGTAGATAGAAGAAGATGACGAAATGGGCAATATGGTTGACCCATACTATGAGTTATAGGAAAATTCCTTAGGACAAGGAAACTTAAAAGAGAGATGGTGTCATAACTTGGCAAAACAGCTAAGTTGTTATTTATATTTCTTTTCTTTTTCTTTTTCTCTTTACTACACAGAAAGGAGTGTGGGAAAGTGTTATGTCACAAGTGTTACTTGGTCACAGTCACTTGGTCATGTCACATGATGAGTGTGGGAAAGTAGTGCATAGACCATGTAATAATTGTATAAGTAGTGTATAGAAAATAACGGGAACTCTATTGAGTTCTCCTTGTCAACTCAGATAAGAAGTGGGATTAAGTTATCACAACTAAGTCCTTATAGGTCACCATAGCAAAGACAGTACTTTGGGGTCCCCTGGCAGTTTGCTGTGATATATCCAAATTTCCAGTATCTAGTATGTATGCTGCGTCGCATGTGGGATGATGGCTGCTGACTCAGAACTGACCAAGCAACTTTGTCACATGACCCCTCTTTTCACTCAAAAACTCTATAAAATTCAGATAAATTCAGAATAAATTCAAATAAATTAGGATATATTGGAATA
>Ga0153965_1000113_pt1 | contig 14222 bp, 10 predicted proteins | sample TSFL049MetaG_FD_104707 | JGI IMG/M metagenome (GOLD analysis project Ga0153965, IMG submission 104707) | Attine ant fungus gardens microbial communities from Florida, USA - TSFL049 MetaG | ecosystem: Host-associated > Fungi > Mycelium > Unclassified | place: USA: Florida, Paynes | collected... | reverse complement strand
GTACCATGGTGGTTACCAGTTGATCTGCCTAATATCTCGGCCGTTACTGATCGCCTCGAGACGTGACTGGTACCGATCGAAAGGTCTTTTCAAGGGCTTTCCGTAGCCATTAAGACCGTGAGAATCGATGGAGATTTGATGGAGATATGGCCGAATGAAGTTTGTGACACCTACCTCAGATCCATCTTAGTGAATATTTTCTTGCTATCTATATTATTGATTAACTCCATGATTAATGGTAGTGGATAGTTATTTTTCACTGTCTGATCATTTAGGTTGTAGTAGTCTGTTACCATCTGCTTTCCCTCATCTTTTTTACCCACAAAGAAAACTGGTGACATTGAAGGTCTAATATACCCTTTCCTTAACTGGTCTTCCATGAATTTCTGAACTTCTTCTCTTTTGTTCTTTGATAGAGGATAAATCTTTTCTTTTTACAGTTTGAACATCTCCTTGAGATCTATAGCATGATCCCAGGTTTTCCTAGTTGGCATTCTCTCCAACTCTATCTTTCCAAACACTTTCCTTCACTTTAAGAATTTCTTAGAAACCATCTCTTTGATTTTCTTATGGTCCTCTTCTATTTCTTCCTTCTTTTCCCAATCTTCTTTATCATCTATTGCCCATCTGATGATTTTCTCTTCCTCTAGGGTTGCTATCTGTCTAACCTTTCCTTTCTTATGACCTTTTCCACCACACAGGGGTAGGAATCTCGTCATTTTGACTTCTCCAGTCTCCCAATTTATTTCTAGGTTATATGCTGCCAACCATGGCATTCCCAGAATTACTTCTGTTTTTCCCAGATTGCAAACATCTATCCTCATTCTTTCTACATAGCCTTTATAGTACACATTTGCTTCTATCTGGTGTGTAATAGCCCTTCTGCTATTATTCATCCTATTTACATTTCTTACTGTGATTGATTTTTTGAGTTTTTGCAGCCTAAAGCCATGCTTTGCTACTACTCTTCTGTCCATGAACATCCCTGTCATGCCACTGTCCAAGAGTGCTTTCACCATGACACCTTCATGAGTGTAACCTCAACCCAGAGCTGTTACTAAATGAATCTATATGAAACCCAAAGATATTATTTTAAGATTTAATGCTGTGCCACACTTCCCTCAACATTTTTGAAGGTTTGCCTGACCTCTCTTTGACTGCCCCCCTCTTTTGCTGCATGTTCTGGATCTCCTGTCTGTGTACCACTCTGCTACACTTTTTCCTCTCTGGGATGCATCCCCTTCTCTATACAGCCATACTATTTCAGCTCATCTAGTTTCTTCCTTGGTATTACTCCTTGTCCCCTGTTTTCTTCTACATGACACCCTTAACTTCCACATCTTTCACAAGTTAGGTATGAGACTACTACTTCCTCTGTGCACTACCCTAGCTCTAGTAGACATATTTCTTCTGGCACACCTTTGCCACAATGCTCCTCTGCTCTCTTTTTTAATTCTGCTACTGGGCTTCTTCTCCACTCTTGCTACACTTCTTGTGGTGTTGCTATGCTGTGAGGCCTGAAATATATTCAGGTCTAAAATTAAACAAATTTTGTGACTTCACACCCCAAAAACAGGACTAAGATAGAATCACCTGTTAGGTAGTAGGAAAGGCACAGAGGACTTCACTACCAAAAGACTGGCTACCTAATTATGTAGTAGTATACCCAGTGATGGGAATCAAAGGGAATTGATCACAAGACAAGAGTGATAACAAATGAAAGTAAAATAATCTCCAAGATGTTTGTCATAACTTGGCAAAATGGCTAAGTTATTATTTATATTTCTTTTCTTTTCTTTTCTTTCATCTTGGACTTACTACACAGAAGGGAGTATGGAAAAGTGTCACATCACAAGTGTCACATAGTCACAGTCACATGATAGAAAGTCACAGCATTACATCACATGATGTCACATGATGGATCACATGATAGGTGTGGAAAACTAGTGCACAGACTATATAGTAGTTATATAAATAGTGTAGAAAATCTAATGGGAACTCTATCAAATTCTTCTTGTCAAACACTGATAAAGGAGCAGTTAGCTTTATTACAGCTCAGGAGTTAGCTACTCTGACAATGTTTCACAATTGTGCACTAAACAAGTAGGCACTGGGGAGATGATAAAATGACAAAGAGGGCTTAAGAAAAGAGGGAATAGGAGGGTGAAACTCAAATAACTGAAAGAAATAATACTGAAGCTCTTTATGAATCCACTCAAGGTAGATCTCACCATAATAGGATCTCTAAAATACATATTCATCTCACGTTGTTGATGGGGATCAAAGGGAATTAATCACAAAACAAAAGTAATAACAAATGAAAATATAAAAGATCTCTGAGATATCTCACAATTGTGCACTAAACAAGTAGGCACTGGGGAGATGATCAAATATCAAAGAGAGCTTAAGAACAGGGGGAATAGAGGGGTGAAACTCAAATGACTGAAAGAAATGATAATAAAGTGCTTATGAATCTACTTGAGATAGATCTCACTGTAATAGGCTCTCTAAGATGTGCATTCATCTTGCATCGTGACACTACTGCCCTTACCTAGTCTAGTAGTCTGGCTTGCTATTGATACAGCAGAACTACCTAAAACTTCTGTGCCATCGTGTGAGCTCTTCTTCAGCTGACTATACAACTGGAAGCCAACTCCAATGACACGTAGCAAGCTATTAATTCCTAGCATAAGCAAATGCCCAAGTCTGTTGGGGCTTGAATTCCTATTGAGGGAGAGGTTTTGTGGGTTTTAGAAATTAAAAGAGAACACTCAGAAAGATAGAGACTTAGTCACTCAAAATAGCTATTAAGCTCTAGAGCAATAGAGAGAGATGGTGGTAGGGGTATGATGCTTGAGTTCCCCTCTGTGCCCTAGAGTATTATATTATGATTACAAAGCAAAGAGACAACAAAGAAAGCGAGACAAAGAAAACCTCCAAATTCCCAAACATAGCAAGGTCACAATGATAAGACGGCACTTCTCTGGAACACTAGGTGACCACTCCCCACTCTTCTAATCCTACTCCAGGAATCTTCCCTTGCACGATGGTTGGGTCTCGAGCCTCTTGCTGGGCTGTAGATGGAGATGGCAATCTCAAGTTGTCTTGCCCTCAAGCACATTATCTTCATCTAGCCTTCCTATTACCTTTCTCCTTACCTTTTCTGTTCCTCTTTCTACCTCCTCTATGCCTTCTCATTCCTCTGGATTCCAATTTCCTTCCACTACTGTTGCAATGTGACTCTACGGCAGCTCGACTCTCTTGACCTTGCTATAATTAGCCATCAGTGGTGATAGCTTGGATCTGATTGTAACTTCTTCTAAAAATAGTGTCACCAGCCACTAAGGTATGATGTCACTCTGGTAGTACTAGGTCTTCAAAGTTCACCTCTGCCCTCGAGAGCACTTCTAGAAGGGAAATCTATTAGAAATCCAATATAGAGTACCTGAGCAAGTGTTTATGAGATATAATATAGTGGTGGTCACAGCCGCTACTCTGCTACTCAAGTGAGATACTTGAGTCTATGACTAGGCATCTAGGGAATATCTCTGGGGGGCTGAACTCATCTCTCAAGTCAGTTATTCTGATTATTAAGGTAAAAATAGTCACTTATTTGTCTAAATGGCAGTCTGGTATGACACTGGGGACATAAGGTTGCTACCAACAACAGGCCAATTACTCAAGAACCAGCAGAGTCAAGCCCATGGCCCTATGGCATTATTGCCAAAAATAGTAGCTTAGTCAGGAGAAAGAAGCCTCATGTGGAAAAGTCTAGCAAGATATCTATCACAAAGAAACAGAACTGGTAGCCTGGCAGGAAACAAGAGTAGCCATGGCATCACTCAATCAGTGATGGATAAGAATAGGAGCACATCAAAACTGATCCACTGTGATCAGAAACAAAGGAGTCACAAAGAGCCTCAGGGAGCTATAGGAACAACATCTGAAACTCTCTAGGTAAGAAAGGAAAAAGTCAGGTCCCAAGTTGCTGAGATAAGCCAGAGAAAAAGAAAAATTACCATGAGATTGGGAGTAGGTAACCTGGTAACTTGGTAAGGGCAGGACAGACCTGGCAAAATTAATAGGAAATAATCAAGGAAAGACAAGGAAGTACAGGATTTCCTATCACTACCAGAACAATCATTGTAATAATAGATTATGACTGGGTTAATTATTTTCTCTATTTTTTCGTATATTTCTTTTGTATTTCTCTATAAAAAACCCCCACTTAGTAGGAAAAAAACAAGCAATCTTAGTTGCCTCTTTCCTCTATTTGGGTTTTCAAAGTGAAAAAAAATTTTTAGAGTGATTAGATCAGTGATAAAGTTGCTTTGACTCAAGACTAAGTCAAACCAAAGAGACTACAGAACAAGTGACTTAGCTGTAGGGGCAATGTTATAGAAGCTCTAAGACAGAGTTTAGCATTGCTAGGGAGTCGAGTTATACAGGAAGGATTCAAAGTCTCATATCTGATCACATAGTCAAGAGTATTACTGTGAGGATAGTCTGATCACATAGCCAGAGAGTACTACTGTGAGGACAGCTTTGAAACAGAGCATTAGGGTGACACCAGGCAGGCAGAACTTAGGCACAGGACCAAGACAGTAGTCTAGAATCGAGAATCAGATTTCAAACATCACTGCTACCACAATACATTGGCAGAATTTAAACTTTACAACTTCTTTTTACCTTCATCTTTCAGATTCATTTCCCTATGAATTTGCACAAGGAACACTGTGCTGATACACAGTGTCAACTAGGGTGCTTTTCTTAGGAGATCACACATTTTATTTGTATTTAAACTTTTATCTTCACTGCTACTTAGACAGTAGTTGGGGAACTTCAATTTAAAAAAGAAAATAGAAAAAACCCCTAGTAATACCAGCCTCTTCAACACGTGTCACTTTTTCTTCCTCTACTCTTCTCAATCTCCTTTTTCCTTCCTGTGCCTTTCTCTTTATAGGGTGCACTGGTCTTGTTGGTGCACCTTTTGTGGCTTCGCCACACATGCCACCCTTTTCCCTACTTGTTTCTTTCTTCTCCACAATGGACATTCCCTATACTTATGCCCCTTCTCTCCACACTTAAAACACTCTACTACTACTACTTCCATCCTCTTTATTATCCTCTCTCCTTCACCACTTTGTATCACTCTACTAGACAATACTTTGAATTTATTCTGGGGAACTGTTTTCCCTTCTTTCTCTCTTTTATTCCTGCAATTTTGGACTAGGTACCTGAACCCTGTCACAAACTTCATTCAGCCATATCTCCACCAATTCTTCGACTATTCTCACAGTCTCAACAGCTACGGAAAGCCCTTGAAAAGACCTTTCGATTGATACCAGTCACATCTTGAAGTGATCAATAATGGTTGAGATATTAGGCAGATCAACTGGTAACCACTATAGTACCATTTATTAAATCACCAATATCTCAGAAACCGCCATGATCTAAGCTTTGGTTCTAGACTCAGCAGAACCCCTTTTCATACCTCTTAGAATGAGCTTAGAACAACCTCAAGGCAATCAATATCAGTAGAGATATGAAGGCCTCAATGTTTGTACATAGACTTCATTAATTACCCATAAATAGTTATCTGTCCTTTTCTTAGAACAAAGAACAGCCTCCATAAGGTTAAGTTATCACTATTCCTAGCACAAAGGCACTACCATATGTAGAACAATAGGTAGTAGCATGTGATGATCTGTCCTAGTGCACAAACTATCACAATTCTGTATATAAGAACTCCCTGTCTGAAGATTAGACCTCAGACTTAACAACATCTTTTGTTGCTTGTCTAACTCTGCTTATAAGCTCTTTGAGTCCATATTCCAATCCATCACAAAACAAGTAAGTGACCTTTTGTGATAAACCCTTTGCATTGTCGATACAACTTTCCCTTTCTCCCCTCTAGTTCTTCCCTCAGTTTGGCAAGAGAGTGTTTTTGTTTGAGCATGTTGCTCATCAAGTTATTTTATTGGGTTAGAGACATTGTGCTATGCCTCTGGGTATGGAAATAATATTGAGTCTTGCTATATAAACTACATCTGCTGGGGTGCAAGATCTTCATCCAACCAGAGTCCTACTACCTTACTTACTACTGCCCTAATACTATGGTTAGACTATCACCTCACAGGGAGGATTCCTAATCTAGACAGCTCCTTAAGAGATAACCATCACTCCTCTGCATGTACCTAGTCACAATGGACCATAGCACGAGGTTTATACCAAGAAAGAAACAAGTATTCTACTAAACACCATCTGATTACAAGGTCAGGTCTCAGCGATAACACCCAGGCTTGGTGCTATACTTCTACCTGCAGTTCCTAACTAACTGCAAAGTCCCTTTAAGCCAAGGGCCTGGCTATGTATGGAGGTAGCTAGTGGTCATGATGATCACTGGCCAAGGGTTGATTTGAATGAGATAAGAAATAAGTAAGGTCCAAGGTGAACAGTGCTCTGGAAGTGGAATTGAGTTCTAATGTCAGAATAGCTAACTCCTGAGCTGGAATAAAGCCAACTGCTCTTTTATCAGCATTTGACAAGGAAAACTTAATAGAGTTCTCATTTAATTCTCTATACTACTTATACATTTTACTATAGTGGCTATGTGCTATATTTCCATGGTTCTCATGTTATTTCCATTATGTGACATATTGTGACTGTGACATTGTGACAAAGTCACATGATATCTTTCCCATGCTCCATCCTTAGTAATAAGTCCAATAAAGAAAAAGAAATAAATAAATAATAACTTAGCTGTTTTTACCAAGTTATGACACAATGGGCAAATGTGTAGTGACTTAGTCTGAATGACTTAATCACCCTCCAAGTTCAAGTTGACAAGGAGAACTCAATGAAGTTCCTGTTAGATTTTCTACACTACTTATACAACTACTACATGGTCTGTATACTACTTTCCCATGCCTATCATGTGACACATCATGTGACATCATGTGATGTGATGTTGTGACTTCCTGTAATGTGACTGTGACACTTTCCCATACTCCCTTCTGTATAGTAAGTCCAAGATAAAAGAAAAAAAAAGAAAAAAAAAGAAATATAAATAATAACTTAGCTGTTTTGCCAAGTCATGACAGAATGTTCATTTCACAAAGGTTTTTCAAGCTACATTGTGTTGGAGATGATTAGCTGAATGATATCTAGGCCTGTAACTGATAGTGTTTGGAGTGCTGAGAAGTGTATTTACCACACAAGAACTCAGTTTACTTGTGGGTCTGATAGCATAACAAGGACTCAGATTAAGACAGAAATTGGATGAAGCACTAGAGGGCTGGGATGAGTCAGATGCAGAAGGGAGCAACGATAACAAGAGGATTCTCCTACCATATAAGCATTAGAAGTATTATGATTTATTCTTTTGTTCCTTATACTTGAAAGTGAGTCAGAATTGAAATAAATATCTTCCTATTGCCTTTTGTTGAGAATTTTAAAATTTAAATTTACCAAGAATTCAGTACTGCAAAGGGAAAAGAGTTTGGATTTGGGCAATTGATTTTTTGTTTATGGCAGCCATCATAGGCCATGCCACATATTGGCCCTGTATCTGATTGATTGGTTGCACTAGCCAAGTAAGTGGGGGACATGTGGTTAGTTTAAGACTATCACTTGCCACATTGTAATGCAACCAAGACATTTTGATCAGTGAGTGGTAATCTTGAGAATGTATTTGTTGTTATGCCCTCTATGATTTAATTGTCAATGAGAATGAGCAGCATTTATTACAATGAACTGATACAATAGACATATCTAATCTCTTCTATATTCTGTTGACTCCTCCACTCCACTTACACCACCATTCTTCCATTTCTTCTCCATTCTGAGACACCAATGCTAGCTCATCATTGATATGGTGACACCTGTCACCTAGGCCATAAGCTAACACCAAAGAGTGCAGAATAGGCTTAAATAGAGTTCAGTCTCACTATCTTCTCTCAGTTGTCTACTTGATCCCAAGACATCTGAGATATTAACATAATAAAAGCATTGAGGCATTCTCCTGTAGATGATAGTGATTGGCAGGTTAGAAAATGACAATTATGAAGTGTCTTGTTTAAGAAAGTTGACAGAAATTGCATTAGCAAAATAGCCAAGTTTGTAAAGGGCACACTACTGATTGCAGAAGCCATCAGGCAGGAGTTCAAACCATGTCTTGACCACTAAGGTAATGCCTTGTCATAGGCACTAAAGGTATATTAACAATTCATTTTTCAATTCATTTTTCTTATCCTAACACCCTTCTTATCTACCAATGCCAACTTATTTTTTGGCCCATCTTCATCACATTATCAAATTTCCACCACTATACATTTGGTAATTATTTAATATTACAAGGACAATACATAACAATGGTTGTGATACCTTACAGATCACTCATTTGCCAGTAGGTCTTCTATTATAATTCCTTTCCAGCATGAATGTCCATTCTGCAAAAGTCTACTGACTACCCAAAGAATATGAACAAGACTGCTTTTTTCCTTATTTCTATTACACTGTGATTGTCAGATTTATGGACAACAGCTATGTCTAGTTGCTCCCTGCAGACTCTTTAGCAGCACTTATCAACTATGGTGGTAAAGTCAACTTCAAAGACACTGGCATGCATGCTCAACAGCTGATCAATTTACTAAGGACTGTAACAAATTTACTTCTCTATGACATTTGCTATGATAGAGGAGTGACATGATGCACAGAGGAAGGCATAAGGACTAATGTAATACATATATATAGTAACTAGTAGAGTAGTATAGACTTAGCTTTGTTCTGGTTAATACAAATCTTTTACTCAAACACTGGGTTGAGGATTCATAACATAAAAATGAAGCTACCAATATATATATTAACCCTATTCTATCACTATGATCTCACTCGCTGTCATCATGGTATTTCTGACTACCATCATAACCTTCTTTTTCAACTTTCTATTTGACACCTGGAAGGACCTAGGAAAAGAAGCCAAGAACGCCTATGCAACTAGCATAATTTCATAAAAGAAGTCAAGAAAGACTTCACTGACAAACCAGTCAAAAGAAGAATAAAAGAATTTGACAACTTCACAGAGAGTCTGGACGAAGTAAGAGCTTGGTGCTGAAGAATGACATTATTTTTTCAAAGCAATGACATCTTAAAGGAATAGGAAAGAATTGAAATGGCTTTAGGAAAGATCAAAGGAGAGAAGGACAACCAGGCCCAACAATAGGCAGATACTCAGATCAGAAAGTTTTTACCCTTTCAAAAAGAGTAGAAGAGGGACCAATGGAGAACTCAACATATCAACCATAACTAATAAGCCCCCTTTCGAGACCTGGAAGAAGATGGCTAATGAAATAGCACAGTTTTTTATATCAATAGAAACTCAAACTCATGCAATTGACAAATTAACCAAATTAAAGCAAGGAAATAGGTTACTTGAAGATTTCTGGTTGGAATTCATCACCTGGAAAGAACTCTCTGGCTATAACAAAATTGCACTAGTAGATTTATTCAAAAAAGGGATTCACCTGGCACTGGTGCGAAAACTAGTTGGGATTGGTCAACTAAGAAATTCAGACTCATTGGAGGATTGGTATGAAAAAGCATTGAGTTTTGAGAGGTTGAGAAGCGAGGCAATCAAAGAATTTGGAGGAAGAAAAAGCCTAGAGAATTCAGAAGATATGAAGAAGAAACTGGTTTTGAATGTTCCGAGGCAAGACCCCAATACAATAGAGGTAAACAAGCACAAGAAGATGAGAAGGTACTTTAACTGTGGAAAAACAGGTCATCTTACTGCAAGGTACTCCAAACCAAATAAGAAGAGGAGAGAAGAAGTAAGGACTACTAAGGAGATGATGGAGGATTTTTCTCTGGGCAGGAAGTAAGCACCAACTTACCTGCCCTTATAGATTCAAAAATTTGATTACCTGAGGAATCAATAAAAGACTTTTTGGATTATTTTGGTACAAGAAAATACAAAATGAACAAAGGATACTCAGTGGAATAGGTAGCAAAGAAAATATGATGGAGTAGCAAAGAGGAAGCAATTGGTATACTAAAAGTGTAGACCCATAGTTCAAGAGTAGAAGAATGCACAGAAGAGAAACTGGAAGATTTAAACAAGAATGGCAGTGTCACAGAAGTTGTCAAGATAAACATGACCATAGGTGATCACCAAGAACTTATCCAACTATCAGTAATGAATCTTGGTAAACATGACCTATTCTTAGGATATAATTGGTTACAGAACCCATCCATTGACTGGAGAAACTCCTCAATCAATCTACAGAATTGTTAACAGTGGTGCAAAAAGGTCTACATACCAAAAGAACCAGAGGAAATAGAAGAAGATGCTGAAGAAGAAATGATAAAAGAAGGAGAGAAGATGCTATTCATTAACCTAGAAAAAGAAGCATGGAGAAGAGAAGAGTTGAATATTAGAAATAAAAGCAAAAGCATAGAAGAAATTGGAGAAGACATACCCAAAGAATACAAAGACTTCAATGATCGAGTCTTTAACAAAGTAGTATTTGAAAAATTACCAGACTGATCCAAATGGGACCACACCATCAAGTTGATACCTAATGCAACATTAAAAGACTGCAAGATATATCTGTTAAATGTTAAAGAACAGGAAGAACTTGACAAATTCCTTGAAGAACACTTGAAGTCAGAAAGAATCAGACACTTGAAATCACCCTGTATAGCTCTCTTCTTTTTTGTAAAGAAGAAGAATGGCTCACTGCAACTGGTGCAAGACTATCAATAACTTAACAAAGCAACAATAAAGAAAAAATATCCTTTGCCATTAATCCAAGAACTGATTGATAAAGTACGAGGAGCCTAATACTTCACAAAACTTGATATTTGATGGGGATATAACAATGTGAGGATAAGAGAGGGAGACAAGTAAAAAGTGGCCTTCCAAACAAACCAAGGACTGTTTGAACCACTATTAATGTACTTCAGTATGTGTAACTCATTTGCAACCTTCCAACTTATGATGGACATATTATTTTGTGAACTAATTATAACAGGAAAAATTGTGATTTATATGGACAACATCCTAATCTTCACTCAGACAATGGATGAGCACAAAAACATAGTGAAGCAAGTTTTACAAATATTAGCTGACAACAAATTATCACTTCATCCCAAAAAATGCAAATTTTATCAGACCAAGATTGACTATTTGGGAGTCATCATATCACAAGATAGCATAGAAGCTGATCCCACAAAGACCAAAGGAGTAGCTGATTGGCCAGAACCTCATAACAAAAGAGAAGTATGACAGTTTCTAGGGTTTTGCAACTTCTATCACAGATTTATCCCTGGGTTTGCTAAAGTTACCAAACCTCCAACAGAATTAATGGGAAAAAAGAAATGGAAATGGAAAGATGAGGAGAAAAATACCTTCAATAAACTCAAAAGCAAGATAATGAACCCTCCTACACTGGCAATCCCAGACAACAAAAGAAAGATGTGATTAGAAACTGACGCATCAGGATATGTCATTGGAGGAGTATTGTCTCAGCAACAAGAAGATGGTTCTTGGAGACCTATCACCTACCTATCTAGAGCAATGAACAAGACAAAAAAGAACTATAAGATATATGACCAAGAGTTATTAGTGATTATGGAAGGACTTAAACAGTGGTGACAGTACCTTATAGGAAGCAATTAGTTCTATATATAGACTGATCATAAAAATTTAGGAAACCACAGAAACTCAATTATTGCCAAGCTTGTTGGATGACAGAATTACAAGAATATGACTTTCAACTGATACACAAACTGGGCAGTTCTCAAAAGAAGGTAGATGTATTATCTCATAGGCCAGATCATACTCAGGGAAAGGACAACAATGCAGATCAAATGCTACTAAAAGAAGAATGGTTCAGAAGTATTGTGACTCAAGAAGACAAATTTTGGAAGGAGACAGAAAAGGCAGAGGAATTTATAAAAGAGGAAGTGAGAGGGACAGTAGAACGACAAGAGGAAGGTTGGAAAAGAGAAGGAAAGGTGTTACTTTGGAAGGAAAGAATATATGTTCCTGACTCAGCTATACTTTGAGAGAAAATTATCACTAAACATCATAATTCTAAACTAGCTGGTCACCTAGGTTATACCAAAACATACAAGCTGATAACAAGCAACTACTAGTGGCCTAGAATATTAGAAGATGTTAAACGATATGTCATAGGATGTGAAAAATACCAAGCAACCAAACCAAACTGACAGCCCAAATGAAATCATCTTTATCCTAACGAAATACCACAAAACCCCTAGGAGATTGTTAGTATCGATTTAATAGGACTATTATCAGAGTCAGTAGAATACAATAGGATATTGGTAATAGTGGATTGCTTTTCCAAGATGGTTCGCTATATACTGATCAATATAAACATTACGGTCTAAAAGGTAGCCAAGATATCTTGGGATTGAGTTTTCCAGGATATGGGAATTCCCCAAAAAGTTATCAGTGACTGAGAACCACAGTTTGTGTTAAGGTTCATGAAAGAACTATGCTCACTATTAGAAGAATGGAGAACAACAATTACAGTAGGAACAAATAATGGCCTACTTACCAGGTTATCCAACAGATATTGATAGACAGTCTGATAGGGAAGAGAGATCTCAAGAGAAGCAGAGCAGTTCTGTGATGTGACAGTTGAGATGAATAAGCAAGCCCCCTTATGTAAGCACGGCTCATATATTAAACTACAATAATACATAATACAATAATTATTTAATTTAACACTTATGACTTGGAATAGAGAGAAATCCCTCAACTGCTTATTATCCCTAAACCGATGGTTAAACAGAGCAAGTCAATCAAGAGCTAGAACAATACCTTTGACTCTACTGCAACTACAGACGGAATGACTGGGCAGAATGGTTATCAATCACAGAGTTTTCCTATAACAATCAGATCCACTCTAGCACAGGACAATCTCCTTTCATGGTCAACTTAGGATGTTACCTGAATATTGGCAAGAACATAAACCTACTAACTGAAAACTCTCCAGGAACTGAACAATTTCTCAAAACAATCAAGGAAATTAGGAATGAGGTGGAGTCAGCACTAAAGAAAACAAATGAGATGATGAAGAGAAAGTGAGATTTAAAGAGAAAACCAGAGGTGGAACAATTGAGCAGAGATTTGGTATGAGTAGACACAATGTATTACAACATAGACTAACCTTCAAAGAAACTATCAGCCAAATGATTAGGACCATTTCCCATAATATGGAAAGTCGGCAAATTGGCCTATAAACTCAAGATTCTACCCACATGGAAGTTTATCCATCCCATTGTCAATGAGTCCTATTTTACTTCTTACATGACATCCACATTTGAGCAACAATCACAGAAATCTGATAACAGAGTTACTAATCCTAACAACCAAACCAACATGCAGGGAGTGGAAGAAATACTTGACTCTAGATGGAGAGGAGGTAAATTACAATACCTTATCAAATGGAAGGGACAGTTGCTCGAGGAGAGAACTTGGGAAAATAGAGATGAAGTAATTAAGAGAGCACTGAGGTCATGCAGAGAATTCCACAAAAAATATCCCGATGCACCCAGAGTCCCTACTATCTGACTACCTGTGAAGACATATGCTAATATTGCAAGGATATAATCTTAGAAGGGGGGTAATGTAATGAATTTACTTCTCTATGATGTTTGCTATGATGGAGGAGTGACATAGGAAACATGAGGACTAGGGACTTTTGCTATGACAGTGAAGAGGCTGTTAATGCTAGGGGTTTTCCTGTTTTCTTTTTAAATAGAAGTTTCCCCAACTACTGTCTAAGTAGTGGTGAAGATAGAAGTTTAAATAAGGATAAAATGTGTGATCTCCTAAGAAAAGTACCCTAGTTGACACTGTGTATTAGCACAGTGTCCCTTGTGCAAATTTGTGGGTAAATAAATCCAGAAGTTGAAGGTAAAAAGAAGTTATGAAATTAAAGTTCTGCCGATGTACTGTAATAGTAGTGATGTTTGAAACTTGATTCTCGATTCTAGACTACTGTCTTGGCTCTGTGCCTGAGTCCTACCTGCCTGGTGTCATCCTAACACCCTGTTTCAAAGTTGTCCTCACAGTAGCACTCTCTGGCTATGTGATCAGACTATCCTCACAGTAGTACTCTTGACTATGTGATCAGATATGAGACTTTGAATCCTCCCTGTATAACTCGACTCCCTAGCAATGCTAAACT
>Ga0153965_1000112_pt1 | contig 14265 bp, 13 predicted proteins | sample TSFL049MetaG_FD_104707 | JGI IMG/M metagenome (GOLD analysis project Ga0153965, IMG submission 104707) | Attine ant fungus gardens microbial communities from Florida, USA - TSFL049 MetaG | ecosystem: Host-associated > Fungi > Mycelium > Unclassified | place: USA: Florida, Paynes | collected... | reverse complement strand
GAATCTTGACACCTGCCGCCATCTCAAGGGCTCGAGAGTCGTCTTATGGCACTTTTCTGAGTTCTAAGTGAAGTGGTTGGGTTGTTGAGGAGACTGGACTCTATACCCTACTTGGTCAAGAGATAAGACGCAGCGGTCGCTCGGACAACCTTCTACGGAGTAGCAGGCTTGAAAAGCCTGGCTAATCATCGACTCAGATCGTATCATACCCATAAGGTTTGGTGTGGGGGTGCGGATGAGGGCTTGATTGAGTGTGGTAAGGCCTAGGAGTGGTTTACTGACTACTTTGATAGTGAGCTTGTTACGGTGTGTAAAGGTGGACACCTTAGGGACACCATGCGAGGAGAATCTAGATTGAGCTTACAATCTTTTCGAACAATTTTATCTTAATTATCACGCTAAGTTTCTATATTCTCTTTTTAATACCTTCATTCTTGATTCATCCCCACAAACTCTTTAGCATGTAATTGGGACCTGGTACCGCATCTCTAGCCTGTGCCAGGCTAATAGTCCCTTTTGCCCCCTTTAGCGCCCTACTCCCCAGTATTGGAAACACTTTACTTTCCCTTCTACTCCCTCTATCTTCTGTCTCCTTATCTTAATCCCACACCTCATTACTTTGTTTGCCAACACTTTGAATTTATTCTAAGGAATTGGTTTTTCTCTCTTTTCCTCTTTTTTATTCCTGTAGTTTTGGGCTAGGTACCCAAACTTCTTGTAGCATTGGTAAATCTTTCCCTTCCTTCCTTCTAATTCTGCCCTTAATTGAGTAAGGGCTCATTTTTCATTGAGTAGATTGCTCATAAGGGAATTATATTGAGTCTGAGACATTATGGTAATATCTCAAGAGTATAAATATAATGGTTGATCTTACTACTTACACTACATTTGGCTATTACCCAATAGATGGGATCTTTACTCTAGATGGCTTCTTAAGGAATAACTGTTAATCCTCTGCATGTATGAGTCACAATGGACCCCAGCACAAGATTTATACTAAGAAGGCTACTCTACTCAACATGACTCAATTATGAGGTCAGGTCTTGGATGCAATACCTAAGCTTGGTACTGTGCCTCTACTGATAGTCTCTAACTAACAAGTTTCCTTAAGCCAAGGGCCTAGCTATGTATAAAGGTGGCTAGTGATTGTGATGACCATCAGCCAAGAGTTGATTTAGATAAGAGTAAGGGTGAGCAAGGTCCAAGGTGGACAGTGTTCTAGAAGGGATATTGAGTTTTAGTATAGAACTTAGCAATGAATACTTAACTTTACTCTTTATCTGTCAGAGAGCCAAACTCTGTACTGGAATTAAGCCAACTGCTCTTTGTTTAGCATTTGACAAAGAGAACTCAATAGAGTCCCCATTAGATTTGCTATACTATATATACAATTACTATTGTGGCTATGCACCTTGTCTCCCACAGTCCTCATGTCCATTAGCTGACCTCTTTGTTACATGCTGTGACTGTGACTTATGACTATGTGTGACATGACCATGATGTGACCAATGTTACACCTTTGTGACTCTGTGACTGTCACATGATATTTCCCATGCTCCACCTTAGTAATTTTTTTTTAAAAATCATCAATTTATTACATGGGGCATAGTGGTAGACTGTGGCAAGTACATAGTACCTACTTAAATACAGAGAGAAAGAGAAGTAACAAGAAAGGAAAGGGTAAATGAAAAGAGAAAATACTGCGCTTTTACTCAGGGGAGTTGTGCCACGATAATATCTCAACCATTGTCAAAACTGAATATACTAGGATTATCTGCAAGGAAGTGGACAAAGCTGTTTATGATGATATTGCATGGATGTATGGATGGGTCATGTGTATCACATTCCATGACAATATGTTCTTGTGTTTGAACTTCAGCTTTGCTGCACAGGTAGCTGATGGGGAGGTGAGGAAGGAATCTTTGTCTGTACTCTCCAATGGGAGTGTGGCCAGTAGTCATGCAAGTGAAACGGGCACAAAGCAAGTTGGTGAAGCCTATAGAAGGAAGCCATAAACCCCCTTTAGCATATGTTAGCTTGATCACTTTTTAATTTTCGTTTTCAAAGTTGAAGAAGAGTTGTCCTCTATTTGATATGAAGGAGTCTTGTCATTCAAAGAGAATGTTATTGTATTCTTTCTTCTTGTTAAGTAGGTGCGATTCTTTGCTGGGAAAGATGGGAGCGCAGTTATTGGCTTTGACCTGATCATCTACAAGTTTATGTTTGGGCCACTTGGCCTTACTGGGACAGAACCAAAATTGAATTTTGTTTCTGCCATCTTTTCTGAAGAAGGAGTCTATTGCCAAAGTGACTAGGATGAACATGTTTTGAAGAGGATCAGTTTTAGATTTGAAGACTTTCTTTGCTGCAGCAATAGAATCAGTGATGACGATGATGTTGTGGACATTTTCCTCTTCCATAGCAGGCATTAGGCCTAAGCATATAGCCATGAGTTCAGCTTCAATTGAAGTAACGTTTATTGAGTTGGCTTGTAAGCATTGGACGATGGAGTTTTCTGACTAGATGTGTGTGACTGCAGTGGCTACTTGTGATTTCTTGATGTCTCCGTCTGCTACAATGGCGATGTTGTGGGGTGCTGTTTGGGATGATCTGAAGGCCTGATCAAGGTTTTGTAGGTAGTAGAAGAGATCTTTATCAGATGAAGAGGGAGGAGAGTGAAAACTAAATCTACTAGGGAAATGATTGACTACTCTTGAACCTGGAGAAAAAAGAGAAAAGAGTGGATTGAAACATTCTCTGACACCATTGAGACATTCGTTGACATCCTTGATAGGACTTTTGAGATTAAACCATTGCTTGTCAGTGAGTTTGGAGGTTGCAGTTTTGTGTGGAGGGTGATTTTTCACATGTTATGGATCAAGAAGTGAGTTGATAGCATGCGTAGATGGGATAGAGCCGTATCTGAGGTGGTGTCTGCTGTTGAGTTTGCATATGTGGAGAGTGATTGGTATGAGGCCTGCGATAGCTTTAATACTGTCAGAGGGAGATGTTTGAAAAGCGCCAGTGATCCAAAGAGCTGCCTTGCATTGTATTTTTTTCAGTTTGTTGATGTTTTTGACAATCAGGGCACCTTTGAAGAACCAGAGGTTGAATCTGTACAATATGATGGGTAAGATGCAAGTCCTGTATAGGAGTCGTTTTTGCATGGGGAGTATACTGCTAATGGGGATCAAAAGGTTTGATCATAGAACAAAGGTGAAAGCAAGGTCAGAGAGACAAAATCTCCAAACTGCTTCACAATTGTGCACTAAACAAGTAGGCACTGGGGAGATAAATCAAATAATAGAAAGCTTACTGAAGGTGAAAGTCCAAAGAATAACCAAAACATATTAAATAGGAGCCTAAGAAGAAGAAGAACTATTTTTAGTATCCACTCGAGAGAACCCTCACCGTAATAGGATCCCTAAGGCATGCGTTCATCTCGCACTGTGACACTACTGCCCTTACCTAGTCTAGTAGCCTGGCTCGCCGTTGATACAGCAGTACTACCTAGAACTCCCATGCCGTCATGTGGGCTCTTCTTTAGCTAACCGTACAACTGGAAGCTGACTCCAATGACCTGTAGCGAGTGGTTAGCTCCTAGTGTAAGCAAATGCCCAAGTCTGTTGAGCTTGAGTCTCCCTTTGAGGGAAGTTTTATAGAGTTTTCATAAAGCAAACATAAAAGAAAACCTCAAATCACTCAAATAGCCTTTTAGCTCTAGAGCAACAGAGGGAGAGATGATAGAGGGAGGAAGTCCTTTTCCATTCTGTGCCCTAGAGTATTTTATTAGGATTACAAAGCAATGATACAACAAAAGAAAAGAAACAAAGAAAACTTTCAAATTCCCAAAGATAGTAAGAGTGAAATAATGAGATGGCACCTCTCCCGATCACTTGGCTACTACTCCCCACTCCTCTAATCCTACTCCAGGGGTTCTTCTCTAAACAGTGGATGGCTCTTGAGCCTTTTGCTAGGCTGTAGAGAAAGGCGGCAATCTTGAGTCGTCTTGCTCTCAAGTGCGTTGTCTTCATCAAACACCTCTTCTTCTATCTCTCTATCTGACCTCTCTTCCTGACCTCTCTAGTCCTTCTACTACTCTTCTATACCTCATTACATCTTTGAGCCTTAGTCTCCTTCTGTTAGGTTTGCAATATACCTCTCAAGAGGACTCGTCTTGCTAGTTCTTGCTATAATTAGCCATCAGCAATGATGGCCCTGCTCTGATGGTAACCTGGATGTTATAAATAAGTCACTGCCACTAAGATATGACATCATCCTTATAGAAAACATTCTTCTAAGGTCCTTTTTGCTCTTGAGAGCACTCTAGAGGGGAGTTCTGTTCTAAATTTGTTATGAAATTCTCTAGACAATCTCTATGAGGTTTCTGTAGTGGTGGTCACAGCTACTACTCTGCTACTCAAGTCATATACTCGAGTCCACGACTGGGCATCTAAGGAACATCTTTGGGGGGCCAAACTCATCTCTCGAGCTGGTTATTCTCATTATTAAGGTGAAAAATATCACTTTTATTGCCTAAATGGTTGTCTAGCGTGACACTGCATGAGGAGTTGCCTAGCATTTTCATAGTGCTAAGAGTGGAAAGGCATTTAGTGGCATAGAAGTGGGTGTGGTAGTGAAAGTTAAGTTTTTGGTTGAAGAAGAACCCTAGGTATCTCCAGATGGGTTTAGGATTGATGATAGGACCCCCTATGGATGTTAGGTCAATGGAGGAGTTGGGGGGTACTGTGCTCTCATGAAGTAAAAGACTTTGGTTTTGTTGTGTTCCATAATAAGGCCAGCATTGATAAGGATTTTTGATATGATGTTGTAACTACATAATAAAAAAGAGTTAGAAAGGGAATAGCTCTTCTCCTGAGAAATCAAAAGTCCGTCGTCAACAAATGAGAGAATGTCTGTAGGAATTTCTTTATTGAGGTTTCTAATTCTTTTTTTGAACGTTTTTATAATTGGAGCTAGATATAAGGCTAATAGGATAGGGGAGAGGGTGGAGCCTTGACCAACACTGACATTTACATTAAAGGGAGGGGATGTGAAAGAGTTCCATGAATATGAGGTAGAATGATTTGAGTAATAACTGTTGAAAAATCGAACAATGTTAGTATTAAGACCAGCTTTTTTTAGACATAGTGAGAGGAATTGGTGGTTAAGGGAAGGGAAGAATTAAGCGATATCAAAGGCGAGAACACTCGTGTGGCACTATCTGAGCCAGCCAGCCCTGATAAGATGAGTGAGGTATATTCCTGCATCTGTTGTGGATCATTGCTAGATATCCCTGAATTGATGAGAGTCAAGGAAGCCATTGGCTGACAAGTGGAATTAAAGCCTATTACTAATGGCTTTCTTGATGAGTTTGCCCATAGTGTTAAGTAGAACAATTGGTCGGAACAATTTGGAGGAGTTATAGTTATTTTTGTTTGGTTTGGGTATCACCACTGTATTAGACAATTTGAAATGAGATGGCCAGAATTCTAAGTCAATATATGTGTTAGCAATTTGTATGATTTTTAGTAAGTATCTGTCATTTGTGATCAATGATTTGAGGTGTCTCCAGGAAATATAGTCTGAACTAGGAGTTGATGAAGATAAGCACTTAGCTATAGCGTCTTTGAATTCTTGTTTCGAGAAGGGAGGCCATAGAATTTGATCAGCTTGTGGGGTTTCATTTAGAAAAGATACATTTATGGGTCTGTTTTTGGCTGAATTATAAGACGAGTGTAGGGCATGCCACAAGTCTGGTAGGGTGTTGCATGATTGACCTTCATATAGGATGGATTCTATAATCGGCAGATTTTTCTTCTTAACCCAATTCATAAGATCCCATGGTCTTTTATTTGAGAAGGCAATTTTGTAGATTTTGTTGTCAAAGAATTCTCTTTTTGCTATTCAGGTGTTTGACTTGAATTCTCGCCAATGTTCAATATTGCTTGTGTTGTGATACCTGTTTAGACTTTCAGTACACGCATAAGTCCACTATTCTTTAGAATGTTTTGTTATATGTTTCTTTTTTGCTTGGGAGTACCATGCTTCATTGAAGATATTTGCTAGTCGTTGGACAATTGCTTCTAGGTTTTCTTTGGACATGATGTTTGAGGTATCAAGGATGAGAGTATTGTCAGTAATGGCTTTGATGAAGTTCTTTTCTTCCTCGCTATCTTTGCTTATGGACTAGAAGAAATTATCTATGTTAGTCTCATTGATACCCACTTCAATAATAAGGGGAATGTGATCTAAGGGTTGTTATAAGAGCCCCAGAGAGGAAAGAGTTTCCCATGCATTTGAACATTTGATCTCTAACATCAAGTTGTACAATGGGATCAAGATATAAATAGCATGGGAACTTAGATAAGCAGGTCACATGACAAAGATCAGGTGACAGAATATTCTAGAAGAACATGTGATTGTGGACTAGTAGTAGCATAGCCACTGTAGAAATTTGTATAAGTAGTCGAGCAATCCAACAAAGAACTCCATCGAGTTCTTCCTAAACATCCACCTAGGGTGATCACTAAGAGCATTCACTGCCCATTGGTAACAAGGGTCTGTGCAATTCAGGGTGGAGGGAGTGTTGGCCAAATCCTGAGTTGTTAGGGTTAATAAAAGCTAAGTCTATAACAGAATTAGTATCATGCAGATTATTTGCAAACCTTGTTGGACCTGGGTTAATGGATAGTGAGAGGTCTAGACCTAGGCTTTTAGCTAGAGTGAGTAGATCTTCAGTATGAACAGAATGATGAGGATAATTGGGATCTCAATTATTATCCCTTATGTTGAAATTGCCTGTTATGACAACAGTATTGTTTAGGTCGATGATGTTTTGATTGAGAAAGTGTAGGGCGCTTTGGTTGTCATTGGAATAGATGTTTATGATATGATTGATATGTTGGTCTGAATGGAAGGCTAGGACATCAATGTCTTGGTGATTTATTATGTCGAGTCTGAGAGTGAATCTTATTTTCAGCAGCTTTTTGTTGACATATGTTGCAACTCGTGCATAGTTTTCTTGAGCTGGGTTCTGTCTAATAAATAGGGTCCAGTCAGGGTAGTTAGGGGTGCTGTATATTGGATCTCCTGTAAGGTCAGTGTGACTCAGGACATGGCAAATAAGGGATTTAGGTGGTTCTTAAACTAGGATAATGTCCATGTTGTTTTTGCTGTTTTCTAATATGGTATTCATTAGAGTTTTATTTTTTCTGACGTTCTGTTAAAATATTTTTAGGATTTCTTTAATCATAGTTTCTTACCACCTATAGCTAGGCAAATTGAGTTGGTCTTGGTTTCCTGGGCTTCTTGTGCTTTTTTTGAATGCCAATCCCTGTTGAATCAGTTTCTCCAGAAGGGGCATTTGTAGTTGTCAGCCATGTGTTTGCCTTTGCAATTGATGCATTTGAAGGAATGAGGACAAGGCAGGCCTTGGGCAGTTTCAAGTTGGGGGGGATTTGATTTGGGGTTGGCTTTGCAGCACCATGCTAACTCTCTGTAATATTTGAGTTTATATAGGCCACTACACTTTTGGCATCAAGAACTGTGAGCTCTGCATGAAAAGGTTGAATGGCCCCATTTCCAGCAATTATGGCACTGGGGGACACCAGGGTTCATGTTGGTTGCCCTGACTGTGGCGATATGATGACCTAAGTTGAAAGAATGGTTAATTAACAATTTATCTTTAGAACCGTTTTGGGTGTCTCATATATCAAACCATATGATAGCCATGTCTGACTTGGGCAAGGCTTTGATGATATATGGTTTAGTGGCTAGGGAAACATTTTCGAAAAGATCAATATACTTCATGAAGTCTGTGACATTTTCGCTAGTGATTTTGTTGCTGTCGGCTCGCAAGTAGGGAAGGCCCATAATCTTCAAGTATGATTTGGACTGTGGGAGTCTGGGGCTTGGAATATCATTACCATTAATGTCTTCGACTGACTTGAAATATTTTTCTATGATGGAAAGGTCACTGGGGTTTGGTACATTGTTGATAACAATGGCGATTCCACCAGAGCAGGGACAGATGAATTTGGAGCGCATTGAAGATTTAACATTTTTCAGTAGAGCATTAATTTGGAATATGTGTGTGCTAGCATTGCCCATGATACTTTCCACGAGATTGTTGGGTACCAGAATAATGGCCTGTTTTCTAGAAGGTCCTTTAGTAGTGAATTGGACTTTCCTGGCTCTGTTGGCAGGTTGACCAAAAGCTACCTTGTGCATTTCGAGAACTTTCTTGTTTGGTAGGACTAGGAAGGCTTTCTTGATCTTGAAGGCGTTTGTAACATTTGATGCAATTTGAGCATAAGACAGAGGAGATTTTCCTTTGGTGGAGATTTTTTGTTGATAGGCCTTTGATTTCTCCAAAATTTCCTTGGAAGGGCAGGGTAGGATAGGGGAGGTACCTTAGTTATGTGAGCACTATGACAAATATTTACACTTAGTGAGAGTTTGGTAGTTTTGCCAAATTCCTTTGCAAAGTTGTCCCTGATAGATGTTTTGTTAGCAGTTGTGAGAGTATCCTATCCCAATTCAAAGATGGCTGATATGAAGTCCCATGCAGATTTGCTGAAGGGGTCTAGTTGCCTGATGTTGTTAGCGTCCCGGTCTTTAATGTTTTGTTGTCTTAGGAAACAGGCTATATGTTTTAGGGAACATGTGATGTCATTAACATCACTGTTGAGAAATTTTTTGGTGCCAAACAAAGATGTCACTATAAAATTTCTATCCCATAGACTGGGGTCTGCTGGAACGTTAGCGCTGTATGGGATGACTTCAGGGGAAGAGGGTTCTGTGGAAATGTCAATATTACTGGTGATTGCAAAGTTAGGCACCTCCTCGGGGGGACATATGGATTTGATGCTGGAAGGGAGAAAGAAAAACAAGTAGCGTTTTCAACTGAGGGAAGGGAGGGATCTGTTATTTCTATGTCCATGTTACAGTTGGCAGCAACACATTCAGCATAGTCGACTTTTGAAGGGGGGGGAGGAATCATCCATTGGAGAGAGAGAGTTGCTACAGGGTCCATTGGTATTGGTGCAAGAAGTCAAATATCCACATTGTATGTTGTAGACATCATCTTCTAGCCTAGCCGAGGTAGTGTTAGGATTTATATTTGTAGTGAGACTATTAATAACTAAAATGTGAAGGTTTATTCGCTAAACTAAACTCAGGCATTACCAACAGTATTGGTGGTACGAGTAAAAGAAGCGATGCTCTACCTTAGTAATAATCTAAAGGAAAAGAAAAGAAATATAAATATTGACTTAGCCATTTTGCCAAGTCATGACATTATCCAAGTTAACAAGAAGAACTCAATAGAGTTCCTATTGGATTTAGTATACTATTTATATATGAATGCTAACCCTAACCCAGTCCTAATGTCCTATGCTTCCTTATGAGTCACTTTTCTCTTATACATCCATTGATAAGAAAAATAAAAGAAAAATAAATAATAACTTAGCCATTTTTGCTAAGTCATGACAATTAGCCTGGTATAAGCTCAAGATACAGTACTAGGTCCCAATTGCATGTTAAAGAGTTTGTGGAAATAAATCAAGAATGAGGGTATTAAAAAGAGAATATAGAAAATTAGTGTAATAATTAAAATAAATTTGTTTGAAGAGGCAATAAGCTCAATCTAGATTCTTCTTGCATGGTGTTTCTAAGGTGTCTACCTTTACATACTATACCAAGCTCACTAGCAGAATAGTCAGTAAACTACTCCTAGGCCTTACTATACTCAATTAAGCCCTTATCTATATTCCCATACCAAACCTTATGGCTGTGATATAGTCTGAGTTGATGATTAGCTAGGCTTTTCAAGCCTACTACTCCATAAGAAGGTTGTTGTAAGACTCTAGCTGCGATGACTTAAGTCTACTCCAAGTCAGAGTTGACAAAAAGAACTTGATAGAGTTCCTATTTGATTTTGTACACTACTTATACATTTTACTATAGTGGCTGTGCAACATCCTCCCATAGTCCTTATGTTATCTCTGTTATATGTCTTCCTCATCATATGTTGTGACTGTGACATGTGACCTTGTGTGATGTGACTTGTGTGACTAATGTTATGCTTTGTGACTATGTGACTGTCACATGATGCTTCCCCATGCTCCACCTTAGTAATGATCTAACTAAATAAAACAAAACAAAACAAAAGAAAAATAGAAAATAACTTAGTTATTTTGCCAAGTCATGACAACAGTAGGTTTAAGTTATCTTGGCTAGAGTCTTATACCAACTACTTTACTTAGAACTTAGAAAAGTACCATGAGATAACTCTCAAGCCCTTGAGATAATAGCAGGTATGAAGATTTTATTACTCTTTCTCTTGGACTCTCTAAGTGTTATATTAAAAATATAACCTGATGAGACTTAATTAAAAATGAATAAGAAAGAAAACTCCTTCTTCTAGTTGTCATGACTTGGCAAATTGACTAAGTCATTATTTATATTTCTTTTCTTTTCTTTTCTTTTCTTTTCTTATTTACAACTACAAGATGGAGTGTGGGAAAGTATCACATGACTTTGTCACAATGTCACAATAGTGTGATGGATGGTCATGGATGGTCACATCACAGGTCACAGTCACAGTGTGTCACATGATGAGAGTAACATGAGGACTATGGGAAAGCAAGTGCATAGTTACAGTAGTAAAGTGTATAAGTAGTAGAGAAATGAGTGAGAACTCCATCGAGTTCTCTTTGTCAAACTCTGAACAAAGAGACAGTTGGCTTAATTCTGGTCATTGGACTTTAGATGCTGACACTAGAACTCGATTCCATACTCTGAGCACCATCCACCTTGGATCCTGCTCAATCTTACTCTCATCTTAATCAACTCTTGGTCGCTGATCACCACAATCAGTAACCACCTCCATACATAGCCGGGCCCTTGGCTTAAGGGGACTTTGCAGTCAGTTAGGGACTGTAGGTGGAGACACAGTACCAAGCTCAGGTATTGCGTTCAAGACCTGACCTCACAATTGAGTGGTGTTTAGTAGATACTTGTACTGTTCTTAGTATAAACCTTGTGCTGCGCTCCATTGTGAGTGGTACATGCAGAGGAGTGACAGTTATCTCTTAAGGAGCCATCTAGATTAGAGATCCCATCTGTTGGGTGATAGTCTAACTATAGTATTAGGGCAGTAGCAAGTAAGGCAGTAGGTGTCTGGTTGGGTGAAGATCTTGCACCCCAACAGATGTAGCATAAGTAAGATCAATCATTAACTCTGTACCCTCTGAGACATTATCACAATGTCTCAAACACAATACAACCAACTTATGAGCAACCTGCTCAATGAGAAGCGTGCCCTCACTAAATTAAGGGTAGAGTTAGAAGGAAGGAAGGGGAAGTTGTGTCGATGTTGTAAGAAGTTCGGGCACCTGGCCCAAAACTGCAGGAATAGGAGAGAAGAGGAAAAGGGGACTGTCGTTCCCCAAAATAAATTTGAAGTATTGAGTAGCAGAGTGATGCAGTGTGGAGTAGAAGAAAAGACAATAAGAAGCATGAGGATGTTGGGGGTGAAGTGTTTTAGGGGTGGAGAGAAAGGGCACAAGTGCAGAGAGTGTCCATTGTAGAAGAAGAAGGCGGCGCATGTGGCAAGGCCATGAAAGGCACAGCAGGAAGAAAGGCCGGTGCACCCTGAAAAGGGAAAGGCACAGGAAAAGGAGAAGAGGTTGAGAAGAGTAAAGGAAGGAGAAGCAATGCACATGGCTAAGCCACAAGAAGTGCAGCAAGGAGAGTAGAGGAGAAGTTTGTGGGAGGCATTAAGGAAGAAAGCGGAGTGGTACTGTGGACCAACAGTGCCACAAGACGCGGAACTGTGGGAGTTGGGGTGGCATGGCCAAGGGGCTGTTATTATGTATTTGAAGTGCCCAAGATGTGGTAAAGGAGGATGTTACGCGGAAGACAACCGGGGACAAGGAGTAGTTCCTTATTGGAAAAGAGAAAAGATGAGTTGGTGTGGATGCAGTGGAGGAAAGGAATAGAGTGGCACATAAGCAAGAGACTCGAGAAGTGCAGCGAAGGAGGAGAAAGCGGTGCGGCTCAGAGAGGCAAAAGCGCAGCAAAGCGGCACACGGTCAGGAGAACCAGAAAGCGCAGCAAGAGAGGGGGGTAGTCAACAGGAGGTCAGGAGAACCTTCAAAATGTTGAGAGAAGTATGGTTGAATATTGGAGTGGAGAAGATAGATACGCATGAAGGCATAGTGATAAAAGTGCTCTTGGACAGTGGCGCAACAGGGATGTTTATGGACAGGCAGACAGCAGCTAGGCATGGGTTCAAGTTGCAGAAGTTAGAAAGACTGTTAGTCGTCAGGAATGTAGACAGCACCAACAATAGTGGAGGGGCCATTACGCACCAGGTAGAGTGCAATGTATTCTATAAAGGCCATATGGAAAGAATGAGGATAGACATATGCAATCTGGGGAAAACAGAGATGATATTGGGCATGCCATGGTTAGCAGCCCACAACCCAGAAATAAACTGGGAGACAGGAGAAGTTAAGATGACAAGATGCCCACCCTTGTGTGGTGGAAAAGGTCAGAAAAAAGAAAAGGTCAAAAGGGTGGCGACAGAGGAAGAAGAGAAAATTGTCTGGTGGGCGATAGACGACAAAGAAGACTGGGGAAGAGAGGAAGAGATAGAAGAGAACCACAGGAAAATTGAGGAGATGGTCCCAAAGAAGTTTTTAAAGTGGAGAAAAGTGTTTGGGAAAGTGGAGTCAGAGAGAATGCCAAAGAGAAAGATTTGGGATCATGCTATAGATCTCAAGGAGATGTTTAAACTGTGAAAGGGAAGGATTTATCCTCTATCCAAAAACGAGAGGGAAGAAGTCCAGAATTTTGTGGAAGACCAGTTGAGAAAGGGGTATATCAGACCATCAAAATCCCCTCAAACATCGCCAGTATTCTTTGTAAGCAAAAAGGATGGTAGTAAGAGGATGGTGATGGACTATCGCAACCTGAATGACCAGACGATAAAGAACAACTACCCACTCCTATTAATCACAGAATTAATTGACAATATGGGAAGTAAAAAAGTGTTCACAAAAATGGATCTCAGGTGGGGGTTCAATAATGTAAGGATAAAGGAAGGGGATGAGTGGAAGAGAGCATTCACAATGCATATTAGCTCCTTTGAACCAACAGTGATGTTTTTCAGAATGACAAACTCGCCAGCAACATTTCAAGCAATGATGAATGAGATTCTGAGAGACTTGATAAATGAAGGAAAAGTAGCAGCATTTGTGGATGACGTGTTGGTAGGAACAGAGACAGAAGAGGAGCATAATGAGATCATAGAAGAAATATTGAGGAGACTAGAGGAGAACGACTTGTATGTCAAGCCAGAAAAATGCGTGTGGAAGGCGAGAAAGATAGGATTCCTGGGGGTAGTTATCAGACCCAATGGAATAGAAATGGAGGAAGGAAAAGTAGAAGGAGTACTCGGTTGGCTAGTACCAAAAACTGTGAAAGATGTTAGAAAGTTCTTAGGCCTTGCCAATTACTATAGGAGGTTTATCAAGGACTTTGCTCGAGTAGCAAGACCAATGAATGTGCTAACGAGGAAAGACAAGAAGTGGCGGTAGGGGGACGAGCAGCAGAAGGCATTCGACAAACTAAAGGTCTTTACCAGTAAACCAGTACTAGCAGCCCCGGATTTAGACAAGGAATTTAGGGTGGAAGCTGATGCTTCAAACTATGCTACTGGAGGAGTACTCTCGATAAAGTGCTCAGACAAAAAATGGAAACCAGTTGCTTTCATTTCAAAATCTCTAAGTGATACAGAACAAAACTATGAGATTCACGATAAAGAGATGTTAGCAGTAGTCAGATGTCTAGAGACATGGAGGCATTTCCTGGAAGGAGCAGTAGAGAAATTCAAGATCTGTGTCACAAACTTCATTCGGTCATATCTCCATCAAATATTCGATGATTCCCACGGTCTCAAAGCCAGCTTAAAGCCCTTAAGAAGACCTTTCGATCGATGCCAGTCACGTCTCGAGGAGATCAATATTGGTTGAGATATTAAGCAGATCAACTGGTAACTACTATGTTACTGTTTATTAAATCGCTAATATCTCGGAAACCGCCATGATCAATGCTTCGGTTCTAGGCTCAGCTGAAGCCTTCTTCATAACACTCAGAATGAGCCTAGAACAACCTCAAGGCAATTAATATTAGTGGAGATATGAAGACCTCAATGTTTGCACATGGACTTTATTAATTACCCATAGATAGTCATCT
>Ga0153965_1000110_pt1 | contig 14321 bp, 7 predicted proteins | sample TSFL049MetaG_FD_104707 | JGI IMG/M metagenome (GOLD analysis project Ga0153965, IMG submission 104707) | Attine ant fungus gardens microbial communities from Florida, USA - TSFL049 MetaG | ecosystem: Host-associated > Fungi > Mycelium > Unclassified | place: USA: Florida, Paynes | collected... | reverse complement strand
GTAAGGCCACAGTCAGCTCGCTTTGCTCACTGCCTGTTCCAATTTATTCCAATTTTACCCAATTTATTTGAATTTTTCCTGAATTTATTTGCATTTTTGAGTGGAAAGAGAGGGTGTGGGAACACTTAGGTACATGATTTATCAGTGCCATCTTCCCACATCGGTCTCGCATAGATACTAGACTAGATAGACTAGATAGATGGCAGACTGCGTATAATGGCACTATAGACTAAATGAAAACAAAACAACTATTCAACAAATACACTAAAATTTCATCATTGTATATCACAAAAGAACAAGCACATGCCGAAAACTACAACCCCGAAGATTCTTACTCAGCAAACATCTTCTTCAAAAAACATCATTTACAACCGGCTCAATCCATACAACACCAACCTCAACTCAGCGCCAGCTCTCCATTCATTCTAATTACCCCACCCAAACTCCCGGTCAATTTCAACCTTCCGCTGTATTTTAACAGGCGAAGGGGAGCAGATGGCGAAGGATATGTTAAAGGGACGGGTACATCACTGCAAGATGAAGCCAGTAGAGCACTTTTACCTGCATTGATAAGGTTTCGGCTCGTTTGACAGGCTTATCGGATGTAGCAGTAATAGCTACTGTTTCTGTGTTTTGTTGGCTACATTTGAGTTCTTTGAGACGGACTACTGCAAGGCATCCAATGAGCCGTTTCTTGATTTTTTGATCGGCGTCAAGTTGAGTTTGGGATTTTGTGAGGAATGATTTGTCATGAATAACAGAGGGAGTAGAGAAAAATGATGTTGATGAGTTGGGTCGAGCTGCATAATATATTTAAGCGGGATTGTTGATGAAAAGGATGAGAGGGCATACATAGATCCTTATGACACCATTTTCAACACTCCCTTGGAAAATTCTCTGACGCATTCTCCATTCCCTGGTGCCCATCTTCCTCTCCTCGACGTTCCATAGTGTCGATCTTTCTCTTAGTTCAGCGAGATCATCTGCTTCACACTGGTCATCGTCGTCCAATTCACTTGTGGAACTGTTATTGGTAGAACTAGATACAGTTGGATTACTGATACATCCTTGGAGGGTCGACACTTTGCGTTGATAGCTGTGAATCGTTAACATAGTTGACATAAGAACTTGCTGAGACAGGGACTTGTCTACTGCGGAAGCTATTTTCTTTGATACCTCTGATATTGAGGCTTCGAGGACTATGTCAGCGGCAAGCGACAAACAGATGTTGACATCTGGATTGTTTAACACGACTAAATGATTGCAGTGCACTGGCGGACTGGGTTGACAAATTTCATTGCATGACAACTGAGACTGCGGAAGCAAAAGAGGGAATGAATGTTGAGCTGTAGTAGAATCTCGATGATGACTTCTACAGAGAGCTTATCGAGCTGACTGGTGGGGCTAAGGCTGCATCCTACGTAGATGTTGCGCGAAATCAAATGAGGAAAGACGTTTTGAGACCAAGCGGAGGCGAGAAACTCTAGCTTATTATGGCATGTGATACTTGTATAATTGGAACTTCTGTCACAATGTCATAGTCACATTTATGCAGACTCGGCTTAATTCCGAAGACACTGGCATGCATGCTCAACAGTCAATCAACAATCTGAGAGTGATCTCAGTGTCTCGTTTAGGATCGTAGGAAAATGGTGGGGAGCATCCAAGGCAACTTTAATTCAAAATGTGAGTGTTTTCCTGTCATGCGCTGTTGTAGGTGTGCTAATTCTCCGCCACTTGCCATTATCAAGTCCGCAACACCACCAGCTTCTGTTGCCCCGGGTCCTGTGCTTCCCCTCAGAACCATCATTCGTTGACCCTGTCGCAGTTATTATCTCCACTCTAATGGATGTTTCCACCAGCTCACACCTATCCATATTCGTTACCATAATGTACGAATTTATCACTGAATTATGTCTGATTGTTGGGAATGCTGTCTAAACATGCAACAACTTGTTTACATGTGCCTTATACGATGACCCATCCTTACTGCAAGTTTGGCATCAACTGGATCCCGCAGGTTATGAATGCATGTATTCTTCAGAGATCAAGGTGGAAGAATACTCGTACCCAGCCCTAGCATCCGATCATATGACCCTTGTCAACCTGCCTATACTTGACCACGTCGCCTGTCATTCATGAAATCACGAGACTGCCCATTTTCGTCCTGTCGACTCTGACTATCAAGTGTATATTCGTGGGTCTGAGTACATCTGATGGGAAACTCTTCGCATGTTGGTCTTTCTATGATCATCATGTCCGGGTCCGGGACACACAAACTGGTTAAGTCATTTGCAAGCTTTCGTGTCCCCGGTTGATGGAATTGCTCTCTCACCTACTCTGATTGAATCTTCTCCTGCCGACAGACTTATCGCTCTTTGGCATAGATACAGAGATACAATACGTCTTTTTGACGTCTACTGGTTATCTGCAATGTGGGTAAAGGATATGCAAACGTGGCGTTTATATGAGATGGAAGAATTCCTATGTCCTGCAAGGGATGCGAGATGGAATGGGTAATGGGTCGGGACAATGAGCGATACGGTATACAACGACAAATTTGTTTGGTCCCAAGACAATCATAAAAGAAATGCCTCCTCTGCCAAAAGTAGGTGGCCACTCTTATCTCGATAACCGTTGATTCAACTGTGCATCGTGTCTAGCCCATGTGGACTCGTGTCGTTCGCATTGGCCTTTAGTTCCCTATGGTTTACCAGCCATGTTCTCTTTCTGATGAATATGCATCGCAGTGGACTGATGATTGGAGATCGAAATCTAGTGTTTGATAGTTACGAAACTATTACTTAGGAATCTACTATGCAAACTGTGGTATTGTAACCGCGTTCAATATGTCTACCCTTTTTATTTGATGTGCACATTCATACTGACTGCTTGCACTTGCTATAGACAGCTCTCCCCTTGTTTTTTCATAGCAGGAATCATTCGTGCTTGCAGTAGTGTTCTTCCAATTTATCTCTCGAATAGCAGAGCTCGTGATGCCTGCGCGCCTTATGGCTTGTCTGTCTCTGCTTCTAAATTATACTCGCTTTGATTCAACAACCGTAGTGAGTGTCTTTGGACTCGCATAAGTGAAAACATGTCTTGAGAGACCAAGAAAGCAAAAACCTGAGTAGGGTAGCGAGCTTGTCCTACTCTCTTGTTTATGTATCTGAATAACTTCAAGTACTTTGGCTGAGGACAGGACGCACCTTGTTTTCTTATTCCAGCAGGTTTCTACCTCCTTCTCCTCTTACTCGAGCTCTCTTAACCACCCTTTGTCGATGGATTTCTGCCGAAGCTTGAGTTAGAGAAGTTCAGGACCATTGACTTCATTTGGGACTGCTCTGGGCGATGGCATGTACAGATCTTCCCTGTGCTCGACTGGGACCCAAAATAGTAGCTCGTCGTCCTGATCCATCTGGCATGCCTTGCAGTATAAGCTCATATCCATGAGTGGGAGATCTGTTATGTCCCAGATTCTCAAAACAAAGTTGGGGTAATAGTATGCCAACGCTGTTCCATCTTGTATAAATGCCATGTAAAATCTAAGCGTACAGAAGGCCTGTATACGCGTCAAAGAGACATTACGTTTCTACATTTGAACCTAACAGCAATGAGTCTGTCAGCAAGGGAATAGTCAATGAGAGCAGGTGAGAGGGCAATTCTATCCACCCTGGACGTTGGAAATTTGGAAACGAGTCGGCGAGTTCGCGTGTCCCAAACTCGGATGTGAAAATGACCGCGAGACCGACATGCGAGAAGTTTCCCGTCAGGTGAGTCATCAGGTGTGAGGTAGCGTATGGGAGCAATGTAGGCACGTACAGACTCGAACTGTGCGCCTTCATCTTATCTAAAAAACCCCTGGAAGGTTTAAGCTAACGATTATATCGAGGATAGGTTGTTTGCGAGCACGGCGGCGTCCATCCGTCGTTGGCTACTGACCTATTGCAAAGTTGAAAGAGATGAGGTGGTAAACTGCTCCTGTATTTCGCTGCCCTATTTCTGTTACAGAAGACTTCTTAAATACTCTAGCTACCGTTAGTCAGGCCGCTACTAGTAGTACAATAAAATCCAATGAACAATAAACAAAAGAGTCAAATCAAATAACAAAAGAAATAAATTTGATCAAAGAATAAAATGGAGATGAAGACAATAGAGGGGGTATTATTGTCAGAGGAGTAGTGGAGGAAGGTGCTCGTCGAGGGAATTTGTGATGTTGACGAGCACCTGATCTCTACACCCTTGCTACCCGAAGCTGGGTGCCCGTTTACCCATAGCCTTGGACTTCCTCTCACGCTCTCCTATGTGGGTGTGCTATGATGGCCTAATGGATTTGTTCATTCGTCAATTAGGGTGGGTATATAGTCACTGAGCTGTCTGTCTATCCATCGCTGGTCGCATCTTGGTTGAAGCAGATCACCAATTCTCGGGCACTAACCCTGGTTCACGTGACCTCAGAGGTAGTCTCCCGAACCCCTTTACCGTTGCCCTAGTCCACGATCCAACGAGGTTTGATGCGTCAAATGAATTGGCATTCGTCGTCATACCTACTGCCCTTCTTTTCTATGCCAATTTATTTAAATCTCGCACTTGCGATTGATACGGAGACCGGCACAAATGTTTACATTTCTTTTCCTTTCATGGTGCTCACAGATAGGAACCTGGATTGAGTATAAATCTCATCCAATTTCAAGTGCCATTATAATTGAACGATACAATCTGAACTGTGGTCACCAGTACAACTACTCGATTCTAGTGATGCTGAGACTGGGTGTTCTACGCTAGGTATTGATATCTGTTCCCACCCGGTTCAATTCCTGGGACAATGATAGCTACTTTGATCATTGCTGTGTCACAGCATTGTTCGTCGTGTGATAACATCCTACACTTCCTTCTCACACACTCTCTCCAGTACTTGAAGTAATGGCAAATCCAGCCAAACCGTTTTCAGCCATCCAAGTTGTCAGTGAGTACTACTATGTTCGATCGGCTCGCTAGATCAGAGACTAAATTGAAATACAGAACTGATTGGAAAGCTCGATAAATTTCCCCAGCCACTCGCTGTCAAATGTTCTGACAATGTCAATGATTGTCTTGAAAGAATATTGGACAATCGCATCAGGAGTGAACAGCCTCTTATGCTCACTCCAAACGAATGGTAAGTTGAACTTACTGTGCTTGAGCCGTCTGACATGCCTATGTGGTGCAGTATGCTCGTGGAGGGAAGTGAACTAAGTATTGAAATACACAAAAGACATTCCCGAGGACAGAAGATACGAATGTTCGGGCGCACAAAACCCATGTGTAAAGCTAGCATCGGGTTTGACGATTTGTGGAAACATATGTCCTCCGGAACAGGAACGAATTGTGAATGGATCTCCACCCCGATCATTCAGAGGACCTTAGCAAACTTCGAGGTGAAATTTGATAATCCGATCCAAGAATTACAGCTGTGGTTGGTCATCGAGGTTCGCTATCATTATGACTGCTATGTTGGTTTACTCTTCGAACACAATCGTAGGTTCGGGACATTGATCCGAACACGCTAGATCCACAGATCGCAAAGATGATGGTAGAATTGAACGAGTTTCAGTCTGTTCTGCATCGTTCTGCTTCTGCAAGCGATGTTGCTAGAATGGTGATTGATTTAGGCACCGCAGCCAGCAAGGTAATTGATCGTTGACTAGTATGCCTGTATGTTGTCTGACTTGAAGCAGCTGAATCCTGTCGCACACGCTGTATTCTCTTGTGTCCAGGTCGTTTACCAAGTTGGCTCCTTTTCCGTTTTCAATATAATAATCCGACTGATAGTTTTGGCAGCATTTGAAGACTCAAAAGGAATCCTATGAAGCCATGAAAAGCCTTGCAAACAGCATCCAAGTGCTTGCTGACCAGCTCGACAGACTCAAGGAAGTTCGAATCTCAGATCGACTGTGCTGTACTATGAGGAAGTTTCCCGAGATCATGGAAGAAGTGGTCAACTTCATTTGGAGATGGCTTAAAAGCTGGAAATGTACGTGTCTAGTCATCTTGATCTTGGTGAATTCGTGACTTATTAGTTCGCTCCAGTCAAGTATATCTTTGTTGACTCTCAAAAGGAGAAAGCGATTGAATTGAAGGACAAAATCGATACCTTCAAGGACAAGTTCGACCGAGATCTTAATATAGAGATCCACATAGCACAAGCCAAAAAGAAAGAGTTGGACGATCTGATGCACATGCTTGGGGAGAATAGGCTTCCTCTACGCGAATCGTGTATGGAAGGCACTCGGACCACAATCTTACAAGAGATTGAAAAGGAAATCAAAAATGTCGGTGGTCCCAGCGTAATCTGGATAAGGGGATCGCCTGGTGTTGGGAAATCTGCCTTGGCGGCCAGCATTGCCAATCGGCTATTGGACCAGAAGCGCCATGTAATCTCATTCCGGTTCGACCGCACGGAGTCTACCATCACCACAAGTGCCCTGTGGCGCACTGTCGCCTGTGATCTTTCCCGCCTGTTCCCTTCTCTTCGACAACACTTAGCTCAAGGTGATCTGGGGCGCAGCTCATCCGACGTTGATCGGCTTTTCAAATCGCTCATCGAGGAACCATTATCTGCGCTGATTGATACCATTCCATGGGAGGAGCTTCCAGTGATTGTGATAGATGCATTGGACGAATGTGGTGGTCTAAGGCACGAAGCATCTGGGAAGAAGGATTTCCAGAATCTCTTGCGTACGCTCAAGCGTTGGATTCAGGTCGATCACTTGAAGAAGCTCAAGTTAGTCATTACTAGCCGGCCAGAGCATAGTATCGCCTTCCCTGATTCCATTAGCATCCATGATATTCCTTCTGGCCATGGGGTCAAGCCAGGAGACAGCGCCTCAAATGACATCCGTATATTCCTCCAGTCACGACTCGATGACATGAAAATGGAACCTGGATGGATTGCCAGGGCTCTTAATTATCTGGTCCCTGGTGCTGCTGGTATTTTTATCTGGGCCACAACTGTCGCCAGCTTTCTTGAAGACGATCCTGAAGCACGATTTCACATCCTTAGATCGAGGGAGGGAAGGGAAGACATAGAGGGGATGGATGATCTGTTTTCTCTATATACCACTCTTGTCAAGGCATCATTCGGACGGATTTCAAAGCAAGAGATCCAAGGAATCATCTCTGTCATGGGTGCCATGATCTATGCCAAGCAACCTCTTAGTGACGATGTACTTGTGATGCTTCCTGGAGTCAAGATCGGGGACTCAGATATAATGCGATTGATCCGAAAAGGTCTTGCGTCTGTCACTGGCTCTGGCGATATCCTTCATTTCCATCACAAGTCATTCGAAGACTATCTTCTCTCGCCCTCGTTTCGACAAGAATTCCCCGAGTTCTCCACTGTTCAGGATCGAGGCCATCACGAACGTCAGCTTGCTATGTTATGCTTGAAAACTTTGGTATCACCCAAGCTTCATTTCAACATGTGCAACTTGGACTCTTCAGTCATAAAGAATGTCGATATTCAGTCTCATGTTATATCCACTATCCCTCCTCTCGTTCTGTATTCATCTCAATTTTGGGCTGACCACCTTGTTCATACTCGGTATGATGAGCCGTCTGACAGGAAGTTGAAGGAGGGGGTCAAGTTCATGATGTACGAGAAACTCCTGTTCTGGATAGAGACAATGAGCCTATTGGGAAAAGCATATGACGTGTCTTCGATCCTGAAAAGGGCTTTATCATGGAAGGTGTGTTTCCAGGTCATTTCTCCACAACATATCTGATGTTGGCTGGCCAGTCCCTCAACCCTAATGATGACGTGACATTGTTTATCCGTGATGCTCTCCGCTTCATCTCTGCGTTCATAGTTCCAATCTCACAATGTGCTGCTCATGTGTACCTCTCTGCACTCCCCTTCGCGCCTGAGCAATCTCATGTTGCCAGAAAATTCTGCTTGAGGTTTCCCAATACTTTGGTGGTCACTCAAGGGAAGCCTAGTCAATGGTCAATGGCAGTCTTCACTGCAGAACACCTCAAAGAGCCTGTGTCCAATATGGCTTTCTCACCAGATGAAAGCACATTTTTATCTGGATCACAAATGATTTCTCCACGATTAGAAGGTATCACGTATATCTGTGACTCTGAAACAGGCCGTTGCATTTCAGGCCTATTTCACCATGCGCATGATGCCCGCTTTAGTCCTGCTGGGAAGCATATTCTACTGCGATACAGGTCTTATGTAGCAGTTTGGGACATTGAGACGTCTGAAGAACAGTTCCGAATCGAGGGCTCTGATTTTGCCTTCGTTCATCATGATAGAAGAATTGCCTCGATGAAAAAGGATAGAAACTCAGACGATTCTGGAGATAAAGATGCAAGTGAGGCTCCGGACCGCTTCTGGGCCACTGGTGCAACTCGGATTCTGGTCCAGTTCTGGGATGCTGGCAATGGCGAATTAATATCCAGCAGGCTGTTAGAGGTGAATGGTGTTGATTGTGCCCAATTTTCTCCTGATGGGCGTTTTCTGGCCATACAAAAGAAGTCCGAGGACATCATTGAATTATGGAACTTGGAAGATAGCAAGGATTTCCGACAATTCACAGAATGCTTGTCATTTCCTCGCTTTTCTCCTGATGGGCGTTTTCTGGCCATACGAAGGAGGTCTGAGGACATCATTGAATTGCGGAACTTGGAAGATAGCAAGGATTTCCGACGATTCACATATCCGCACGGAAATTTCACATATTTCTGCTTCCCAACCAGTGGCACTTTGATGGCAGTATCTTGGGAAGAACACCAAATTCACCTTTGGAGATTGGACACGCAAGAGATGACATCCTTCAGCCACGATTCCTTTTCTATACCACATGTTATTGATTCGCCCCATACTACTTACCTGTTTATCCAACAAGATAACAGAGTAGAAATATGGGGTGTCTCTGCGACTGGCTCAAAAATGATCTGGAAGACTGTATCCCCCTCACATGTAATGGTTATCTGTCCATCACGCAATGGTCACAGAGTTTTGGTCGCATATGATGATAGAAGTGTGAGGATGTGGAACCTGGACCTGGAGAATTTGGCGATGAATCAGGCTGACACTACGGACACTCGAAATGAAACCGATGTGCCACGAGTTGTTACAATTTCACCATCCGGAAAGATGGTAGTTACAAGATCACAACAATCTTCCAACGTCGAATTTCTGGATACAACTACTGGGGAAGTCGTAGCGCGGAAAGATATCAAGGGCGAAGATATCGGAGAGAACATTGCATTTTCCTCGAACGAAGATCAGGCAGTCTTTTTGTACAAGTCTCTCACCATATACGATATAATGCACCCTGAGAAGCGCGTGTCATTCAACCCCTGGCCAAGAAAAAATGTCCGGCGTGGGAAGGTCGCCTTCCAAACATGCAACGACCTGGTTATATGCGTCATTTTTGATGATGAGTCAGGATTACTGCAAGTTTGGCATCGGCAGGATCCCACAGGTTTCGAATGCACGTATTCCTTAGAGATAAAGATGAAAGAACACCCGGACATATTCCTGGCACCCGATGGCTTGACCGCCGTCATCACGCCTCCATCTGCCACATGTTATTCATGGAATCACGACACTGCCCAGTTTGATCCTATCCACTTTGATGATCGAGTGCATATTCACAGCTATCCCTTCCCTAAATTCTCACCCGACGGGAAACTCCTCGCATGTTGGTCTTTCAATGACTCCTATGACTCCCATGTCCGAATCTGGGACACACGCACTGGTCATCTCATTTCCAAATTGCCAATGTCCAAATTTTATGGAATTGGAATTGGAATTGGAATTGCCCTCTCACCTGCTCTGATAGACCATTCCCTTGGCGAGAGACTCATTGCTCTTAGCTCTCGATATGAACGCGTAATATGTCTCTTTGATGTCTATACCGGCCATCTGCACGCTCAGATTTTGGGTCAAGCATACGAACATATGGTATTTATACGAGATGGAGCAGCGTTGGCAAACTATTACTACAATTCTGGTGTAAGAATCTGGGAAATAGCAGATCTCTCAGCTGAGCACCGACATTCCACTGATAGATATGAGCTTATGCCGCAAGGCATAAGGGATGGATGGATGATGGGTCAGGATAATGAGCCGCTGTTTTGGGTCCCAGTCGAGAACAGAGAAGGTCTGTCTGTGCCACCGCCCAGAGTGCTGATTGAGGGGTCCGATATCACAACGATCCTGGACTACTCTAACTCGAGGTTCGGGACAAAGTGGACAGAATGCATCGACGAAGGGTGGTTGAGAGAACTCGAGCAAAAGGAGAAGGGGGCAGTAAACTTGTTGGAGTAAGAAAAAAGGTGTTTCTTGTCCTCAGCCAAAGTACTTGAAGGTATTCAAATATGTGAACAGGAGAGTAGGACGACTTGCTGCTCTACTTAATTTTTTGCTATCTCGTTGTCTCAAGACATGTTCTCACTTCAGCTAGTCTAAAGACACCCACTACTACCTGTACTTACGGCTGCCAAGCCCCTATCAACATAATTATAATGAATAGTCTCGACGTGTTTTCGTAGATATAGTCATGAATTTCAGATGAGATGCAACAGTCCTCATATCAAGGTGCAAAGAAAAAGAGGCCAAATAATGTCAGTTGCATGATTCAACTGCAAATAGCACCGATAAATCTTGCTTACCGGTTCTCTTCACCTCAGCTCTGATTACCTGACAAAAGCACAACCTAGTGCTTCCCAGTGGCAATCGGAGTGGAGAGTATTTGTTGTTCACCTTAGTAGATGATCTCGCACAAAGAATATGATTTTCCATTGACATTGACGAAAATGGGTCAAAATACGACCCTATATTTCAACTGCATCGTTCGACAAGCACTGGGACAGATATAACCCCTAGACGTCTCCAAGAGACCTTCCACAAGCACCTCGAGGCAGGTGAGATAGACTCGGAGGAAATTGAGAGATTGGAAAGGGAGATGTTAGTTCGAGCCATTTGGTTCCTGTTCTTCGGAACCTAACTTGCAGACGGAATCATTTTTACAAATCGTGTTGTGTTCATGATTTATCATCGTTTCCCGGACCAATTTTTATAATTTTATCATGGATTGAAACAACTTGTCTCTGTCGCTGAGCTCAAAGTTTCTTTTGATAATGACAACATGGACTAAACGATAACGATTCAACAAACACCATTTCGACTTTTGATCAAGCAGACACTTACTTTACAGACCTAAGTCCGAAAGATTGATACTAGTCAACGTCGGTCCTCTTCAAAAAAGATATCATGCAACACACTCTTTCCTGTTCACATTCACTCTCACTACCATCCCAGACATCACCACCTCTCCCTCTCCTAAACCACCCTTGTTTTCTTCCGTTTTCTTCCGTGTCTTCTTTCATCCCTCAACCACCCACATTTTCCCCAGTGAGTTATCTGTAGGAGGTTACATTAAAATGAGGAAGCGAGTGTAGGCATATGCGTACCTAGCCTGTCATAACTATATACGCAGGGACACATACTAATAATGATACCAACGAATGAGAAAATGGCGAAGGATTTTGTAAAGGGATAGCTACATTACTAGAAGGAGAAGTCTGTAGAGCAGGTTAATCCGCGTCAATAGGGGTAACAGTTTTAGCGGGCTCCCCGGCTACGGCTTCCTTGAATTCTTTGAGACAGACTACTGCGAGGTATTCAATTGGCCATCTCCGAGACCGAAGCGATCGGCATCAAGTCGAGTTTGGGCTTTTATGGCGAATATTTTGTCGCGAATAGCGGAGTAAAGAATGGTGATGATAAGTTGGGCCAGGGAGTTGAGGTGAGGCACTCGAGCTGCATAGTGTAGATGAGCGGAATCATCAATGAAAAAGAATCAGAGACGTACATAGCTCCCAATAACTCTATTTTCGACGCTCCATCGATGGATTCTGTTGAGCCTTGTCTATTCCATAATCCCCATCTCCTTCTCGGTATCAGACTCCATGATCTCCTTTGGATCAGCCAAATCATTTGCTCCATGCTGATCATCATCCAGCTCACTCGAGGCAGCGTTACTGGCGGGGCTATATGCAGTCGAATAACTAACATCCCTTTGGAGGATCAACAATCCCGGTTGAATAGCTGCGAGTTGTTGACGCATGAAGAATTCTTTGTAGTGCTTCGAAATTGACTCGGCTATGGCGAAAGCCATTTTCTTTGAAATACCTCAGATATGCAGGCCTCCTTATGAAAATGTCAGCAGTAATTAGCATTGACATCTGGAGTGTTGAGAACAGCTAAACGGATGGTGGAAAGGTGACAAGAATTGGAACCAACCAAATTTGCCGTTATAGGCAGTATCGCTGCTCCCAACGGAAAAGTTGGCCATCCAGGGGGTGCAATCATTGGTTATGTCTTCGAGCATGGTGACGATCTTGACGTAGCCCTCTTTGCTAGGCGGCTGCAGGGCATCACGAGCAAGTCTATCGAGAAGTCGAAGAGCCGGCTACTTGAATCTTGCAGTTGTTGCCCTATCTGGGACCCTGTGTGCGAGGAGATATTGGACTTGGAAAGAGGGTGAAGAGAGGAGGATTGTGGGGGTGACGGTGGAGAGGTTTTATATGAGCAGGGTGAGAGACGAGACAAGCCTGGTTCGGGCTGCGTGTCGGGGACTTTGCAGTGCCAAGAGCTTATGCACCCGTACTCCAGTCTGCGAGAGCTGAGGCGGCGTTGTTGATTAGCGGGGAGAGGGAGATGACGACGGGACATTGTAGTGGTCGGCGAGGTCAATGAAAGCATATCCAACGTCGTTGTTGATTTGGACTGTGATGTCGAGAGCAAGATGACTGATGGCTGCACAGCGATCAAATGCGGCACTGACAGAGCACAGCCCAGGATGAGGTCTGATCGGCAAACTCTTATCCAATCTGCTGCACAATATGTCGTTTGCACACTGTTTGATATCTTACGACCACGGACAAGAGAGCTCTTATCTTGAGGGTAGTACAAGTATACAAGCAGTTAAAATAGAGCCATATAGAACATACAGGCCATTTGTGAGGAATGATGTCCTGACATCAAATATCACAACAGATAAAACAGATAATGACCATTGTTGATGGCTTGAAAATCAACAAGTGCCAGATGCAAAGATCAACAATATATTCACAATTTTAATCATTCAACGACCACTGAGCTCGTCGATATTTGTTCCTTGTTGACAGTTCTTCATTCTATTGCAGACAGAGATTGACGGAAGTTGTCAGACAAAAGTCTAGATACAATCAGCTATCTTTATATCAAATAAGAAAAATTGAAATATACCTCAGTTCCTGTAGACACTGAACTGAGGTTTCCAAGTTCTACTATGTGGCACAACTATGTGCTTACTAAGTGAAGATTAGATAATCAATGAGCTTGGAGACGCATATGAATCTGCTTCACTTTACAACACTTCAAGTCACATATCGATGGCCCCGCCCCATCCTGAATAGTCTTAGAGATATTCTGCCCAGTACTTTGTGTTTGCCATAGTTGAGGTGACAGATGAGTTGTATGTGGGAGAGGAATGTGTGTTGAATGCATGTCTTAGCTGTCTTCTGAGATATGTCCCTGAGCTCAATGTGTTGTGATTATAATTTTGTGTATACTTTATTTCCAGCTCACATATTACATAATATGGACATTATCATTGGGTTGGTCCTTTGTACACCTCAGTCTCGTTTTGCGACTCTGAGGTGAGAATACTTTATATTCCTGGACAACTATTCTTTACTCAGCATACCTACAGTATTTATTATCACTCTAGGTATTTGCTAATACACTTTAGTCTCATTTTGTGACTCTGAGTATTTATTATCACTCTAGGTCCTTGTCACTTGTTATAAAAGGTTATGGGCCCCACCTGCCTATAATCTTCAATCAGACTCAAACCTCATACTCATTCACATTTGACTTGATCACCAACATTCATTTTTCCCAACTCTCACAATGTCTGCTCCTGCTGGGCCTTCTCAGATCAGTGGATCTAATCAGTTATATGACATCCCATATCTCAAAAATAACGGTACCAACTTCCAGACATGGAAGTACTGGATTTGTACTATCCTCAGACTTTGAGGACTGATGAAGATTATGGACGGCACAACTAAACACCCCATACTCATCCAAAGTGCTAATAAGAGTACAAACCAATCAGACATCGACGACTAGGATCATCACGATGAAAGGGGCAAAAGGGATGTTGACTGTGACAAGCAAGTAGAAAAGGCAGTGACAGCTCCCAATTGCGTGCTAAAGGGTTCGTGGGGAGAAGGAGGAAGTGGGGGTATCAGAAAGAAATTAAAAAGTGAATACGCAG
>Ga0153965_1000109_pt1 | contig 14343 bp, 17 predicted proteins | sample TSFL049MetaG_FD_104707 | JGI IMG/M metagenome (GOLD analysis project Ga0153965, IMG submission 104707) | Attine ant fungus gardens microbial communities from Florida, USA - TSFL049 MetaG | ecosystem: Host-associated > Fungi > Mycelium > Unclassified | place: USA: Florida, Paynes | collected... | reverse complement strand
CTCCTAAACTCCTGTTGTCTACTCCTATAGAATCACGATGTAGACTAGTTACTGGTACTCCTCCTATTCCAGACTTAGTATAAGTACTCCAGTAGTTGCATCTGAGTTCCTTAGTTCATAGATTAAAGTCATTTACGTCTTCTCCTTGTCCTATCCTCACTCCTATCAATCTATACCACTCCTCTCTGAGATTCCTGACAACAATTCAGTCCTCCTGAAATACGCAACCACATGCGCGACAGTTGATCGAGGCACAGCACACGAGCTGAGGCCAAGGTTGTTCCCCCACTTTTGTTGTCAAATCCCTTCCATTCTGGGGTAACTCTGCTCTCGCTCCGCACATCCCTGACACTCCATATGATCCTCTCCCATATCCTCCCCTTGGCTGCACATTTCCCCCTGGGCATGCCGTATTTCTTCCTAACATTCTCTTCTCTGCCCTACTCTGCCTCTGGTTTTTATCCAATCTTACTGCTCTCTCTTGCCACTCTCCAATGGTGGTCAGCGGTTCCTCTGCTTTGGCCAACTTTCTTCTGATGGTCCTATTCAGTCCTCTCTTGAATTCTTCTATAAGGGGTCTTTCCATATAGCCACTTCCCCTGACAACTTTTTTAAACTCCTGCACATACTTGTTGCAGGTCCTTCCTCCTTGCTCTATTGTCTGGAGCTGCTCTATCTTCCTTTTCTTCTCTGATATTTCTCCAAAATCATTTTTCATTTTGGTGAATAGTTTCTCTACAGTATCCACCTCTGACTCTCTCTCTTGGCCAGCTTGTCCAACAGATTATCCTTCCATGCCTCTGCTACTCCTCCTTGTACATATAATAATACCCAGGCTACCTGGGTTGTTGCTGCTTTGTCTGTCATCTTCATTCTCAGATATAAGTAAGCTACGTTAATGAATGCGCTCACTTCCTCCATCTTTCCTCTAAACACTTGAGGTTTTGCAACTTCTACTCTACTCCTCTGTTGGTGGAGGAGCATGGTATTAACCTACTACTGCAGGGTGGCAATCATGGCAAGGAGTTGCTCCTCTCTGGTAGGTGGTAGTTGCTGGCAAGGGACAGGCACTGGAGATGTTTTCTCTTGTTGCTGTTGTTGTTGATGAGACATATCATATAATGGCGGTGGTGGTGATGGTGATGGGAATGATTCGTATTCAGAGCTTATTGATGAGACTTCTTTTTCCAGAGTGACTATCTAAGGCTATGTCCAACAGGGTGCAAAATCTTTACCTGTCTGGAGTCCTACTGCCTTACTGACTACTGCCCTAATCAAAATGTATATGATTGCCCCTAAGAAGGCAACCCCTAAGCTAAGTGGCTTCTTAATGAATAACCACTACTCTCCTGTGTGTACCACTCACAATGGAGTGCAGCATGGAGTTTATACAGAGAAAGATATATAGAACAACATCTAGTTGTGAAGTCAGGACTTGAACAAGATACCTGGACTTGGTATCTAGTCTCCTCCTTCAGTCCCTAACTGACTGAGAAGTTCTCTTTACAGCTAGGGCCTGCTATCCAAGATGCTTGTGAGCACTGTGCTTACTAGCAAGGAAGATAAAGAGTAAGTAGGTAGTAAGACCGCGAGGTGTGAGGTCACCATTGGGTATCAAGTTCTTATGTTATCAATGGACTGTAATAGCTCTTAGTGATCATCCTAGGTGGATGTTCAGGAAGAACTTGATGGAGTTCTTTGTTGGATTGGGCTACTACTTATACTATTTTACAGTAGCTGTACAACTACTAGTTTATAATTATATGTCCTTTCAGAACATTTTATGATCACCTGACCTGGTCACATGATCTGATTATCTAAGCTCCCACACCATTTATATCTCGATCCCATTGTATGACTTGAGGTTATAAATCAGATGTTCAAATGCACAGGAAGTTAGTTTTTTTTTGGGGCTCTCATAATAAGATCATCATATGCTACTACCTATTGTTCTACATATGGTAGTGCCTTTATACTGTAAATAGCAATAACTTAACCTTATGGAGGCTGTTCTTTGTTCTAAGAAAAGGACAGATGACTATCTATGGGTAATTAATAAAGTTCATATACAAACATTGAGGCCTTCATATCTCCACTAATATTAATTGCCTTGAGGTCTTTTTAGGCTCATTTTGAGCAGTATGAAGAGGGCTTCTGATGAGTCTAGAACCAAATCATTGATTGTGGTGGTTTCTGAGATATTGGCAATTGAATAAACGGTACCATAGTAGTTACCAGTTGATCTGTCTAATATCTCAGCCAATATTGATTGCCTCAAGATGTGATTGGCATTTATCAAAAGGTCTTTTTGAGAACTTTCCATAGCCATTAAGCCCATGAGAATCATTGAAGAATCAATGGAGATATGGCCAAATGAAGTTTGTGATATTATCCTCTCTCTTAGTTTGAGCTCTGTTGAGAAGTTATCTTGATTGTGGTATACTCTGAAGATATTCCTGTAGTTTTTTGCCTGCATTTTGTAAATTCTCTTCAGGTTCCCATGTGTCATCTCCTTGAGTGTATTCTTTCCATCTGACAAGGTATTTGTTTTTTCCATGTCTTTGTCGTAAGTCCAGAATTTTTTCTACCTCCTATTCTTTCTGGCCCTGTATCAAGGTCGGTAGTGGGGGAGTGGCTTTCTGGCCATGGATGGTGGATTCGGAGTACTGAGTTAACTTGCTTATGTGAAAGACTAGGTGCAGTGCTCAGTAGCAAGGTGGTATCCTAAGCTAGAATATAACCAAGAACAACTTTTCTATTATTTTGAATGGTCCTTCATACCAGGGTCATAATGCTCGCTCCGTAGTCTGGTAACCCTTCAAATTGAGTAGCACTTTGTCACCAACTTTAAATGGAATGCTTTGGACTTTCTTGTCATAGTACCACTTTATTCTTTCTACTGCAAGAGTAAGAGCTGCTTTTGCCTGCTCTAAGGCTTCTTGTCTTTTATATGTTAGGTCATTCAAGTCTCTTTGCAGCGACCCTTTGACTAAGATTGGACCTGCCCTCGGGTGTCTGCCATATTCAAGGTAGAACAGACTTTCTTTAATTTCTTCATGTGCTTGATTGTTGTATGCGAATTCTGCACTTGGTAGCAGATCTGACCAATTACTAAGATTGTAATCGACATAACACCTAAGATATTACTCTAGAGCCTGGTTTACATGTTCTATTTGTTCATCTGTTTGTGGATGGTATACTGTCAACATAGTAGATTCTATTCCTAAAATTTTACACCATTTTTGGAATAGCTTGGCCAAGTATTGTACTTCTCTATCCAAAATGATTTATAGAGGCAGTCTATGCAATGGATAAACCTTGTCATAAAGTAACTACACTATATCCTTGGATGAAAACCAATTATTAATAGGAATGAAGTGAGCCCTTTTGGTGAGCCTGTTGACAATAACACAGATAGCATTGTAACTATTTGACTCTGGCAATTGAGTGATTAAGTCTGTTGATATTATTTCCCAAGACCCGTTAGGTACCTTGTTAGGCATGAGTGGTCTAAAAGGTTGCTGTGGGCAATTTTTCATCTACTGACACATACCACAACCCATAACATATTTCTTGACAAATGTAGTCATCCCAGGCTACCAGTAATTTCTAGAGACCAACTCATAGATCTTTTACCGATCTGGGTGTCTGGTGAATGGTAAGTCGTAGTGCATTTGAACAATCTGTTGTCACAAAGTATTGTTTATGCTATGAGGGATATATATCTTCCCTCTGTACAGAAGTAGTTTGTCCTCATAGTTCCAGTCTTGCAAGGATTTTTCAAATTCTCTGGGACCAGACTTGAGTAATGACTTATAGTCTTTGGTAACTTTATCCAATAAGAGTACAGCTTTGATCTCCTTTAGGATTATCTTGTCATTTATTGGCGATTTATGAATAGCCTCTAATATGTTGATGGTGAAGAACTCAGGTTTTAGCAACATCTGGTTTGTATTATCGAGGTCTATCCCCATCTCATGATCTGCTCATCTGAACAAGGGGTCTTCTGTCTGCATCGTCTTTTCTGGTTTATAATAGAGTACAAAGTCAAAACGAGTCATGAATAATGCTTATCTTGCTTACCTCCTGGTCAGCTTTTAAGCTGTCCTAAAGAATGTAAGGTTCTAATAATCCAACTAGATCTCAATTTTATGTGGATGTTTCTCTAGATGATATCTGTATTCCTTTAGTTCCTGAATTACTGCAAGTAGCTCTTTGTCATAGATTTTGTAGTTCCTTTCATGGACATCTAACAACTTAGAAAAGAAAGCTACTGGATGCTACAGATTAGTTTGCATATCTTTTTGTGATAAGACTGCACCTATTGTAAAGTCGCTAGCATTGGTAGATAACTTAAAGGGATCTTTGTCATTTGGTATTCTCAGGACTGGGGCCATAGTAAAGGCTTTTTTCAGCATCTCAAAAGCATTTTGTTGCTCAACCCCCCAATTCTAGGTACAATCCTTCTTGGTCAAGTTGGAGAGTAGCTTTGACATTTTGGCAAAGTTCTTAATGAACCTACAATAGAAATTCACAAAGCCTAAGGATACTTGTACTTACTTGACTTTAGTTGGTACTAGCCACTCCAGAACTCCTGAAAGTTTCTCTTTATCCATCTGTACTCTATTTTCCGATATTATTATGCCAAAATATTTGATGCTACTTTGCTCAAAGAAACATTTTTCTACTTTAGCGTAGAGGTCATTAAATTGAAGTCTTTTCAGCACTTCCTTGACCAATTGCCTATGTTCCTTAAAACATGTTCCAAATATCAAAATGTTGTCTAAATATACCATTACTAGTCTTATGCAAATCAGATCTCCAAGTATATCATTTATTATACTATGAAAAGTTGCTAGTGTATTGGAGAACCAAAAATACATAACAGTTGCCTTAAAGAGGCCTTGTCTTGTGATAAATACCATTTTCTATTCATTCCTTTCTTTAATGTGAACATTGTTGTATCCCCACCTCCAATCAATTTTGGTAAAGATTGAGGCTTTACTAAGTGATTTAATCAAGTCTGCTATTTTAGAGATTGAATAGTGATTTTTGATGGTAATTGCATTAAGGGCTCTATAGTCCATGACAGGTTGTAAGCTTCCATTGTGTTTCTTTACAAAAAAGAATAGAGCTGCTATTGGGCCAGTAGATAAATGGATATAACCTTTTCTGAGTTTCTTATTGAGCTATGTGTCAAGAGAGTTTCTTTCCACTAAAGATAGTGGATAAACCTTTCCTGGCTTGGAAAGCTTTGCACCTTCCATAAAGTCAATTGGTTTCTGTAATAGCATTCCCTGTGACTTATGTTTTGAAAACACATTTCCATACTTATGTAACCATTCTGGCATATGAGCTTTTTAGGTCTTTGTGTTTTTGCAATCTGAGTTCCCATATTGGTCTCAATTGTTGAGTATAGTTGTAATTATCATTGCCTGCTGATGACTGCCTAGGTCAGTTATGTCTGCCTAGCTAAGAATGTGGTTGTTGGGGTTCTCATCTCCTATGTCATCCAATGAGGGAAATCCACTAACATCTATTTCAAGATAAAGCCCATTAGCTCTTACTTCTACATCTCATACTTTACTAGCACATGTATCTGGACACCTGGTGAACTTCCATTGACCTTTTCACCAATCAATATTTGGATTATGCTTGTACAAGTATGAGTAGCCAATCATTATCTCCTTATTCCCTAGGTTGATGATAAAGAGGTGTTGGATTGTCTTGTGAGATCCAATTTCTACATAAGCTCGGACATACTCAGTTATTTGTCCCACCTTGTTGGGAGTACCATCTGCATTGATTACATGATATAGATTTGCTAGTTTATGCATTACCAGGTTATTATTTTCCACAACGACTCTGTTAATGAAGTTCATAGTAGCTCCTAAATCAACTACAGCCTTGGTCTGTACTTTTTTGCTGTATACCCAAAGTGTAACTGGAATTTTAAAGGAGGTAGTCTTGTTGTATGCTATATTGTTACAAGATTCCAGTACTACTTCCAACTTTTGTGAGCTAATTGAGGGTATACTATCCTCTGACTGTAGATTATAGACATTATACTCTACAGTCCCAAGAGAAAATCCAATTTGGGAGTCCTCTTTCCCTTCCTACTTAAAGGAGCAGGATCAGAGATTTCCTTAATTGACATGCTATTTATATTAACATCCTTAGGAGGGGATTCTGGGTTGTCACTTTCTTCCTCCAATAACTTTATCAGCCATGCTCTAAATGACTGATTTTTATTTTTGCTTGGGCCCAGTGGAGATGGTTTCTGAGAAAAGGTTCTATGAGGATGTTTGTTCTCATTACTAGGCTTGTTATAACAGTCTATAGTATTATGCAATTTTGTCTTATTCTTAAAGCTTTTTCCAGTGCATATCTGGCAGTATTGCAAGTTCTTCCCTTTTTTTTTCTGAATCTTGTCTATTTCCATTGCATCTGGGTCCTTCTTTCCTTCACTTTTCTCTACATTTGCCTCTGGACCAAATATTGTGCCCTGGGCCTTGTCCGGATATAAGGCCTTATATGCTTGTATCAACAATTTTAGATAGTTGTCCTATGTCTTGGGTGATTAATTTGTGATTTCATATATGATGAGCACAGTTTGTAGCTTGTTAGAGATGACTTTTTTTATTTTGTTGATATGAACTTTGTCACTATAATTAATAATTCTTACCAATGTCCTGTATCGTTCAGCATACTTGATGAAGTTCTTTTTAGCTAGGTCTTTGTTGACCCAGAGCACCATTAGTTCTTTGCTCCCTTTGTCACAAACTTTATTTGGCCATATCTCTATCAAATATTTGACAATTCCCATGGTCTTAATGGCACCCAAAAGCCCTTAAAAAGACCTTTTAATTAATATCAGTCACATCTCGAAGCAATCAATAGTGGCCAAGATATTAGACAGATCAACAGGTAACCACCATAGTACTGTTTATTAAATCACCAATATCTCAAAAACTGCCACAATCTATGCTTTGCTTTTGGGCATCAGAAAAGCCCTCTTCATACCTCTCAGAATGAGTCTAAAATGACATTGAGGCAATTAATATTTGTGGAGATATGAAGGCCTTAATATTTGTACATAGACTTTATTAATTACCCATAGATAGTCATCTGTCCTTTTCTTAGAACAAAGGACAGCCTCCATATGGTTAATTTATCACTATTTCTAGCACAAAGACACTACCATATGTAGAACAATAGATAGTAGCATGTGATGATCTGTCCTAGTGTACAGACCATCACAATTCTGTATATAAGGACTTCCTGTCTGAGGATTAGACCTTAGACTTAACAACATCTTTTGTTGCTTGTCTAACTCTGCTTATAAGCACTTTGAATCTATATTTCAACCCATCACAAAACAAGTAAGTAACCTTTTGTGATACCCTCCTTGTCATCTCTTTGTCCATAAATATTTTTTAGTTCCTGGGCAAAGTTGCCCCAGGATCCAATACCTTGTCCTGCTTGCACCTTATCATAGTATGACTTCATATATGTGCTAGTAGGAGCATGTAATCTAGTGAGAGCACACACAATTTTCTGATCATCTATAATAATACCAGATGCCAAACAATATAGAGCAATCTGGCTCAACTAATCATGCAGGTGCATCTTGTTTTCAGAGCCTGCAAATGTTGGTGGCTCTGGTACCTTGGCCTTTGAGGCAATGTTTCCCCTAGGGAGCCTTGTCAGCTCTTCCTGGAGGTGAATGACTTCTGTCTCCAAAGTAGCAATTCTATTGTATGTGGTGGTCAAGGCACTGTTATAGTGGTTGATTGCTCTATTGAGCACCTGATCAACATAGTTCTTGAGGGTATGAGTAGTGCCCCGATGCATATTTCACAACATCAGCATCTTAACTTTATTCCAAGAGGTGTTTTTAGGGTTTGTATTGTTCCTAATAAGTGCTTTCTAGTTTTCAGCACTGAAGTCAGCGAAGGGAACAGTGACAGTAAAGTTGGTAAAGGTTAACATTTCTATTTTAAGTAGTTAATTTACAGTTCTTAAGTATGTTTTCAAGAGAGTAAAAGGAAAAAATGCCCAATTTTAGCCTCTTAATGCCATTTATATTACACCAAATACCATTCCAGTCATATTATGTCTATGGAATAGTAATATTAAGCTCTAGTAGAGCTTTACAAATTTCTGGTATTCTAGTAGCTAGTTTGGAAAAATCTACATTTTTGAGATGCTTATAAGTACCATTTAACATTCTCTACTCTTTAGCTGTGAGCTTATAACCAATTTCATCTAGCTCTATTATTACATCCTGCAGTTTATTGAACTATTTCCACAGAGAGTCATACTGTGGATCCTCAGCCCAGATCTTGTTTTCACTTATTTTTGTGAAAAAAGGTGATATGTGATCCAAGGTGGGTTCTAGGAGTTCTTTGTACTCCTTGGTGCATAATAACTTCTTTGTTTTTCAAAAATGTAATTTTGGGGGACAGGATACAAAGTAAAAGTCGTTTACTTTGTGCCAGCAAAGGTCTGCGTCAATGAGTTTATCGTAGAGTTCTATAGATAGAGTGGGTTTTATTTTAATTCTCTCCAGCAGAAGTACCCTCCTGGTTCAGCAAGAGGTGTTCAACAAGGGATTTCTTGGTATTTCTAATAGCAGGCATAGCTTGGGGGCAAAAGTGAGCACAACATCCCTATTTCAGTGGATAAAGTGTATGGGCAGAAAAACTATACTACACTACTCTCAAAGTGTCCTTCCATCATCAATGAGAGGTTTTGTCTTGAGGGGATAGAGTCGATGTCATGTTTAGTTTCTCTCATTGGCTCATGAAGGAGGAATGGGAATCTCAGAGTGGTTCTAGCTATCTGCAAGGGTTTTTTAGAAATGTTTACACAAATTTGAAGTCTTTCAAGACCAGCTGTGATACACAAGCTAGCCTGCTCTCATCATTCTGAGAGACAAACCTTCTCCTTTATGCCTGGGGTCCAGCCTACTATAGAGATAGATTCTTGACAGAAATCTACTCTGAGCTCTCAGTAAGTCTTCTGTCCTTTTACAGAAACAGAGACACCCTCAATGCCCCAGGACCCTCATCTAGAATAAACACAACCCCCAAGTTTTTTGCAGAATCAAGAGGAACAGAAAACAGTAGACTTAACAAACTATCACAAATGGTCCTTTACTTGTTTTGTGATGGGTTGAAATATAGATTCAAAGTGCTTATAAGCAGAGTTAGACAAGCAACAAAAGATGTTGTTAAGTCTGAGGTCTAATCCTCAGACTATGAGTCCTTATATACATAATTGTGATGGTCTGTGCACTAGAACAGATCATCATATACTACTACCTATTGTTCTACATATGGTAGTGCCTTTGTACTGTAAATAGCAATAACTTAACCTTATGGAGGCTATTCTTTGTTCTAAGAAAAGGACAGATGACTATCTATAGGTAATTAATAAAGTCCATATACAAACATTGAGGCCTTCATATCTCCACTGATATTAATCACCTTGAGATTATTCTAGACTCATTCTGAGTGGTATGAAGAGGGCTTCTGATGAGCCTAGAACCAAAGCATCGATCATGGTGGTTTCCAAGATATTGGTAATTTAATAAATGGTACCATAGTGGTTACTAGTTAATCTGCCTGATATCTCAGCCAATATTGATTGCCTTGAGATGTGACTGGCATCAATTGAAAGGTTTTTCCAAGGGCTTTTTGTAGCTGTTAAGACTATGAGAATTGTTGAAGAATTGATAGAGATATGGCCAAATGAAGTTTGTGATAGAGTTAATTCTAATAGCAGAAAAAAGAATAAAATCATCTCTCTAATATTTCAAATTAATTAAATAATGGAGAGATGGAGAAATAAAGATACAGATGCTCTTGATTATGAAGAACAACAAAATAGAGATGGTAATTGGGACCTATATATGAATAGAAATATATAGAAAAATACTTTAAGAGTTATAAGTAACATATTCCACTCATTGTCAGTAGATGAATATTAACTAGGTATAACATTATATTGCAGAAGGAAATATTCAGGAGTTAGATATAGAAGATAATGTGATTCAGGTATGATAATTTTTGAATACCAAAACTCTGCATATTTAACAATTGAACTGTTACAAACTTTATTTGGCCATATCTTCATCAATTCTTCAGCAATTCTCACTGTCTCAACAGAACCAAAAAGCTCCTAAAAAGACATTTTGATTGATACTAGTCACATCTCAAGATGATCAGTATTGGCTGAGATATCAGACAGATTAGTAGGTAACTACTATGGTACCATTTATTAAATTGCTGATATCTTGGAAATAACCATGATTGATGCTTTGATTTTAGGCATCAGAGAAGCCCTCTTCATATCACTCAGAATGAGTCCAAAATGATGCTGAGGCAATTGATATTTGTGGAGATATGAAGTCCTCAATGTTTGTACATAGACTTAATTAATTACCTATAGATAATCATCTGTTCTTTCTTAGAACAAAGAACAGCCTCCATATGGTTAAGTTATCTCTATTTCCAGTACAAAGGCACTACCATATGTACAACAATAGGTAGTAGCATGTGATGATCTGTTCTAGCACACAAACCATTACAATTCTGTAAATAAGGACTTCCTGTCTAAGAATTAGACCTCAGACTTAATAACTTCTTTTGTCATGGTCTAACCTTTATATTTTTGAGCTTTTCAAGTATCAAACCAGCAATTACAAATAAGTAAGGGACCTTTTGTGATATGAACTAGAACCAAAAGGCTATTGTTCCAGATGGTATTCTACCACCTATTCTTCAGCCTCTATATTATTTACCTGCTGGACAACTATTTCTAGAGGCTGATATATGGTATAATAACTTGGGCATACTGTTTGTCATTTGTTCCTACTGTTATGTTCTCCACTTTGACTGTGAAAAGCTTATGTCTTTATGGGTTAATTATCCCTAATTTGGCATATGCTGTTTGCAAGGACAAATCTAACTACTTTCTTTCCAACCACTCACTGGAATCCTTCATAACTACTTGACTGGAGATGATTATTTCTCAAGAGAATTTTGCAACAATATATGGTAGTACAATGTAACATTTATTATAACTTCAGTAGGAGTCAAAATTAGCAACTTAGTTACTAAACAGTCTGGCCTCTATTATTTCAAGATTCAGAGAGAGCTTTACATTATGTTCTGTTATTTCCAAAGGAACAGAATAGGTGGTGTTCAAGAATTCCTATTTATAGTGCTCAACTTAGAGAACAAGGGGAAAATGTAAGGCAAAGAGATAGGAAGAAATGGGCTTGCTCACAAGTGGTTTCTGATAGATGCTACTATGCCTATTGTCTTTATATTAGAGATGGTTCTCAGTTATTTCTCTTCTATGGTCAAAAGCTATTCCAGTAGTTTGTTATTAATATATAGGCAAATTGTGAGCAGAGAAAACTCAACTGGACCAAAACACATCAATATACCCTTAGATCTGAGCTTAACCAGAGAATACAGGATGGTGCTATGTATAATAGGTATGATGGAGAAGATATTAGATTTTTAAAACACAAACACATTTTTCCCTTTTCTCATGTGAGAAGTCCTAGGTTTATAGCCCAGTTGTTCCAGGATGCTATGGTCATTTGCAGACACTTTCACAAACCAGATCTCTTTCTTACTATGACTACTAATCCCAAGTGGCCAGAAATTCTCTATAGTCTCTTTCCTGGTCAGACAGCTACTGATTGTTCTGACATTGTATTATAAGTCTTTGAGCAGAAGAAAAAAGTACTCCTCAAGCTTATTGACAGTGGTTTCTTTGGCACTACAGTAGCTCATATCCACACCATTGAGTTCTAGAAGAGAGGTCTTCCTCACATTCACTTGCTCACCTTTCTTCATCCTCAACATTGCATTCAAGACTCTCATCACATAAACTCTATGATCTCAGCATAGCTACCTGATCCCCAACTATAACCACTTCTCTATGCAAAAGTCACCAAATATATGCTGCATGGTCTATGTGGAGCTGACAATTCCCAAGCCAAGTATATGGTCAATAGTAAATACTTTCTCAAGGAGTATAGAGAGAGAATAGATTGGGCTGAGGACAGCTATATACTCTATGCTAAGCCTGACAATAGCTCAGTTTTTGAATGCAATAGGATTAGATTTACCAATTAATATGTAGTCTACTGTCCTTAACTTCTTCTTTCCTTTGATTGTTATATCAATATTGAGATCTTTGCTGGATTGGAAACTGTCAAGTTTCTGAGCAAGTACATCTACAAGGATCCTGATAGGACAACTATGAAGATTAGTAGTAGGATGCAGGATAAAATCAAGGCTCATTTGGATAGTTAGTTTATTGGTCCAACAAAAGCTTGCTAGAAGATCTTTGAATTCAATATGCATGAAGAGTCACTAGCAGTTCAACATCTTCCTATCTATCTTCCCAATGAACACTATGTCAACTTCCATGTACACCAGACTATTAATGAAGTGTTAGCTAGGCAAAATGTAAAGAAAACTTAGCTGATTGCTTGGTTTGACTACAACTTTACATATGATAATGGTTTAGGCTTTACCTACTGGCAGTTCCCTTAGTTCTATACCTGGAATACTAAAGCATGACAAAGTATGTGCTAGAAAATTTATTTACCTTTTGTCATTACTCCTCCTCTATTTCTAATTGCATTCCAAATAACATTCTCTGAACGTCATCTTTATTCTTGTTATTCATATTAAATTCTTCCTCCCATAGCTATCAAGTAGGGACTTCTGGGGGTGGACTACTGGTGAGTTGACCCTTCCTCCACATGCAGTCCTATCCAGGAGGGATTACACAGCCTGTCTCAGAGTGCAGGGTGTAAGGGGACATCTAGGGTAACGCTTAGTAAGTTCTGAGGGTCTGATCTATTAATGGCCTAGCGACAGATCGTATATCGCGTTCCCATCGTTCCTGACTTCTCCTGTCTGTGTCATGCGGTGCGATGCCTATTAATACTTGTTCTAGGACATTCTGTGATTATAGATCGGTTGCCATGGTAGTGTGTACCTGACTATCTAGTGTAGTATATATACTAGCAAGTGTATATAGATATATCCCCACTTGAATCTCAAACTAGCTTCCGGGACTCTCCATCAGCTTAAGGGTGATCACCTCTGAGTGGTTCCCTAACACAGGGTATGAGAACTGAGATGGATTCTAGGGGAGTTTACTAGATTGAGAACAAAACTAGAGTTCTAACAGGGTTTGTTGACTTATAACCAGATCCCTTTGGCAAACTAGTATAAATAGTGTAGAACTTAGTATTGAAGATTAATTGAATAATAATGAAAAAGGAGGATAGGGCAGTTGCATGTCATAGAGGGCTGTGACAGTACCCCCTCTTTAATAGCCACACCCTCGTGGCCATTACCAGAATTGTTGTCTGGGTTTTTGTTCACGATGGTGGACATTTCGCCTTCAGGTGCTTGATGGTAAGTTCATGGGGCTAGGTTTAGATGGGTTCGACATATGGAAGTCTGCAACTAACTCTCTTGTATTCCATAGGTTGGATGTGGTCAGCCAGGAAAATTCCTTTGCTATACCTTCGTAACTAGCCCAGCGTACATAGTATAGTAGGGGATCTCTCTTTCGTTGGTCCCACTTCGAGTCAAGAATCTGTGCCACTTCAAATTTGAGGTTTCCATTTACCTCAATAGGAGATGGGAGTGGATTATTATGGTTTGGGATGTTACTAAGGGGTGCTGGTTCAAGTTGGGAAATGTGGAACACGGGGTAGATTGTCCTAAGGTGTTCCGGTGATAGAAATCAAAAGGTTTGATCACAAAACAAAGGTAAAAGCAAGGTTAGAGAGGCGAAATCTCCAAACTGCTTCATAATTGTGCACTAAACAAGTAGGCACTAGGGAGATAAATCAAATAATAGAGAGCTTACTGAAGATAGAAGTCCAAAGAATAACCAAAACATATTAAATAGAAACCTAAGAAGAAAAGAAATATTTTTTAGTATCCACTCAAGAGAACTCTTACCATAATAGAATTCCTAAGGCATGTGTTCATCTCGTGCTGTAACACTACTGCCCTTACCTAGTCTAGTAGCCTGGCTTGCTGTTAATACAGCAGTACTACCTAGAACTCCTATGCCGTCATGTGGGCTTTTCTTCAGCTGACCATATAACTGGAAGCCAACTCCAATGACCTGTAGTGAGTGGTTAGCTCCTAGCATAAGTGAATGCCTGAGTCTGTTGAGCTTGAGTCTCCCTTCAAGGGAAGTTTTATAGAGTTTTCATAAAGCAAACACAAAAGAAATCCTCAAATCACTCAAATAGCCTTTTAGCTCTAGAGCAACAGAGGGAGAGAT
>Ga0153965_1000108_pt1 | contig 14372 bp, 17 predicted proteins | sample TSFL049MetaG_FD_104707 | JGI IMG/M metagenome (GOLD analysis project Ga0153965, IMG submission 104707) | Attine ant fungus gardens microbial communities from Florida, USA - TSFL049 MetaG | ecosystem: Host-associated > Fungi > Mycelium > Unclassified | place: USA: Florida, Paynes | collected... | reverse complement strand
GAGAGAATAGTGACTCATATGGAAGCACGGGACTTTATTGTAGGGTTAGGGTCAGAAACATGTATAAGTAGAGTAGAAAATCCAATGGGAACTCTATCGAGTTCTCTTTGTCAAACGCTGAACAAAGAGACAGTTGGCTTAATTCCGGTCATCGGAGTTTGGCTTACGACAATCTGTTCTAGTGCACAGACCATCACTTTTCTGTATTTAAGGACTCATAGTCTGAGGATTAGACCTCAGACTTAACAACATCTTTTGTTGCTTGTTTAACTCTGCTCATAAACTCTTGAATCTATATTCAGTTCATCACAAAACAAGTAAGTGACCTTTTGTGATAGTTACTGATCATGGTGATCAGCGACTGAGGGTTGATAATATGAGAGTAAGATTGAGCAGAGTCCAAGGCAGATGGTGCTCGTGATGTGGAATCGAGTTCTAATGTCAGACTAGCTAACTTCCAAAGCCGGAATTAAGCCAACTGCTCCTTTATCAGCATTTGACAAGAAGAACTCAATAGAGTTCCCATTAAATTCTTTATACTACTTATACAACTACTACATGGTCTGTGCACTTCTTTCCCCTGCCTGTCATGTGACCTATCATGTGACATCATGTGATGTGATGCTGTGACTTCTTGTCATATGACTGTGACACTTGTGACATGACACTTTCCTGTACTCTGCTACTCAAGTGGTATGCTCGAGTCCATGACTAGACATCTAAGAAACATCTCTGGAGGGCTGAACTCATCTCTTGAGCTGGTTATTCTTATTATTATGGTGAAAAATATCACTTTTATTGCCTAAACAGCTGTCCAGTGTAACAATGTAAGAGAAAGGAATCTTGGATTTGATATCATGACTACCCTAGGTGTAGAAGGGTTTTCCCAGCATTGATTATGTGATCAACTCCCTGGGAGATGAGGGGACTACCAATTTATTTTTTGCTAGTTTGTGTAGGATTGAGGTGGGATTAATCTGGATAACATGGCTACTAGGGATAATGGAAAGTCTTGTGGATTGCTTGGAATAGGATCTGGCCAAGTGGTCTGCTTGACCATAGCGAAGACATAATCCAAGACTCATATAGCATTGCCATTCAACCAGTACAAGTTGACCATTCATTCCTAGGATGTTGTTGGTTAGGGGGATAATATAACTGGTGTTGGGAAGTACTGATAGTAGTTAGGACAGTCTAGTACCTTGCTCTGTTGAGTTTCCCTTTCTTTTGCTTCAAGAGAGTTTTGTGCCCTCTTGTTTTGATGGTTTAGGTAGGTAGTCCTGTAATCCTCTCCTAGTGCATGCTTTACTTCTCTTATTCTGTAACCTCCTCCAATAGTCATTGTCAATCCTTAAGACCACTTTCTTGAACCCCTTAAAAGACAAAACGTCCTCCTAGCTATACCAAAGTTTGTCCTTGATTCTACTAGAGATGGCATCTTTGACTATCTTTCACAGGGCCCAATTGTTCCAATGGATGTAATCCTAATACTTAGCAAACTGTATGAAATAGTCAATAGCTTTTCCATTATGAGGAAAGAGAATAGAAATGATGGTATCTTCATCATCATTCTTCAGTGAATATAAGCCAAAATTTTTTGACAATTTTTGCACAAAGGCTGACCAATCCTCAAGGAAATCTAAGTTATGATAAGGATTGGACTTGTTGATAAAGGGTTCAAAGTAGTCCAATGTGATGCCTTTAAGGTAGAATATAACAAAAAAAACCTTTTTAGCATCATTGTTGAACTCTCCATTTGTCAGAAAAGCTAACTTCTGAGCTAGAATTAAGCCAACTGCTTTTTATCAGTATTAGACAAAGAGAACTTGTTAGAGTCCTCATGTCATGACTTGGCAAAACAGCTAAATGGAGCATGGGAAAGTATTATGTGACTTTGTCACAATGTCACAATGGTGTGATGTATGGTCACAGTGTGTCACATGACTAGAGTAACATGAGGATCATAGGAGAGTAAGTGCATAGTCACAGTAGTAAAATGTATAAGTAGTAGAGAATTAAGCAAGAACTCTATCAAGTTCTCTTTGTCAAACTCTGAACAAAGAGACAGTTGGCTTAATTCCAGTCATTGGACTTTAGATGCTGACATCTCATTGTATTGGATCTACTTATACTACTTTTAGTTGGTCTATGCATTTTTTATCCATGATCCTAACCAAACTCTGTGACATCATGTGATGTGACTTCTTTGTGACTAATGTCACATCTTTTGTCACAAAGTGTGATATGATCTTTCCATGCTATTTATAGAAAATAAATGAAAAAAAAGAAAAATAACTTAGAGAGATAATTTATGACACCATCATAGGCACAAAAATAAATCTAACATTGGAATATAAATACATGGAGTTCATCTGGGCTGCCCCTATTGAAGGGGTCAGGCTCCTTGATAACTCAGAGCTTCTTCTGAGGACAGCTATTGGATTATCAGATAATAGTAAGTAATATAGTTTGTAATTTCAGGTTCATTATTTTTGCTCAAGGGCTTGATGTGGTTACTTCAGGGAGTTCTGAGAGCCCTGTTAGTGGTTTAAGTAATTTGCTATGAGCTTCTTTATCAATGTTTTTGGGTACTCCTTCCAGTGGTTCCTAGGTAGTAAGTCATTGGCTTTTTTCTTGTAATACTATAAAGGGACATTCAACTAGGGTATTGGTAGATTCTCTTGGGGGTCCAGAACAAAGTCCATTGCAATGGATGCAATGTTTGAGACATAGATCAAGAGTGAATACTTGAGACATGGAGAAGATACATAGTTGGTATACAAAGAGTGTGTTAGTTTTGTTCAACTGTTATGTAGAACCTTCTAGGAGGATGTCTTAACATGTCTAACTGTCAAGAAGGATACTGGTCACCCTTGCACTGGCCTTTTCCTAGAGAATCTGAAAACTTAGTGGTTCTGAGATATGTTTTCTAGATTAGAAGTAGTTCTACCTAGTGAATGAACAAAACTAAGATGTAATTACAGGGATTTTCCTTAAGTGTGAAGGACCCAGTAAACAAGTGTAAAGTTAGACACATGATTGTTAATAGATTGTAACAACTACCTAGGAAATCTATGGTCAAATTACTCTATGAATAAGAATAAAAAAGGTATGAGAAGGAAAGCAAAAAGAGATAGGATGAAAATTGGAGTTAATGGAAAAATTCCTTGGGACAAGAAATCTTGAAAGGGAGGCCATGTTATAAGAGCCCCAAAAAGGAAATAACTTCCTGTACTTTTAAATAGTTAATCCACAATCTCAAGATGTATAATGGGATAAAGCTATAAATAGCATGGGAATCTTAAGTAAACCATATCATATGATTAGGTCAGGTGATTGTAGAATATTCCAGAAGGACATGTGATTGTGGGACTTTAGTACATAGACCATGTAAAAATAGTATAAGAGTATATAGAATACAACAGGGAACTCTATTAAGTTCTTCCTGAACATCTACCTAGGGTGAACTCTAAGTCTTCACAACTCCACATTAATAGTCATCTCATTGATCCAATCCTTTGACACATTTAGCAGTGGAGGGCATCACCCTCATTCTCTGAGCCCTGGGCCCATGGCAAGGGAGTGTCCCAGGCAGGGCAGCACATTTCTTTGTTCTCCTTTATGGCAGGTCAAGTACTTCAGTACCCTGTACCCTTCTCCCCAGGGCTGCATGCTCCTTTCCATCTGACTCTCCCATGTGTTTGATCTCTAGAAACTAAAAGAAAAAGAAAAGAAATATAAATAATGACTTAGCCATTTTGCCAAGTCATGACACTTCCACTCGTAATGAAAGAAGCCAGTATGTTAAATGGTTTCTTAATGACAAGTAAAGTTTGGGCATCCAGCTGCAGTACAGGATACTCCAATTCCAAGGATCAGTAAATTCAGACACTCCAGGGAAAAAAATAGTTTCAAAGCATTGGTCGATTCATAATCAATTTGCAAAAGTTTCAGATTAGGGAGAATGGTATGTTTCGACAATGCATCCACAGAACCAACTGCTTGCGCCATACGGATTACTAGTTCCACAATTGAGGTGCACTCTGAGATTGCTTGAACAGTAAATTCCCAATGACAATGTCAGGAGAGATCCAACTAGGGAATGTCATGAAAAGTTTGGGGTCATCTGCATGATATTCTTGCAAGATTAATAATGTAGTACAACTGCTCAAGTGCCCACTTGACCAAGACATTGTTTGAGATCTCCTCATCGAGTTCCGAGTCCACACATATGAACAGCGAACACAATTCTTTTGCGTGTTCAAAAGGAACACTGTCGAAGTAACCTACGGCAGTGCTATCCTGACAACTTAATGATGCCCATCGATCATGAGTCGAAGCAAGCAACTGGATCAGGGCTCCGAAGTGCCTCCCTTCATTTGATGATAACATGGAGCGTGATTCAAGATTTGCATATCAATGTATGAAGTAAACTGCGTCTTGATCGATGGATCCAGAGTGCGAACATCGATGGGAGGATAGATGCTTTCGATGCCTACATAGACATAGATATAACGCCAGAGAGCGAAATAAGAAAGCCCAATCGACCGCCAGTTTCTGCAGACAGCAACCATCTGTCCAGCGACGACTGCTTGATGCGGTAGATCGGCTTTGAAGGCAGCGAGAAAGATTTCAGCAAGAATATCTTGGTGAAAAGATCTAATAAAACTGGCCTAGAAGATGCACTGAGTGAGAGTCCTAAAAAAAGCGAAAAGCCTTACATTGGGAGAGTGGTGTAGCCTGACTAGCACAGTAGATATGTGGCACTGGACACGCATATTGATCTAGGGACCGTGTTTGGCGATGCTTACCGAGATCACAATTTTTCCTGATGCTAATGATTTCCCAACAGATGAGATTGGTGATGAGAAGCTGTGACACGAGGGTTCTCATATGATCAGTGCTGTGTGCAATCCGGATACAATAGACACTACTGGCTAGACTTAATCAGCGTACTGCAACTTTCTCCACAAATTCAAGTACTCTGATGACTTATTTGTGTGACTTCCCGGGACTGGCTAGAAGTTATCACGTCAAAGAACATTTTTTTCCGACCAATCAGCAGAGCGATGGTCCTCTTTTATAATGAACTTCAGATTTCTATCCTCCTTAACGCCCATGGAGTTTTCCTTCTCTCTCTTCTCAGCCTTTTGGCTCAGCATACTTTGGGCTCGCGATACAATAACACTGCAGCTGCGTTGCAAAATTATGCCAGATGACCCTTCCTGGCCTAGCAATGCTACTTGGGGTCGCTTCAATGCTTCTGTAGACGGACGCCTCATCCATACCATCCCCATTGCTGCTCCTTGCCATGGCCACAGCTACGACGCTGGAAAGTGCGACCTCATCAAGAACCAATGGCATCAGCCTGCATTCCAGTAAGCCTATCAGTAACCTCTTGCCATCCTGGACGGTGTCCTCGACACTCAGACAGCGAAGAATATCCATCGTCCATCATGGCACCTGTATTCCTCAACAAGAGCTGCGATCCATTCACCCCAGTCAATGATCAGTGCACCATTGGGAATTATGTCGAATATTCTGTCAATGTCTCGTCTCCTGAGCATGTCATCAGAACACTTGCATTTGCTAAGGAGCATAATATTCGTTTTGTCATCAAGAACACCGGCCACGAGTAGGCTTTCATTGTGTTTTAGTCTAGGCATTGTCGATGACATGCTTCCCTCAGCTATATGGGGAAATCGACCGGAGCAGGAGGACTCGCCGTCTGGATGCATCATCTCACCGACAGAGAGTGGATTTCTAGCTACAGTGCCAGTGGCTCTATATATAAAGGCCCAGCAGTCAAGGTCTATGCCGGCGTTACCGGTGATGACCTTCAACAAGATGCCGAGGCTAGAAGCCAAGTTGTAGTCAGCGGACAATGCCCTGTAAGTGCGACATCGTGATGGTTGGGGATTCGAGAGTCTAATAGACAACAAGACCGTGGGCTATGCTGGCGGATATGTACAAGGCGGTGGACATTCTGTTCTGAGCTCTATGTATGGAATGGCTGCAGATCAGGCCCTAGAATTTGAGGTGATCACGACGAGTGGAAAATTTGTGCGAGCATCTCCCTCAGAGAACCCAGATCTATTTTGGGCATTGAGTGGTGGAGTACGTTGATAACATTTACTCGAGATAGGAAATTACTCACAGGACGGACATAGGGCGGAGGAACGTATGGGATTGTTTGGTCGGTCACTGTGAAGACATATCCTAACATGCCAGCGACAACGATTCGGGTACTTTATGAGCCTTCCTCGTCGGACATGTCTGCTTTAGACACTCATTGGGAAAGTATTGGTACCTTCTTCAGCGAATCTCCAAAATATCTTGACGCAGGTGCCTATCACATCACCTACTTTGACAATACCATCTTTCATGTGGTTCTTCTTTTCCCGAACAAGACACTAGATGAAGCGACTAGCCTTACTCAACCATGGTTTGGCAGATTGAAGGCTTTGAGCATCACCCCCGAGATATCCGAAATCGTGCAACATCCCTCCGTGCGCAGTGCATCTCCTCTTGTGTATGAAGTCTTTGGTGGAGAGATTCTCACGGGGACGGACTTGTACGGAGCACGTATCTTACCCAAGAGACTTTGGAAGAATAACGAGAGCTTTTCAACCTTGTTCAACACGCTGCGGGGAATCGTTGGTAATAATGGCCATATTTTTAACTTAGCTGTGAATCCAACGAATGAGGTCTCGGGAAACCCGAAGAATGCTGTCCTTCCAGCGTTCAGGTCGATGCATAGCATGTGTATTGTGGTCTGGTATGTCGCTTTCTTCCCTCACTCAATAACTTAGATGCTGATTCTGAGACTCAGGCATTGGAATGACACTGCAAGCTGGGAGGAGCAGTTCGCCGGGACAAAATCTGTCACACGCTTGACTAACAGGCTTGCTAAGATAGCCCCAGAAACCGGAGCATATCTGAATGAGGTGAGCCGGCTATTGTGCTCCACGACGTGAGACAATTCTTGACCTGTATCACCGATGTAGGCAGATCCATTTGATCCAAACTGGAAACGAAACTTCTATGGAAGGAACTACGGGAAATTACTCCAGATCAAGAATACTTGGGATCCTGATCAGATGTTGTATGGGACTACTGCTGTGGGAGGAGACCGCTGGGTGACGGCGGAAGGTGGACGACTTTGCCCTGTGACTACCTGAGTGTCATTTGTCTGTGTATCATGAACGAAATCTACATTTTGGACGATCAGTGCGGACAACTTTTAATGGACAGTTTAGTCTACCTATCAAAGAAGAACTAGAAACAATCAGTAAAGACGATGTCAAAAACACTAGATAGAATTGAATAGTTGACCTCAGTCCCTGAATGCATATGACTGGGTGAGGTGTATAGCTTACACTAGGAGGTAAGATTGTCTGCTGACTAGATAGTAAAATATTGTCAAAAAAGATAAATCATCACTGAAAGACACAGAGGAAATGTAACTAAATGAATAGATGAATCAACTTTTTTCTCAAGAGAGTCATGGGTTGTTATGGCTCTAGACAACTATTAGAAAATCACTAAAGCTGCCCTTCTGATAACTTTGTCATAGCTTTTTTTTTAATTCAGCAATTTATTACACAGAGTGCAATGGCAGGCCATGGTAATTACACAAGGCATCTACTTAAGTTATGGAAAAAGGAAATATAGGAGAAGGAAGTAGGAGACAATATGGTTCTGGATGATGTATGAGTTATCATATGATATCAACTAAGTACCTAACTATTTAAGTGATACTGTCTTGGAAGCAGAAAGTGCCAGGGTTGGATTTGAGGAAAGTAAGAATGTCTTTCAGAGATTCTTGTTTAGGGTTCCATGACTGCTGATAACAGTTGCATTTATGGAGAATATGTTCTCTTGTTTCAAGGGGGTGTAAAGCTTAGTCACATTGACCTTAACCTCACTCCTTATCCAAGTTGACAAGGAGAACTCGATAGAGTTCCCATTAGTTTCTGTATACTATTTATACATGAATCATAACCCTAACCCTGTACTAAAGTCCCATGCTTCCCTATGAGTCACTTTTATCTTGCATATCCATTGATAAGAAAATAAATGAAAAGAAAATAGAAAAGAAAATAAATATTGACTTAGCTGTTTTTGCCAAGTCATAACAGAAGGGCTTGGCCATAGAGACATGATACAAGTTTGTTGGGAAAGAACCTTTGTTTGTATTTACCAATTGGTGCATAGTTAGTGATGAGTCTTGTGATGCAGGCACATAGTGAGTTAGAGAGGCTAATATGTTTTAGCCATACAGCTTGTTATGAGGAGCCCAAAAAGGAAATAACTTTCTATACATTTGAACAATTAATTCACAATCTCAAAACATATTAAACTATAAATAGCATAGGAAGCTTAAGTAAACCATATCATGTGACTAGGTCAGGTAATTGTAGAATATTCCAGAAGGACATGTGACTGCAGGACTTTGGTGCACAGACTATGTAGAAATAGTATAAGTAGTATACAAAATATAATAGGAAACTCTATTAAGTTTTTTCTGAACATTTACCTAGGGTAAACTCTAAAGTCCTTCATGGTCTAATGTTAACATATCTCCTTTAGAGTAGGTTGGACAAATAGGTTTATCATCATCAATGTTTAAGTCTAGAAAGTTTTTCTCCCTATTGTAGCAACTTAGCCTAGATGACTTAATCACTCTCCAAGTCCAAGTTAATAAGAAGAACTCTATCAAGTTCTTCTTTATTTCTTGTACACTACTTATACAACTACTATATGGTCTATGTACTATTTTCCCATACTCCTCATGTGACTGTGACACTTGTGACACTTGTGATGTGACACTTTCCCACACTTCCTTCTGTGTAGTAAGTCCAAGATAAAAGAAAAGAAAAGAAATATAAATAATAACTTAGCTGTTTTGCCAAGTCATGACACTACCCTCCTCTTAAGTTTCCTCGTCCTGAGGATTTTTCCTACAACTTGTAGTATTGGTCAGCCAAGTTGCCTATCTCGTCATCATCTTCTTCTGTCCACTCTTGTATTCCCGATTTTTCCTCTTCAATTTCTTCATCCTCTGGGATTGTCTTCATCGTCTCTCTTCTCATGGGTTTCTTGCCCTTCTATTGTCTCCAGTTTTTCCCCATTCTTCCCCAATACTCCTGGTCATATTGCTTATCTGACCACCCATATAGTTTCTTTGCTGTAAATCTTCCTGGCAATTCTCCCTGTTGGAATATTCTCTCTTCATGCTCTTGCTGTGCTATGTCTTCCATATCTCGCCAACACTCTTTCTCAAATTCTTTGATTGCTTCTTTTGTGTTCTCTAAATTCTCCCTTCCTTCCCAGGTATCTGACTCCACTGTGAATTCTTTCTAACATACTAAATATTTATCTTTCCCTCTAACCTTCCTCTTATTTAGTATTCATTCCATCTCCTATTCTTCTTCTCCTTTGATTATGACTAGAGCCAGTTGCTTCTTCTTTTGTCCCTCTACTTATCCTATGTATTGTCGTATTCTACTAACATTTACTACTAGGTGTATCTTTACTGTACTAGGTAGCTCCAGTTTTACTACGTTTGATGATACAACCTTTTTGACTTTGTAAGGACCAACAAACCTCTCTGTTAGCTTCTCTGTTCTCCTTCTGACCATCTGATATTTCAGATCTTTGGTACTGAGCATAACCAAGTCTCCTACTTTATATTTGTCTATGTCTAATCTCTTTCTGTCAACGTACTTCCTCATATCTTCCTACGCCTTCTTTAGTACTGCTTTTGCTTCTTCTTATATCTCTTTCATTTTCTCCACAAACTTTTCCGCTCCCACATATTTTCCTTTCTTCCTTCCCTCGAACCCTATCCTAGGATCTTGTCCATAATTTGCCTTGAAAGGCAATGTTTGAGTACTCGAGTGCACTTTGTTATTATATGCAAACTCTGCCATTCCCAACCATTCTGGCTATTGTTCTTGCCTATGGTCAATGAACATTCTCAAGTACTGTTCTAATTCCTAGTTGACCCTCTCTGTTTGCCCATCTGTTTAAGGGTGGAATGCCATCAACAATTTACTCTTAATCCCTAGCATCTTGTTCAACTCCTTCATTAATCCTGCCATGAATTGTGGTCCTCTATCTGATATGATACTTTCAGGTAGACCATGCAACTTCCACATGTTGTCCCTGAACAACCTAGCTAGACCTTCCACTAATGTTTTCTCCGTAGTTAGTATAAATTGAACTATTTTAGTTAGTCGATCCACTACTACTAGGATACTATTGTATCCTTGTGCTAGGGGCAGTTTAGTGATAAAATCTGCTGATATATATGCCCAAGGTTTTTCCAGAATAGAGTTTGGCATTAATTTTCCTGCTGACTGTTCTATGCAGTTTTTATTCTTTTGGTAGGCATCGCATCCTTTCACGTAATGCTTTACTTCCTTTGTAACCCCTGACCACCAAAAGTTCCTAGTGACCAGTTCTACTATCTTCCACTGTCCTCTATGCCCTCCTATTGGCATATTATGGTGTAGTCTAATTATTTCTACCCTTAATTTCTTGTCTTTTGGCATGTAGACTTTTCCTTCTTTATACATGATACCGTCTACCTCTCTCTATTCCTCATCTCTCAGCATTTTTACTCCTGTCTGTTTCATTTCTTCTATTGCCTTTATTACTTTGTCATCTTTTACCTTTGACTTTCTAACTTCCTTTAGTAGATTTACCCCATCTACTATAATTTCTACTATTTCTGTCTTCCTCACTTCCAACCATCCTAGTTTCACCAATGTCTCATCCTCATTGTCTTTATCCACTCTGACCTCCCAGTCTGGTCTCCTGCTCAGACTGTCTACCTTTCCCATCTTGCTTCCCAGAACATGTTTTAGCATAAAATTAAATCTAGATAGGTATAATGCCCATTTGGCTTGTCTCCTATTCAACTTTTGCACCTTCATGAAGTATTCGAGGTTCTTATGATCTGTCCATATCTCAAATTTGATCACTGCTCCTTCCAGGAAGTGTCTCCATGCTACTAGGCATCTGACTACCACTAGCATTTCTTTGTCATGAATCTCGTAGTTTCGTTCTGTATTACTTAGAGATTTTGAAATAAAAGCGATTGGTCTCCATTTCTCATCTGAGCACTTAATCGAGAGTACTTCTCTAGTAGCATAATTTGAAGCATCAGCTTCTACCCTGAACTCTTTGTCTAAGTCCGGTGCTACTAAAACTGGTTTTGTTATGAAAATCTATTTTAACTCCTCAAATGCCTTTTGCTGGCTATCTTCCCATGTCCACTTCTCATTTTTCCTTATCAGTATATTTATTGGTCTTGCTGCTCGAGCGAAATCCTTAATAAACCTTCTATAGTAATTTGTGAGGCCTAGAAATTTTCTAATGTCTTTTATATTTTTTGCCTGTGGCCAACTGAGTACTCCTTCTACTTTCTCCTTCTCTATCTCTATGCTGTTAGGTCCTATAACAACTCCTAGGAACCCTATCTTCCTTGCTTTCCACATATATTTTTCTGACTTGATATACAAGTCATTCTCCTCTAACCTCCTTAATATTTCCTCCACAATCTCATTGTGTCCCTCCTCTGTTTCTATTCCCACTAACATGTCATCTACAAATGCTGCTACCTTTCCTTTATTTATCAAATCCCTTAAGATCTCATTCATTATTGCCTAGAACGTGGCTAGTGAGTTCATCATCCCAAAGAACATGACTGTCAGTTTGAAGGACCCCACATGTGTTATAAATACTCCCTTCCACTTATCTCCTTCCTTTATCCATATGTTATTGAATCCTCATCTTAGATCCATTTTAGTGAACACTTTCTTGCTACCCATATTGTCGATTAACTCTGCAATTAATAGTAGTGGGTAATTGTTTTTCACTGTCTGGTCATTCAGATTATGGTAATCCATAACCATTCTCTTTCCTCTATCCTTTTTGCCTATGAAGAACACTAGTAATGTCTGAGGCAATTTCGAGGGCCTAATATACCCCTTTCTCAACTGATCTTCCACAAAGTTCTGAACCTCCTCTCTTTCATTCTTGGACAAAGGGTAAATTCTTCCTTTTTGTGGTTTAAATGTCTCTTTGAGGTCTATCGCATGATCCCAAATCTTTCTAGTCAGTATCCTCTCAGACTCTATCTTTCCAAACACTTTCTTCCACTTTAAAAATTTCTTAGGGACCATTTCTTCAATTTTCCTATGGTCCTCTTCCCTCTCTTCTTCCTTTCCCCAATTCTCTTTATTATTTATCATCCAACAGACGATTTTCTCTTCTTCCTCAGTTGCTACTCTTTTGACTTTCTCTTTCTTCTGACTCTTTCTGCCACATAGGAGTAGATACTTTGTCATCTTAACTTCTCCAGTTTCCCAGTTTATTTCCAGATTATGTGCTACTAACCATGGCATCCCCAGAATTACTTTTGTCTTCCCTAGATCGCACACATCTATTCTCATTCTTTTCACATAGCCTTTGTAAAACACATTGCACTCTACTTGGTGCGTAATGGCCTCTCCACTGTTATTTGTGCCATCTACATTCCTGACAGCTATCGGTCTTTCCAACTTTTGTAGCTTGAACCCATGCCTAGTTGTCGCCTGTCTATCCATAAACATCCCTGTTGCACCACTGTCTAAGAGCGCTTTAATCATTATGCCTTCATGCATATCTATCTTCTCTACTCCAATATTCAACTACACTTCTCTTAACATTTTGAAGGTTCTTCTGACCTCCTTTCGACTATCTCCTCTCTTGCTGTGCTTTCCAGTTCTCCTGACCATGTGTTGCTTTGCTGCACTTTTGCCTCTCTGGACCACACTGCTTCTCCCTCTGTCTTCTCTTTGCATCCACACTAACTTAATTCTTTCCACTTCCAAAAGAGGATCACTCCTTGCCCCCAGTTATCTTCTATATAAGACCCCTTCTCTCTGCACTTGCAAGTCAAGTATGATACTACTATCTCTTTGGTCATCCACCCTATTTCTAATAGTTGTGCCTCTTCTAGGATGCCTTTTCTGCAATGCTCCTCTGCCCTCTTCCTTAGCTCTTTCATTGAGCTCCTCCTCTATTCTTGCTGCACTTTTTCCTTTATAGAATACACCACCTTTTTTTCTTCTATTCTCCTTAGTCTCTTCTCTCCTTCCTGCACCTTTTTCCTGATGGGATGTGCTGGCCTCCTCTCTTCTTGGTATGCCTTTCCCCCATTGGGGCACACTACCATTTTTGTCTTCTTCTCCCATAGAGGGCATTCTCTACACTTATGCCCCTTCTCTCTACACTTAAAACACCTTACAGCTACCATCCTCATGCTCCTTACTACTCTTTCTTCAACCCCACACTATATCACTCTACTACTTAAAATTTTAAATTTATTCTGGGGTGTCACTACCCCTTTTTCTTTTTTCTTTTCTTTCCTGCAATTTTGGGCCAGGTGCCTGAACCCTCTGCAGCTTCTACAGAGTTTCCCCTTTCTTCCCTCTAACTCTACCCTCAGTTTGGTGAGAGTATGTTTCTCTCTGAGCAGGTTGCTCAACAAAGTGTTGTATTGTTCTTGAGACATAATGGTAACATCTCAAGGGGGTACAGAATTAATGGTTCGATCTTACTTAATGCTATGTCTGTTGGGATACAAGATCTTCACCCAACCAGACACCTACTGCCCTACTGACTACTGCTCTAATACTATGATTAGACTATTACTCCATGGGGGAGATCTCTAATCTAGACAGCCCACTAGTGGTAACCATCAATCCTCTGCATGTACCAACTCACAATGGAGCACAGCATAAGGTTTATACCAAGAAAATGGACAAGTACACTACTAAACACCACTTGATTGCAAGGTCAGGTCTCAGTAGTAGTACCTAAGCTTGGTATTACACTTCCACCTGCAGTCCCTAACTGACTGCAAAGTCCCCTTAAGCCAAGGGCCTAGCTATGTATGGAGGTGGTTACTTGTCACAAACTTCATTTGGTCATATCTCCACCAAATCTTCGACGATTCCCACGGTCTTAAAGCCAGCTTAAAGCCCTTAAGAAGACCTTTCGATAGATACCAGTCACGTTTCGAGGCAATCAATAATGGCCGAGATATTAAGCAGATCAACTGGTAACTACCATGTTACTATTTATTAAATCGCTAATATCTCAGAAACCGCCATGATTGATGCTTTGGTTCTAGGCTCAGCAGAAGCCTTCTTCATAATGCTCAGAATGAGCCTAGAACAACCTCAAGGCAATTAATATTAGTGGAGATATGAAGGCCTTAATGTTTGCACATGGACTTCATTAATTACCCATAGATAGTCATCTGTCCTTTTCTTAGAACAAAGGACAGCCTCCATATGGTTAGGTTATCATTATTT
>Ga0153965_1000105_pt1 | contig 14398 bp, 10 predicted proteins | sample TSFL049MetaG_FD_104707 | JGI IMG/M metagenome (GOLD analysis project Ga0153965, IMG submission 104707) | Attine ant fungus gardens microbial communities from Florida, USA - TSFL049 MetaG | ecosystem: Host-associated > Fungi > Mycelium > Unclassified | place: USA: Florida, Paynes | collected... | reverse complement strand
TCGTCCTGACAGTTTATCCATGCGCGTCTCTGACATCATTGGAAGCCTTTCCATCACGGGCAATGTCGTTAATTCGACAGGAAATGCAAGTGAAGTGGGGGAATTGATCCGACCAGTTAACGAAAAGCGCAACAACCCTCCGTCCCCTAGTCGACTAAGTCATTGTATCAACTCTTCATCGCCACAGCCTAGTGGTACACAAAACACAAGTAGCCAGTCTTCTTGGGCGAGTACCGTTCCTACAACTTATTATACCGCCACCATGAGTAGTCGATCTAGTGTTCCTCATTCGGTTCAAGAAGACCCGGATTTGTGATTTCAGTTTTTGGGACTTTTGTTACTTTCACGTTTTGATCTACGCTTTGATGTATGGATGGGTATCTCTGGACGCCAGAAATACTGTGTACTGCTACTGGCCGAAATCAGGCACCGAAGGAAACCTCGTATGATCGTCTTCCCAAGAATGAGATTTCATTTGCTTACTTCTCATCTGTTGCCATGGGAGGACGACACCACACCTTACATATAGCAATGTCGTGGAGTAAGGGACACCACATAGTGTAAACTGTACAGACGATCTGTTGATGAACCGGTTAGCTGATGAGTCATAACTGTCTTGGCATATTCGCAAGCTTGCGAATGCGAATAGATATAGATATATTTTAGGTCAGTCTACGTCGAACGATGCTGTTATAATGTAGAGATGTTATATTTTCAGCGGTTCTTTTCAAGGGTTTCTCACGCTTTTTCTGGCACACTCAAAATTAATCCCATGACAGAGAGACAGCGACAGTCGTCTTTGTAATGATTGATGGAGCTTCAAGTCAATTATAATTTCCACAGCTTCTGTCAGGCGACTGACTGAATTAACCCACATGAGGAGGACGCCGATAAGGGGGCGGGTGCTGTTGACATATATAGACCATCAAAGATGGCAGGGCTGCTAACCGGAGGGATCGGCGTGAGGCACGGGACATTAGCTTCACATCAATGCTTCCGAGAACTCGCTTCTTGTCGCCCAAACATAAGCTTGTACAGTCTAGTCTCCTTCTTGATTACAGATTATGACCACGCATCGTCAAAGCGTGAGCATTGATCATTTTGTGGTCTCGGAGGTAACCGTTTTTGTCAGACTAGAAGGCATCAACGAAAGTGTAAGTGAAGTGCTTGACTGACTCCTTGACAAAGGCATGATTTGTTTTTCTCCAAGAAGAAGTAATCATATTGTTCTAGAGTCGAGATTGATGTTCTATGTGGAAGCTTTATTCTGATTTCCCTCGTTCATGTGTATAAAGTTGGTTGACGAGAAGAGAAGAATCATGTTGCGCGGAGACATGCAATAGCCGGGTTCTCAACTGCCGCCGCAACGATCATGAACCGTAGACTCCAGAAACATGCATCAAGCAACACCCTCAACTTCACAACTTGCGCTAAATTCTGTGAACAAGCCTTTAGCGGGATTACTTCCACACGATAAGAAGTGTTTTTCGCACCAGGCACACCATACATTGGGCAATCTATGCGTCAGATTACCCAATTCCATCTTGAGAAGTATAGATTGGTGATTTCCGGATTAAGAGTTCCTTCAGAAATGGACCACACGACTAGCAATAGCAAAACATTCTATACTGCAAGGGGAATAATCGAGATTATCACCAGTATTGGCGAGACTTGTTGGCGCAAGCATGTGGTGACATGCACTATAGTGTACATACTTAGTATAGCCTGCCTGTCATAGTTTCTGATTCGCAGGCTTGGCTACAGCAAATAAAGTTTGTCTGGGATGTGTTTCTCAGTCATCCCACGACGACCGTCGGGATTTTCTTCATGGGAATTCAAATCTACCGTGGAGACAGGGCTAGATATTGTTGGGCAGATTCTTGTAGAAAAATGCCCGTCTTATAGATTTTCCCATCAATGTCAATGTCACTAGTGGATTCTGTGAAATGGGATGGTTACAAAAAGTTGCAAATCAGTAGAGAGCTTACTTATTGAACTTTATACTTTAAGATCAGTGATGAATAAGTGCTATCAATTGTATTGTGATGTATGGCTTCCTATACATTGTACCTGTTTTTGGAAATTTATAACACAGTGCTCAATTGCAGTACACAGTAATGTACAAGATACACTACAGAATTCTACTTTGTATATTTACAAACACAACTAGAAAGCCAGATTGCTTACTGCCATAGAAACCTAGTCACATGTTGGTTTGACTTGGAATAAAATGTATTCCATTGCAAACCAATGAGTGAATATAACAAATTACAAACTTATATAATAGAGAAAAACATTCCAGAAGATTCCCAAAAGTTCAGCCAGATCACTGCATCAGCTTGATTTCCCAACACTTACAACTAATCCAAAGGGGTAGAAAAATGAGATGAGCAGAGAAAAAAAGGGAAAAGAGGACAAAACCAATACAGAATAAAGGTATTGCTAGTTCTGTCTTCTATTGTGTAACTCAATCATAATGATTTAGAGGGCAGACTCTTTGATGGTTACAAAGAGAATTCAATAGGGTTCTCTGATCAATTGCTCAACTACTTATACAGTTCTACTATTTGTTTATGTTTATACTAATCTAAACTATAACTGTCCAAGAGGTTAGTAGTTTAACTCCCTTCTGTGTTATCTTATTTATAGCTTCTTTGTCATAGTTGAGATGACTTATGACATAAGGATTTTTTTGGAGAATATATTCTCCTAGAGGACTTTGCTTCTGTTATCATAACCTTGAGATTTAAAGAAAAGAAAGAACTTACTTTACTCTCTTTTTCTGACCTAGATTGATAGTAGCTCTACATTGTTATATTACCATCTAATATATTACTACTATACAACTTTGGTAACAACTTGAGTCAAAGTTTATAAATTTGTTAGTTTAACAAATCTGAAGCTCATACAAAGCTCATAGACCTATAAATACTTTGTAGTTAGTCCAAGTATATCCTAATAAGTTCTATTTAAGATTAGGCTAATTGTTCTATGAATCTCAGACATAATCCAGATATTATTAGCAACTTGTGGTCAAGCAAAACTTCATTGGTATTTGATTGAGAATTTGTTACAAGAATATTAAACTATTAAAACTTTATAAGTATATGTCATGAGTCACCTCAACCATGACCTAAAAAAGAAATATAACTTGGACTAGAATTGAACTAGTGATCTTAGAACACTTGTAAATTAAATGAGAACAAATATTATGAGATAGTTTCCAAAAAGAAAACTATTTCCCATATGTTTATTAACTTGATAAATAACATATAGAAATATAGTAAGAAAAGAATATATTAAGCCTTAAGTCTTCATGACCTTGTGCTAATAACAAATAGTCTGAACTGTATATATAGTATAGAACAATCAATCAAGGACTTTATCAAGTTCTCTTTTAACCCTAAAGAGTCCTCTAGTCTAAGCTTTAGACTAGGACCTTAAGTCAGTCACTGATAGTATGTTATTATAATCTTAAGGAGTAACTCAGGTTGTAATACTCAAGTAAAGACTTGAGAATGAGATAAGAGTAAAGAAAGAAAAGAAATAATACAATTAATAAAGCATAAAAAATACAAAAGAATATCTACTGTATATATACCTATGTACTATGAGATATAAGTATGAATGCAATGAGGAAAGTATGTGGCAGACATAAGGTCTATTGAGTAAAGAACTGTTAAAAGAATGAAAAGTAGCAATTATAGTGGAGATAAATAATAGTCTACTCACTGGGTTATTCAATAGATATTGATAGCAAGCCTAATAGAAAAAAGAGATCTTAAAAGAAGTAAAGAAGTCCTATTGACATAGTAGTTGAGATAAAGAAATGAGTACACTTATATAAGCATAGCTTATATATTAATCTACAATAATACATAGTATAATAATCATTTAATTTAATAAGAACATTTTTTTTAAATCAATAGTTTATTATACAGGGCATGAAGGTAGACCATGGCAAGTATATGACACTTACTTAGATAAGAAGAAAGTATAGAGAGAAAGAAAATAAGAAAAAAGGAAAAATAAAGTTGACAAGAGCTATACTTCTGCTTTATAAAGCTACATTGCAACAGGACCTTATCTATTATTAAAACTAAAAACTCCAGTAATGATAATATTATATGATCACAAGAAAAGGTCATATATGTTGCATTCCATAATAATATGTTCTTGAGTTTGGACTTTGGCTTCATTACACAAGTACCCAGTAGAAAGGTAGAGGAAAAATCTTTGTCTGTATTTTCTAATAGGGGCATGTTTAGTAGTCATGCAAGTGAATCAGGCATATAATGAATTTAAAAACTCTATAACAGGAAACCACAAACTACTCTTGGCATAGATTGACTTTAGACTCTAGGATTTTTCTTGCTACAGTAATGGAATTGGTGATAACAATAATATCATGGATATTGTTTATTTCCATGGCAGGTATAAATAGTCATGAGTTTAGCCTCAATAGATATGACATTTACAGAATGGACTTAATAATGTTGCCATCTATAATAACAGCAGTGCTTTTAGAAGATATTTGAGATGTCCTAAAGGTGTGGTTAAAGCTTTGAAGATATTAGTATAGATCCTCATCAGATAAAGAAAAAGGAGAATGAAAGTTAATTCTACCAGAGAAATGATTAACTACCCTTGAACCAGAAGAGAAAAGAGGATGAAGGGGATTAAAACAATTTCTAATACTGTTAAGGTACTCGTTGATATCTTTGATGAGGCTCTTGAGGTTGGTTTGTTATTTTATAGTAAGTTTGGAAATAGCAACTCTGTGAGGAGGTTAGTTCTTAGTATGTTATGAGTTAAGTAGTAAGTTGATAGTATATGAAAAAGAAATAGGATATAGCATAGGTAGTGTCTGCCATTTAGTTTGCGAAGGTGTAAAGTGATGGGAATAAGACCTATAATGGCTTCAATATCTTCAGATGGTAAAGTTTAAAAAGTACCTATAATCTAAAGGACTACTCTTTACTACATTTTCTTTAATTTGGTTATGTTCTTAACAATAGGAGTACATTTGAAGAACCAAAGCTGAAACTTATATAGAGCAATGAACAAAACACAAGTTCTATACAGAAGTTGTTTTTAAATAGGGAGAAGATCTCTTGAGGAGTTTCCTAGCATCTTCATGGCACTAAGGGTAAAGAGGCACTTTGTGGTATAGAAGTGTGTGTGGTAGTTGAAATTGAGTTTGTGGTCAAAGTAGAAATCCAGATATTGCCAGATAGGTTTAGAAGAGATAATGGGACCTTCTACAAATAATAGGTTAATAGAGAGATTAGGAAGATGTCAAGCTCTTGTAAAATAGAAGAGTTCAGTTTTGCTATGTTCCATGACAAGGCCAGCATCAAGGAGAATTTTAGACATAATGTTATAACTACATAGAAAAAAGAAAAAGAAAAGAAAATAACTTTTCTCTTGGGAAATTAAAAGACTATTGTCAAAAAAGAAGAGAATATTAGTTGGAATTTTTTCTTTTAGGTTTTTTATTCTTTTTTTGAACATTTTCATAATTGGAGCTAAATAGATAGTGAGATAGATTCAATAGCAGATAAGAACTTTTTCTTGACATAATTTATTAAGTCTTATGGTCTTTTGTTTGATGACATAATTTCATGTATTTTGTTATCAAAGAATTTTCTCTTGGTATCTCATATAGTCAACTTGTATTCTTTTCAACTCTATAGGTCTCCCAGCTTATAGTATCTGCTAAGGCTAGTAGTGTATTCTTAGTTCTACCACTCCCTAGAATACTTTGTGATATGTTACTGAACTGAGTTCTGAAGGTCTTCTTTGCTCTTGATAGATAATATATCAAGGTTCTTTACTCTATATATTAATAATTCAACAAAGACTTTCTCTTTCTTGCTATTTTTTTTGATTAATTAAATGCTGATGTCAATGTTTACTTCTCTAATGCTTACTTCAATAATGAGCAAGACATGATCTAATAGTTTTTGTATTTTGGAATGAAGTGAGTGTTGATTAAACCTAGCATTGTTAGGAGGTAGAAAAACAAGGTCTAGAACAGAGTTAGTGTCTTGCAGGTTTTTGGCATATCTTGTAGGACCTGGATTAAAGGAGAGGATAACTCCAAGCCTAGGCTATCAGCAATTGTAATGAGATCATCAGTATAGATAAAGTAGTGATGGAAATTGGGGTCCTAGTTGCTATCTCTGATGTTAAAGTTGCTTGTCATAATCACCATATTTCTAATATTTTGGTGAAGAAATTGAAGGGTAGTCTGGTTGTTGTCTGAGTAAACGTTGATTCTAAAGTTTAAATCTTGTTCATTATAGAAGACCAGAATGTTTATGTCATGGTAGTTGATAATATCTAGGCTAAGAATAAATCTTAGCCTTGAGAGTTGTTTGTTGACATAAGTAGTGACCTGAGGGTAATTGTCTTGTGTTATATTGTAATGAATAAATAGTGTCTACTCTGGTGTTACACTACTAGAGAATTTTCTGCAAAAATGTAGCATAGGATACACATTATACCTCTGGATTTCATTGTTGAAACCCACTCTAGAGACCTTCTACAAGCCCCAGACATAATCTAGACCTAAGATTAGGTACTTCTATTAGGTAGTAGCCAAGCTGCCACATACTAGAATAGAACATACCTCAAGAGACAAGACTAATGAGCTAGCATCAGGTTCTTTAGATATAGACTATCAATGTTAAAACTCTAGAAATTAGAGGCTCAGAAATATCTTTGAAATACAAGATAATTTCAATCTAGAGTAGACTTAAACTAATATAACACCAAGATGATAAATCAAAAGTCTATTAGTAACTAGTGATTCTATCACTACTAGACTCAGTCAAGAAATGGATGTACCGCAGGATAACAATCATATTGCTAATGTTCGCATATACTGTCATATATTTCTAGACCATATTTGGAGTAGAAAAAAGCTAGCTTGGGGTTTAGGAAAAAATAAACAAGAGTGAAGTATGGAGGTAGAGTAGGATCACATGGTCATGTCCAGAAGATATAGAGGATAGGAAAGTAATGGCTGTCATGGCCACATGGTGGTATTATAGAGGAGAAACACAAGAAAAAGTAGTAAAATAAAGGATTTTCTTTTTTATTTCTTTTAATTGAGTTTCTAACATTTGTAATATTCTAATATATTTCTCAGAGTAGAGATTAATAGAAAAAGCCTCCTTGGCCCTTGCCTTCATCTCAGAAGCTCTTGAGGTTGTAAATACAATTCTCTTGAGTGTATAAGAGATAATCTTGGTAAGAGATTGAGTTAGTAAATGTTTTCTACTTTATATCCTATTCTTTCTTGAAACAAGACACAGCAGTCACTCAGATAACCTTCTATGGAGTAGTAGACCTGAAAAGCCTAGCTAATCATTGACTCAGATTGTATTACACTCATAAGGTTTGGTGTAGGGGTGTGGATAAGGGCTTGATTGAGTGTGGTAAGGTCCATAAGTAGTTTACTAACTATTCTACTAGTGAGCTTGTTATGGTATATAAAGGTGAACACCTTAGAGATACCATGTGAGGCAGATCTAGATTAAACATACTATCATTTTGTCTATTTTTATATTACAAATAAGCTGCACTTCTACTTTTTAATTTCTTTCTAATACTTCTACTTCCTCTTTCTCCCTATGAACTCTTTAGCATGCAATTGGGAACTGTCACCACCTTTTTCTACTTGCTAGTCATAATTAAATTCCCTTTTGCCCCTTTTACCAGGTAGTTGGGAGTACCGTAAAGAATGTCTCCTATGGGATTTGTATGACTGGGAACATATCATATAAGGAATCTAGGGGATTCTTGGATAACTATGATGTTTCTAGAATGGTGTCAGTTAGAATTTTGTTTTTTCTAACATTCTGAGAGAAGATACAAAGATTGTGCTTAATTATTAATTGACATTGCCCATAGCTAGGCAAGTTAAGTTAGCTCTAATTTCTTGAGCTTCTTGTGCTTTTTTTGTGTGTCATTTACAATTGAAGTGATGTTTCCAGAATAGGCACCTGTTATCATTTGCCATATGCTCTCTCTTGCAGTTAGCACATTTGAATATATATGGGCATAGTTTATCTGGCTTGGTTTCCAGTCTAGGGAAGTTTGTTTTGGGATTAGCCTTGCAACACTATGCTATGTCTTTATGATGTTTAAGCTTATGCAGTCTATTGCATTTTTGGCACTTTGACCTATGAGCTCAGTATTAGAATGTTAAGTAGCCCTATTTCTAACAATTGTGGCATTATGGAATACCAGGGTTTATATTGGTACCTCTGATGATAGCAATGTTGTGTCTGTAATTGAAAGAGTGATTAATAAGAAGTTTGACCTTGGATCCATTTTAGAAGTTTCATATATCAATCTATATGATGGTCATGTTAGATTTTGGAGAGGCTTTAATTATCCTTAGTTTTAAAGCTAGGGAGATTGTTTTGAAGAGATCTGTTTGCTTAATGGCATTAGTAATGTCATTATTAGAAAGATTGCATCTGTTGGGTTATACAAATGGGATGCTAATGATTTTCAGATATGACTTCAACTGGGGTAGGTAAGGGGATAAGACTTTGTTGTGGTTAATGCTTTTAATTGACTTAAGATAGCACTCTATAGTGCTAAGGTTGCTGGACACTGGGACAGTATTGGTTGCAATTAAAATATCTCTTGTACACAGTTAAATATATTCCATATATAAGTTGAACTTAATGTTCTTCAACAAGTTGTTGATGGTGTGTATATGAGAGCCCACATCCTCTATGATTCTGTCAATATGTTTGTTGTGAAGGAAAATAATAGCCTATTTTCTAGATGGGCCTTTTGTTGTAACTTGGATTTTTCTTCCTTTAGTAGTTAGTTTGTTGAGAGCTACATTATGAATCTCAATGATTTCCTTATCTGGGAGGGCAAGGAAGACTTCCTTTATTTTGAGGATGTTGGCTGCTAAGTATCGGCAAAACAGCTAAGTCATTTTCTATTTTTCCTTTCCTTTTGTTTTGTTTTATTTAGTTAGATCATTACTAAGGAGGAGTGTGGAAAAGTATCATGTGACAGTCATAGTCACAACACATGACAAGGTAGTCACATGACAGAAGTAGCATGAGGACCATGGGAGGACAGAGCATAGCTACCAAAGTAAAATATATAAGTAGTATAAAAAATCCAATAGGAACTCTATTGAGTTCTCCTTGTTAACTCTGACTTGGAGTGGACTTAAGTTATTGTGGCTAGAGTCTTACACTGAGGCTATAACCTATGCAAAAGATCTAGTAGAGTTAGTTCTACTAATGTCTTTGGTCAAGCAATTAGTTTGATAATTTTTTGATTTCTTGAGTTGTTTCTTAGAGGAATATAGTAGATTAGAAGATGGGACCCTTTTGACTGAATGGTCACCATGGTTACTTGAACTAGTGTTGAGAGAAGTGTTCATGTTTTTTCCAAATTGTAGTATAACATTATCTTGAAAGAAAGTATTATCTAAAGTAAGTAGCCTATCTCAGCTGGATTCAAAAACAGCAGATATGAAGGTCCATGCAGAGTCCTTAAACAGGGCAAGTTAGGGAATGTCATTACTATCGTGATCCTCAAGGTTATATTACCTAAGAAAGAAAGCCATCTATTACAAAGAGCAAACTATATTATAGACATTGCTTTAAAGGAATTTATTGGTGCTAAAGAGAAACATTGTCATGACTTGGCAAATTGGCTAAGTTATTATTTATATTTCTTTTCTTTTCTTATTTATAACTACAAGATGGAGTGTGGGAAAGTATCACATGACTTTGTCACAATGTCACAATTTCACAATTGGTGTGACGGATGGTCACAGTCACAATGTGTTACATGACTAGAGTAACATGAGAACCATAGGAGAACAAGCACATAGTCATAGTAGTAAAATGTATAAGTAGTAGAGAATTAAGCGAAAACCCTATCGAGTTCTCTTTGTCAAACTCTAAACAAAGAGACAGTTGGCTTAATTCCGGTTATCGGACTTTAGACGCTGATAGACATAGACCTAAATTCACCATTCCAGAGGTTAGGATCAGCTAGAATATTGGTGCTATATAGAATGATAGCCAAGAGAGAAAATTCCATAGAATTTTTATATTGAGTAGTCTAGGTGGTATTAAGTGCCTCTATGCTGTTGCTGTATATAGACTAAGGTACTAGGGGGCAAAGTCAAACGTTCTGGCTAGGGCATTTTAAACTGAGGGTATATGTTCATTATCTTCTTCAATGACCATGTTGTTTTGTAATTGAATATGTTTAGCATAATTTATTTTGGAGGGGAGGAGTCATAGAAGATAAGAAGATGCTCTATGGTTCTCCTATACTGACACAAGATACTGGTCTGCCCTACTGTATATTGATAGCAGTATCTACATATTATTCATAAGTATGCTTAAGATTCATAATAGAGTTAGCAAAACTGGGATTTGCTATACTATGCTTAGACACTGTTATACTAAACAGCTGTTTAGGCAATAAAAGTAATATTTTTTACCATAACAACAAGAATAACTAGCTTGAGAGACAAGTTTGGCCCCTAGAGATATTGTTAGATGCTTACTTGTAGACTTGAGCATACTACTTGAGTAGCAGAGTAATAGCTGTGACTATACTACAAAGACCTCATAAGCATTGTCCAGAGAATTTCATAATAGATTTATAATAGAACTCCCCTCTAGAGTGCTCTTGAGAGTAAAAAGGACCTTAGAAGATGTTTTCTATAAGAATGATGTCATATCTTGGTGGTAGTGACTTATTTATAATATCTAGGTTACCATCAGAGCAGGGCCATTATCACTAATGGCTAATTATAGCAAGAACTAGCAAGACAAGTTCTCTTGGAAACTGTATTACAAACCTAACAGAAAGAGACTGAGGCTTGAAGATGTGATGAGGTATAGAGAAGTAGTAAAAGAACTAGAGAGGTTAGGTAGAGAGGTCAGATAGAGAGATAGAAAAAGAGGTGTTTGATGAAGACAACATGCTCAAGAGCAAGACAACTTGAGATTGCTGCCTCTTTCTATAGCTCAGCAAAAGGCTCAAGAGCTATCTATTGTTTAGAGAAGAACCCCAGGAGTAGAATTAAAGAAGTGGGGAGTAGTAGCCAAGTAATTAGGAGAGGTACCATCTTATTATTTTACTCTTACTATCTTTGGAAATTTAGAAGTTTTCTTTGTTTCTTTTCTTTTGTTGTATTATTGCTTTGTAATCCTAATAAAATACTCTAGGGTACAGAAGGGACAAGAATACTCTTCCCCCATCATTTTTCTCTTTGTTGCTCTAGAGCTGAAAAGCTATTTGAGTGATTTGAGGTTTTTCTTTGGTGTTTGCTTTATGAAGACTCTATAAAACTTCCCTCAAAGGAATACTCAAGCCTTAATGGACTTAGGCATTTGCTTATGCTAAGAGCTAATTACTCGCTATGTTATGAACATTGAATGGGACTATAACTATTATCAGCCATGATCTGATAATGAGTGGTTAGTAGATGAGATAATGGCAATATTAGACAAGGACATTATTATGCAGTAAATGCATTAAATATCTAAGAACTCTAAGAGATAATGAACTTTCAGAATAGATAAGACTCTTTGGAAAAATCTCAGACTATCCTCTTCTTCTATCTTTGAACTTATGCTAAATGGGACAACCCTGGACTAGACACTAACTCAACTTGTTACCTCTATCACTTCTGCTACTGGACTATCACTTAACTAGTTACTCATAGTTACAACTAGTATTACTACATTGTAATGTAGTCATAGTACCTAGTTAGGATAAATATAGATCAAAAAGAGAAGGGAACAACAAGTTCTCTCTTTCTGTATTCCCTCTGTAAAATCCTACTTTGAGGAATCAGTACTCTTATCTGTCTTAGGACAACCTTAAGGTGTCATAACTTGACAAAATGGCTAAGTCATTATTTAATATTTCTTTTCCTTTTCTTTTCTTTTATTACTAAGGTGGAGCATGGGAAAATATTATATGACAAGTCACAGAGTCACAAAATGGTCATGTCACAGGTCATGTTACACACAGTCACAGTATGTGACAAAGAAGTCAGCTAATGAACATGAGAACTGTGGGAGATAAGATGCATAGCCACAACAGTAATTGTATATATAGTATAGCAAATCTAATGGGGACTCTATCGAGTTCTCTTTGTCAATTGCTGAACAAAGAGCAGTTGGCTTTATTCCGGCTTGGAGTTTAGCTTTTTTACATAAGAGTACTACTCAAAGTCTTGTTGACATCTCTCCTTCGATATAACTTCACTGAAAACCTTAACTGGATCCTGAAAAGGAGTGTGAAGATATCAAGTGTTAGATATAGGCTTTAAGTTGAAATATATATTCAACTATAAGGTCTAGAGTCTTAACATGCTATGTGTTTTTGGAGTTGGCTTCCAGTTGTATAGTTAGCTAAAGTAGAGCTTATATAATAGCACAGGAGTTCTAGGTAGTATTGCTATATCAATAGTGAGTTAGACTACTAAACTAGGTAAGGACAATAGTGTCATGGCACAAGATGAACATGTGCCTTAGAGATCCTATTATGATGAGAGTTTACTCAAGTGAATACTAAAAATATTTTTTTTCTTCCTAGGTTTCTATTTAATATGTTTTGGTTATTCTTTGGACATTTACCTTCAGTAAGCTCTCTATTATTTGATTTATCTCCCCAGTGCCTACTTGTTTAGTGCACAATTGTGAAGCAATTTGGAGATTTTGCCTTTTTGATCTTACTTTTACCTTTGTTTCATGATCAAACCTTTTGATCCCCCTTAGTAATGATCTAACTAAATCAAAGAAAAGAAAACAAAAAGAAAAATAGAAAATGACTTAGCTGTTTTGCCAAGTCATGACACCAAGGGCTTTATAGAATACCCAGAGCTTAGCATTCTCCTCCTAGTCTACCCCATTTGCAGAAGTGACTACTTGAAGTTCCTTCCTGTAAACCAAGAGACTTACAACTTGACAAGTCTCTACCAGGTCAAAGGTGCTAAACATATGGCACAATGCTTACACATCCAGCATGAGGTAGAAAAAGATGCTACCTCAAAGAATAGGCAGAAATAAATGTTAGAAGGTGAATGATGACAATATTAGTGTAAGGGGTTTGGTAGTATAGTTGTTATGACTTGGCAAAACATCTAAGTTATTTCTATTTTCTTTTTCTTTTTCTTTTAGTTTCTTTATTCTGGACTTATTACTACAAGGATAGAGCATGAGAAGACATCATATGACTTAGTCACAAAGTCACAAAACATGACATTGATCACACTTTTTTGGTCATGTCACAGTCACAGTCACAACATGTGATGAGGTAGACACATAACAGGAATAACATAAGGACTTTGCACAGCCATTGTAGTAAAATGTATAAGTAGAAAATCAAATGGAAACTCTATTGAGTTCTCCTTGTCAACTCAGGCTTGGAGTGGATATAAGTCACCTTGGCTAAGGTCTTACAATAGTAGTTCTCCCAACAGCCATTATGGCCAGAAGAGAGGAGATGGTGGTGGTTAAAGGAAGGAAGACATGCTGTACTCCTTCCTTGTGTAATAAGTCTAAAGAAAAAATATAAATATAAATATAAATATAAATAATGACTTCGCCATTTTGCCAAGTCATGACATTGCTTATTCTCCATCAGTTACTCTTTCTATTACCACTCTATGTTTCATAACAATTATTCCAAGTTTATAACAATAAAGGATGGTTGGTTGTCTTTATCTTATTCTTTGAGGTTTTCCTGGAGGTAAGTCTTAGATATTATCCCAGGGGTTTCCTAGAGTAATACTTGCTAGTTGCCCTTAAATCATTTGTCTTCTGGTGTTCTATGTCACTTGTCTCCTATAGCCTTAACAGGGTGTCAATGCCATTGGACCTTTATATAAGTTTATTTTTCCATCCATTACACAAGAGTAATGATCTTTCAAGTATAGAGACTCTGAAAATCATTTCAACTTTCTGGACAACCATGCTTACATAATTTGAAGGGATATGTCCAAAATATCGAAGCTTGACTTGATCATTTTTTTTTGCTAGCAATCAATGAAAGTGTAAGCACCAGTTAACGAATTCTTTGTGGGACAAAAATTAGAAGACATTGTGGAAGGCATTTTGATGAATAACACAATAAGGAAAAGGAAACTTTGCTTTCTTTCTTTGGTTCGGAGTGGAGTATTAGGTAATGGTGTCCTCGTCACAAAATATCTTGTATGTATCTTTGATTCACTGGTCAGTCCCTGACGACTCGACGAACGATGCCGGCACCGACGCTGCAAACCAGGCAGCGCCCGTGGAGGCGGATCGCAATCGGGGTTCGGTGACCTAGGAAGGTTCTTTGGAAGGTGGTCAGGTGCGCACGTGGAGGAGAAGATTGC